>OFTX01001121.1_pt1 | contig 10386 bp, 9 predicted proteins | sample 1775051 | NCBI WGS metagenome assembly OFTX01 (sample SAMN08195772, study PRJEB24354) | sludge metagenome | isolation source: sludge from phenol fed wastewater aerobic bioreactor A | place: India: Nagpur | collected 2016-09-15
GCATAGCCGTTCGCGGAACCGCGGCCGGAGGCGTCCTGCTTGGCGGCGAGCGCCGAGACGAGGCCCGTGACATCGGCCAGGACATGGCCGTGAACGGCCGACGCCTTGCCCGCGATCTCGACGATGCGCGCGCAGGCCTTCGTGCAGGGACGCCCGGTCGGTGCGCCCGCCGCCCTGGCCACGCCGCCGCGCAATACGCCGGGGCGCGCACCGGACCAGAGGCCGGGATGGCACGTGGGCAATACGCCTGGCGTTGCACCGGTACAGCAGAGTGTGTTCGGCAACAGCCGTCCTGCCGCGGGCGCGCCGCCTGCCGGCGTGTTCAACCGCGCGGTGCTGGCCACGCGCGCGCCGGTGGCGCGCACGACGCCGTCGCGAGAACTCACGAGCCAATTGCATCCCGTGCCGAACGCCGGCGGCGCGCCACTGTCTTTCGACCGGGCCGCGCAGCCGGCCCGGCGGGGCCTGCCGACTGCATCGACCGCACCGAGTGCGCCGCGCGTACAGCCTCGCGTGACGGTCGTCGGTACGCACGGGCCCGTCGGCGCACCGATCGGTGTGAATGGGCCGACGCCCGCACAGCCGGCGATCGGCGCGACCGGTTCGGCGCCTGCGCAGGGCGCTCACCCGGGCACTGGCGCCATGCCGCCTCGATATGGCGCACCCGGCGTTCCCGGTCGACCGGGCGTGCCGGGAACGCCGGGTGTTCCGGGGCAGCCCGGTGTCCCGGGAGCACCGGGAGAACCTGGTGTACCCGCTCATGGCGCGTATGGCGGGTATCCGTATCGCCCGGGACAGCCGGCGCCGTCCGGCGTGCCGCATCCGCCCGGAGTGGCGGAGGAGGCGGGCGCGGCGGGACAGCCCGTCGGACGAGGCGAGGCGCCGCGGGCGGTGCCGCAGCCCGGGCATGACGCCGCGCAGCGGGAGATGCAGATGCGCCGTTCGGTGCCGCAGGGCTTGCCTGACGTGCCTCGGACGCCCGGTGCGCTGAATGCACCGGGTGCGCCCGAGATGTCACAGCGTGCGCGCCCCGAAGCCGCCGAGCCGACGCGTCAGCCCCAGCAATGGCAGTCGCACGGCCAGCCGCAGCCGCAACCCCAGATGTCGCCGCAGCCGCGTGTGCAGGCGCCGATAGAGCGCGGGCAAACGCGTCCTGAGCCGCAGATCGCACCGCGACCCGAGCCGCAGCGGCAGGAGCGTGCGCAGGAACGGCCGCAGGCGCCGCGTTCCCAACCTCAACCCCAACCTCAACCGCAAGCCGCGCCTCATCCGCAGCCGCAGGAGCGTGCACATCCGCAGCCTGCGCCGCGCGAGGGACGCCCGGAGGGCGCACGTGCGCCGTCGCATGAGAGCGAGCACGCCGCGTCGGCGCATCGGTCGCCGCGCGAAGGCGAGCACTCGCACGGCTGAGTGCCGGAATGACGTCGCCCTGCGTCGATTTCCCCGACGCCGGGCGGGCGCGCAACGCACTGCCGGATTTGCGCCGGGTTTGCGGTAAAGTACGCTCCATGCGCTTCGATCCAGAACCCATTTCGCACGGTCCGTCCGGAAAGACGGCCGTCCTGCTGATCAACCTCGGCACCCCCGATGAGCCACGGCCGGCGGCCGTGCGCCGTTATTTGCGCGAGTTCCTGTCGGATCCGCGTGTCGTGGAGATTCCTTCCTTCGTCTGGCAACCGTTGCTGCGGCTGGTGATCCTGCCGTTGCGCTCGCGCCAGTCGGCGCAGAAGTACGCGACCGTGTGGACACGCGAAGGCTCGCCACTCAAGGTCAACACCGAGCAGCAGACGAATGCCTTGCGCGGCCTGCTGCATGCCAACGATTACGACGTCGTCGTCGATTACGCGATGCGCTATGGCAATCCGTCGATCGCGGATCGCATTCGCGCGCTGCGGCAAAACGGCGTCGAGCGGATTCTGCTGCTGCCGTTGTATCCACAGTATTCGAGCAGTACGACCGCGACCGCTACCGACGCCGTGTTTCGTGTGCTCGGGCGGCTGCGAAATCAGCCCGACGTGCGTACGGTGCGTGACTATCACGACCATCCGGCGTATATCGAGGCCCTGCGCCAGCAGGTCGAAGGTTACTGGCAGCAGCACGGCCGGCCCGACTTCGCGGCAGGCGAGCGACTGCTCCTTAGCTTCCACGGCGTGCCGCGCCGCACGCTCGATCTGGGCGATCCGTACCACGATCAATGCGTGAAGACGGCACGTCTGCTGGCTGCCGCGCTCGGCCTCGACGAGACCACCTGTCGCCTCACGTTCCAGTCCCGTTTCGGCAAGGCCGAATGGCTTCAGCCCTACACGGCGCCCACCCTGGAGGAGCTCGGCCGGGGCGGCACGCCGCGTGTGGATGTCTTCTGCCCGGGCTTCACTTCGGACTGTCTGGAAACGCTGGAAGAAATCAATATGGAAGGCCGTCACGCCTATCCGTCGGCCGGCGGCAAGGCGTTCCATTTCATTCCGTGCCTGAAGGGCGCGAGCGCCTGGATCACGGCGCTCGGCGAGATCGCTGCGCGCCACCTGCAGGGGTGGCCGGTGCTCACGCCGGAAGGCGTGGCCGATGCGGCCGCAGCGGCTGCGGCATCGACACGTCAGCGACAGGTTGCCGCGGTTGCCGCCTTCGACTCGGCCAACGCCGCGGCGGCCGCTGCCGCGCAGGCGGCGGAACCGACGGCGCCGGGAGCGCGCACGTGACGATCAAGGTCGACGATTCGCCGCACGCCGCAACGCGTATCGACAAATGGCTGTGGGCTGCCCGGTTCTTCAAGACGCGCTCGCTCGCCACGCAGGCGGTCGACCGCGGGCGCGTGCTGTGCAACGAAGCGCGCGTGAAACCGGCGCGCGACGTGCGCCCGGGCGACGTCGTGACAGTGGACAACGGCAGCACGAAGTGGGAAGTGCGGGTCAAGGCCATCGCGGAGGTTCGCGGCTCGGCGCCGGTCGCGCAGTCGCTCTACGAGGAAACGGAAGCCAGTATTCGCGCTCGTGCCGACGAGAGTGAGCGCCGGCGCCTGTTTCAGGAGCCGGCCGCGCAGATGCATGGCCGGCCAACCAAGCGCGACCGTCGCCGACTCGGCGGTATCGGCGAATAGCACCGTGGCCCGGCGGATCCGTCGCGCAAAGCGACGTTGCGTGGCATCCCGGGCGCGACGGTTCGAATTTTCCGGGGCACGAATGGACGCCGCCGTCGGCGCAGGGCCGGACGGCGGGCGGGAGATCGGGAGTCAGCGGTCCCGGAAGGGGAACGAGAGGACCAAGGGAAACGTAGCCCGTGAGCGTGGCGACGTATCGCGCGCCCCGGGGCGATCAGCGCGAGGGGATTCCGGAGTTGGACGAGCGATGGGCTGGCATGCCCGGCATCTCGACATAGTGATGCAGCACGGCCCGCACGCTGCCGTACTCGGTGTCGCGCCGGGTGACCGCGCCTGACAGGCAGATCGTAATCGTTACCGTCGTCACCAACGCAAGGATGAAGACAACAGCCAGTGGCAGCTTCATGATGCGCTCCTTACACCTGTAAACATCGGTTCGGACGTGAGTGTCCGTCCGGCCGACGGCCGGGTCCGGTGCGGCACTTCGCATCACCAGACCGTAATTCATGTTAGGTCGCAGCAACGGCCGATACAATAGAGGACTCGTAACGCGTGTAACCGGATATTTACCGGCACGCGGCAAGCACCGGTATGGCGCACGGAATGCCCGCCAGCTCTTGAAATCGGTGTGAACGCCCCTACTATCCAAAGGGATTTGAACCGGTGGCGCATCGTCTTGGTGCGCTGCGAAAACCTTTTGACGACTCAAGCTCATGACTGAACAGCAAAACACCCCCGACCAGCCGATTCCGTCCCAGGCCGAAGCGGCCCCGAACGACGCTGAGCTCGCGAACGACGCGCTGCCCTCGGTCGAGGCGCAACTGTTGGCCGCACAGGCCGAGGCGGCCAGTCTTCGCGACGAAGCGCTGCGTGCCCGGGCCGAAATGGAAAACGTGCGCCGCCGCGCCGAAGAGGAAGTGACCAAGGCGCGCAAGTTCGCCGTGGAAAGCTTCGCGGAGAACCTGCTGCCGGTGATCGACAGTCTGGAAGCCGCCGCCGCCGACAAGAGCGGCGACGTGGCCAAGCTGCAGGAGGGCGTGGCCCTGACCCTGCGCCAGCTCATCTCGGCCCTGGAGCGCAGCAAGGTTTCCGTTATCGACCCGGCCGGCGCAAAATTCGATCCGCATCAACATCAGGCCATTTCGATGGTGCCGGCGGAGCAGGAACCGAATACCGTGGTATCGGTGCTGCAAAAAGGTTATCTGATCGCCGATCGCGTGCTGCGCCCGGCGTTGGTGACGGTCGCCGCAGCCAAGTAAGGCCGCCGACGGCCGACGGGACCTGCCGATGCGACGCCCCGCTCTGCCATCCCATCATGGCAAGCTTTGGGCTCGACAGGCGGAGGTGCCGGTGTTGCGGCCTTGCCGGACGATGAAGACGAGGACGTAGGGACATGGCGGGCGATCATCCGGGCATGAAGGGCGTGGACGGTACGGCGTTCGAGGCATTTTCGATGGACGAACTCACGGCCGCCACCTTCGACGACGGGCTGCGAGAGGCGGGCGATGCGCTCGCCGTGGTGTTCTTCTGGGGCGTCGACTGTTTCAACTGCGAAGTCGCCAAGAAGACCATGCTCGCGCAGCGCGACGCGATCGAGGCGCTCGGACTGCGCTGGTTTCACGCCAACGTGTATGCGGACATGGCGCTGGCCAGGCGCTTTGCGCTGCACGGGGTTCCGACGTTTTTCTTCTTCCATCGAGGGAAGAAACTGGGCCGGGCGACCGGTTGGCACGGTCTGCCCCAGTTCCGGCTGGCGGTCGCCGCCGCCCGCGAGAAGATCGCGGCGGCCGGGGGCAAAACCGGACCGCAAGAAGGGTCTTGAAAAGTACCGGGCTGCACCCATATGACGTGCAGATCAACGAATTGAACGGGCCACGGGCCTGACGGAAAGACGCAAAGGACGCTAGGAGAAACAATATGGGCAAAATCATCGGCATCGACCTGGGCACCACGAACTCGTGCGTGGCCGTTATGGAAGGCAACCAGGTCAAGATCATCGAGAACGCGGAAGGTGCACGCACCACGCCGTCGATCATCGCCTACATGGACGACGGCGAAATCCTGGTCGGCGCGCCGGCCAAGCGCCAGGCGGTGACCAATCCGAAGAACACGCTGTACGCGGTCAAGCGGCTGATCGGCCGTCGCTTCGAAGAAAAGGAAGTGCAGAAGGACATCGGCCTGATGCCCTACAAGATCGTCAAGGCCGACAACGGCGACGCCTGGGTGGAAGTGCGCGACCAGAAGCTGGCCCCGCCGCAGATTTCCGCCGAAGTGCTGCGCAAGATGAAGAAGACCGCCGAGGACTACCTTGGCGAGCCGGTCACGGAAGCCGTGATCACGGTGCCCGCGTACTTCAACGACAGCCAGCGCCAGGCGACCAAGGACGCCGGCCGCATCGCCGGTCTGGAAGTCAAGCGCATCATCAACGAGCCGACGGCCGCCGCACTGGCTTTCGGCCTGGACAAGAAGGAAGGCGGCGACCGCAAGATCGCGGTGTATGACCTGGGTGGCGGCACGTTCGACATCTCGATCATCGAAATCGCGGACGTGGACGGCGAGCACCAGTTCGAAGTGCTGTCGACCAACGGCGACACGTTCCTGGGCGGCGAAGACTTCGACCAGCGCATCATCGACTACATCATCGCCGAGTTCAAGAAGGAACAAGGTGTCGATCTGTCGAAGGACGTGCTCGCGCTGCAACGCCTGAAGGAAGCCGCCGAAAAGGCCAAGATCGAGCTGTCGTCGAGCCAGCAGACCGAGATCAACCTGCCGTACATCACGGCCGATGCCTCGGGTCCGAAGCACTTGAACCTGAAGATCACGCGCGCCAAGCTCGAAGCGCTGGTCGAGGACCTGATCGCCCGCACGATCGAGCCCTGCCGTCTGGCCATCAAGGATGCCGGCGTGAAGGTCAGCGACATCGACGACGTGATCCTGGTCGGCGGCATGACCCGCATGCCGAAGGTGCAGGAGAAGGTCAAGGAGTTCTTCGGCAAGGATCCGCGCAAGGACGTGAACCCGGACGAAGCCGTGGCGGCGGGCGCGTCGATTCAGGGCTCGGTGCTTTCGGGCGATCGCAAGGACGTGCTACTGCTCGACGTGACGCCGCTCTCGCTCGGTATCGAAACGCTCGGCGGCGTGATGACGAAGATGATCACGAAGAACACCACGATTCCGACGAAGCACTCGCAAGTGTTCTCGACGGCCGACGACAACCAGCCGGCCGTGACGATCAAGGTGTTCCAGGGTGAGCGCGAGATGGCCGCCGGCAACAAGTCGCTGGGCGAGTTCAACCTCGAGGGGATCCCGCCGGCGGCACGCGGCACGCCGCAGATCGAAGTGACCTTCGACATCGACGCCAACGGCATTCTGCACGTGGGCGCGAAGGACAAGGCCACCGGCAAGGAAAACAAGATCACCATCAAGGCGAACTCGGGCCTGTCGGACGCCGAGATCGAGCAAATGGTGAAGGATGCCGAGCTCAACGCCGAGGAAGACAAGAAGGCGCGCGAGCTGGCCGATGCCCGTAACCAGGGCGACGCGCTGGTGCACAGCACCCGCAAGGCGCTCACCGAGTACGGCGACAAGATCGAAGCGTCGGAGAAGGAAGCCATCGAATCGGCGATCACGGCACTGGAAGGTGCGCTGCGCGGTTCGGACAAGGCGGACATCGATGCCAAGGTCGAAGCGCTGGGCACCGCCAGCCAGAAGCTCGGCGAGAAGATGTATGCCGACATGCAGGCCCAGGCCGGCGCTGCGGGTGCCGCGGGCGCCGAGCAGGCCAAGCCGCATGACGATAACGTCGTCGACGCAGAAGTGAAGGAAGTCAACGACAAGAAGTAAGGCGTGCATGGCGCGCGGTGTCCGGTGACGGGCGCCGCGTGTAGGCCGGGTATCGAAGTTCTCTGCGAAGGGAATCTCGACCCGGCTTTTTGCCTGATGGCGGACATGCGCCAACACTGGAAAGACTTATGGCCAAACGTGATTACTACGAAGTCCTTGGCGTGGCCAAGAACGCCACCGACGACGAAATCAAGAAGGCGTATCGCAAGCTGGCGATGAAGTACCACCCGGACCGCAATCCGGACAGCAAGGACGCCGAAGAGAAGTTCAAGGAGGTCAAAGAGGCCTACGAGATGCTCTCCGAGCCGGAGAAGCGCGCGGCGTACGACCAGTACGGCCACGCGGGCGTCGACCCGAACATGGGCGGCTTCGGCGGGGCGGGCGGTCAGGGCTTCGGCGGCTTTGCCGACGCGTTCGGCGATATCTTCGGCGACATCTTCGGCCAGGGCGGCCCGGGTGGGCGCGGTGGCCGGGGCGGCCCGCAGGTGTATCGCGGCGCGGATCTGCGGTACAACATGGAGATCACGCTCGAGCAGGCGGCAAACGGTTTCGACACGCAGATTCGCGTGCCGAGCTGGGAGGAGTGCGAGGTGTGCCACGGCAACGGCGCGAAGCCGGGCACGAAGCCCGAGACCTGCCCGACCTGTAACGGTTCGGGTTCGGTGCGCATGTCGCAGGGCTTCTTCAGCATTCAGCAGACCTGTCCGAAGTGCCACGGCACGGGGTCGTACATTCCCGAGCCGTGCACCAACTGCCATGGTTCGGGCAAGCTCAAGAAGACCAAGACGCTGGAGATCAAGATCCCGGCGGGCATCGAAGACGGCATGCGCATTCGTTCGGCCGGCAACGGCGAACCGGGTGTGAATGGTGGACCGGCGGGCGACCTGTACGTGGAAATCCACATCAAGCCGCACAACGTGTTCGAGCGCGACGGCGACGACCTGCACTGCCAGATGCCGATCTCGTTCGCGACGGCGGCGCTCGGCGGCGACATCGACGCGCCCACGCTGCACGGCAAGGCGACCTTCGAAGTGCCGGAAGGCACGCAGACGGGCAAGACGTTCCGCCTGCGCGGCAAGGGCATCAAGGGGTTGCGTGCGAGCTACCCGGGCGATCTGTACGTGCACGTGCAGGTGGAAACGCCGGTCAAGCTCGACGACAAGCAAAAGCAGTTGCTGCGCGACTTCGACGCCTCGCTCAAGGCGGGCGGCGCGCGCCACAGCCCGCAGACCAAAGGCTGGTTCGACCGTGTGAAGCAGTTCTTCGAGTAATTTCATGCAAAGTGAAGCGCCCTTGGCCGCGTTCGCACTGTTGGACGACAGCGCGGATCCGGTCGGTGGAGCGCGTCTGTATACCGGGCTCGTGCGCGAGGTGACTTGCGACGAGCCCGGTGTGCTTTCCGACGCGCTTCGCGAAGTGGAGGAAGCCACGCGCGACGGCCTGCATGCCGTGCTGCTGGCCGATTACGAATTCGGCGTGCGCCTGGCCGGCGTGCATACGGTCGCGACGCGTCGCGCACCCGGGCAGTTCCGCGCCCTGTTGTTCGCCACCCTGGCGCACCTGAGCGCCGCGCAGACGCAAGCCTGGCTGGCCGGCCGTGAGGCCGCCTGCGCGCAGGCGAGCCCACGGGACATCGATCGCGCCGCCGGCACCGACGATATCGCGCCGCCGGGCGTGGCAGGCGTTGCCGCGTTGCAGGACGACGTGAGCGATGCGGCCTTCGACGACGCCATCGCTCGCATTCAAGACTGGCTGGCGCAAGGCGAGTGCTACCAGATCAATTACACCTATCGCCTGAATTTCGACGCATTCGGCTCGCCCGTGGCACTGTACCGCCGCTTGCGTGCGCGCCAGCCCGTGCCTTACGGGGCGCTGGTGATGCTTCCCGGTGCCGGATGCGTGGCAGGTCGGGCGATACTCTCGCTCTCGCCCGAGCTGTTCCTGCGTCATTCGCGCGGACGGGTCGAGGCGCGGCCGATGAAGGGCACCGCCCCCGCGTGCGGCGACGCCGCCGTCGACGCCGAGCGCAGTGCGGCGCTTGCCGCCGACGAGAAGAACCGCGCCGAGAACCTGATGATCGTGGACCTGCTGCGCAATGATCTCGGGCGCGTCGCCACACCGGGGTCCGTCAAGGTGCCGAAACTCTTCGAGGTCACCCGCTTCGCGAGCGTGCTGCAGATGACGTCGACCGTTACGGCCACGCTACCGCCCTCGGCCTCGTTGGCTGACGTCATGCGTGCGCTGTATCCCTGTGGCTCGATCACCGGTGCGCCGAAGTATCGTGCGATGCAACTGATCGGCGAGCTCGAAACGTCGCCGCGCGGGCTCTATACCGGTGCCATCGGCTGGCTCGATGCCCGCGAAGACGCGCCGGAAGCGCTCGGCGACTTCTGCCTGTCGGTCGCCATTCGAACCCTCGAACTCGATGCACCCATGGCCAGCGGATTACGTCGCGGACGTCTCGGTATCGGTGCGGGCATCGTGCTCGACAGCCGTGCCCGCGAGGAGCGCGAGGAATGCAGGCTCAAGGCGCGTTTCCTGAGTGCGCTCGACCCGGGGTTCGAGATCTTCGAGACCATGCGGGCGACACCGTTGTCGGGCATTGACCATCTCTCGCGCCATCTGGCGCGTCTGGCGGCGTCGGCAAAGTACTTCGGCTTTCGTTTCGACGAGGCGTCGTTGCGGGCACAACTCGACGCGGTGGTCGCAACACTCGACGCGAGCGAGATCCATCGCGTGCGCCTCGCCCTCTCGCACGACGGCGCCGCCACGATCACGCACGGCGTGCTCGAACCGCTCGCGCAGCCGAGCGTGACGGTGTGGCTCGCGAACATGAGCGAGGCGACGCGTGCCGACGATCTCTTCCTGCGTCACAAAACGACCGTGCGCGAGCGCTACGACGCGGCGTGGAAGGCGGCGCAGGCCGGTGGCGCGTTCGACATGCTGTTCTTCAACGAGCGCGGCGAGCTGACCGAGGGCGGGCGCAGCAGTGTGTTCGTCAAGCGCGACGGTCTCTGGGTGACGCCCCCGCTGTCGTGCGGGTTGTTGCCGGGGATCATGCGCGGCGTGATGCTCGACGACCCGTCGTGGGCCGCCGTCGAGGACGTGCTGACCCGTGAAGACGTCGAGAACGCGCAGGCCATCGTGGTTTGCAACGCATTGCGCGGCGCGCTACCCGCGTCGCTCAGCTTCCCTGACGCGACGCCATCTCCGGCACGAACAGTTCGCTCCACTTCGCCGGCCGCGTCTTGATCTTGGCGATCGCCTCTTCGAGCGTGGCGAGCGCGTGCGGGTTTATCGTAGCGACCCGTTGCGCGCCGAGTCCGCGGTGGCCTATCCGGGCACGGCCGCCCTGGACATCGCCGGGTTGCCAGCGAACTTCAAACCTCTCTTCGCTGGCGGGCGCACTGCCTTCGTTCCGAACGGTGATCAGGTGGTCGTCCATGGCG
>OFTX01001124.1_pt1 | contig 10365 bp, 9 predicted proteins | sample 1775051 | NCBI WGS metagenome assembly OFTX01 (sample SAMN08195772, study PRJEB24354) | sludge metagenome | isolation source: sludge from phenol fed wastewater aerobic bioreactor A | place: India: Nagpur | collected 2016-09-15
TCCTTGTGCACCAGCTGCTCCTGCAGCGCCACGGTGGCGGTGGCGATCAGCACCCGCGTGCCGCGCGCCAGCGCCATGCGGATCGCGGGCGCCGCGTAGGCCAGCGACTTGCCCGTGCCCGTGCCCGCCTCGATCACCGCGATGGCGCGCCCGGGCTCGCCGCCATCCCCCTCCCCGCCGTCGCGCCCGAGCGGCGCCTGGCCGAAGGTCTGCGCCACCAGTTCGGCCATGCGCCGCTGGCCCTCGCGCACGCGCAGGCCCGGCGTGGCGGCGACCACGGCGTCGAACTGTTGCAGGGCTTGGGCAGCCCAGTCGGGGGCGGACATGGGGTAAACGTTGATGGAGCTGTCGGTTTATCCAGTTATGGTAACGGTTGTGACGTGCGTGGAGGCATACGCCAGCGAGATGCCGGCGTCGTCTTCGAGGAGAACGTTTCCATGTCCGAATATTGGGCGCATTCTGGCGGTCATTTGCTGCAGCGGCATTTGCAGTCCGTGGCGGAGTGGGCCAGGCAGTTTGCGTGTGCGCTGGATGACCAGGAAGTTTCTGCCTCTTGGGCGGCGCTGGCTGGACTGTGGCATGACCTGGGCAAATACCGTCCCGGCTTTCAGCGCTATGTGCGCCAGGCCGAAGATGCCAACATCGAGCACAAAGTAGCCGGGCGCGAAAAAACACACTCCGCCGCCGGAGCGCTGTGGGCCATGCGGCAGTTGAATCAACAGGGTTGGCCCTACGGCCACATCATGGCCTATTTAATTTCATGGCATCACGCAGGCTGGAGGGTCATGAAAACTGATCGTCACGATACTGATCTTTCTGAGGGAACCGAGTCTTGACTGCGCCGCCAATTAACGACGTCCCTTTATTTGTTGCCCACCATCGCCTATCGGACAACACATGGCAGCCTCTGGAAGATCACCTACGCGGCGTAGGGGCGCTCGCAGCGCAGCTCGCAAGCAAGCTGGATTTGCAAGGAATGGGTGAGCTGCTGGGTTTGCTGCACGATTTGGGCAAATACAGCCACGCTTTTCAAGCCTATCTGAAGTCTGCGATCGGTGCCCTGAATCAAGATGAGGATGAGGATTGGGTTGACGCCAAAAGCTTGAAAGGCAAAGTGGATCACTCCACTGCTGGCGCCCAGTTTGTATGGCAGGCTCTTAGCAAGAGAGTAGCCCCTGAGCAAATTGCCGCGCAAGCGTTGGCCTTGTGCATTGCTTCACACCATTCAGGGCTGATCGATTGCATCAGCGCCCGGGCTGATGCCTTTGGAGAAAACCTCTTTGCCCGTCGTATGGAGAAGGCGAAGCAGCGCACTCATTTGGATGAAGTTCAGCGCCTGACCGAGCCCCAACTGTTGCAGCGCTGCCGGGACTTGCTGGCGGACAGCCGCGTGGTTTCCAAATTTCAAGAATTGCTCACGCTGATCGGGCGCAGCAACCAAGGGCACGGCAGCTCTGTGACGGTGCAGCAGCAATGGGGTTTGCTGGTACGGTTTCTGTTCAGTTGCCTGATCGATGCCGACCGCATCGACACGGCCGATTTTGAAAAGCGACGCCAGCGCAGCTTTCGCCCTAGCGGACGCTACACCAATTGGACGGTATTGGTTGAGCGCCTGGAACGCCACTTGGCGCAGTTGCCGCCCTCTCGTCCTATTGACCACCTGCGCCAGGATATTTCCTTGCATTGCCAACGGGCTGCGGCACGGCCCAGCGGCATCTACACCCTGACCGTGCCCACGGGCGGCGGTAAAACCCTGGCCAGCCTGCGCTTTGCGCTGCATCACGCACAAGAGCATGGACTCGATCGCGTGATTTACGTCATTCCCTTCACCTCGATCATCGACCAGAACGCGAGAGTGGTGCGCGACGTGCTGGAGCCTGCGGACGCGCAGCAGGATCAGAACCGTGTCGTGCTGGAGCACCACGGTAACATCACGCCCGAGCAGCAGACCTGGAGAGAAAAGGTGTTGTGCGAAAACTGGGATGCCCCGGTTGTCTACACCACCATGGTGCAGTTGCTGGAAGCCTTGTTTGGCGCGGGCACGCGGGGAGCACGCCGTATGCACCAGCTAACCCAGGCGGTGCTGGTGTTCGATGAAGTGCAAACCCTGCCCGTGAAATGCACCCATATATTCAACAACGCGATCAATTTTTTAGCTGCGCAATGCAACACCACGGTGCTGCTATGCACTGCCACGCAGCCGCTGCTTGACAGCGTCAATCCTGCCTTGGGCGCCATCCGTTTGGCATCTCAACCAGAATTGATGCCCAACGTCGGCAACCTATTCAAGGCCCTTAAGCGCGTTGCTGTGAATGACCAGCGCAAAGCTGGGGGCTGGAGCGATCAGGAGGTGGCTGATCTCGCCTTGGCCGAGGTACAGGCCAGCGGGAGCTGCCTGGTCATCGTCAATACCAAGGCATCAGCCCGGCGTATTTTTGAGCTGTGCGCCACTGCGACGGATCCGAGTCTTGTGTTTCACCTGAGCACTGACATGTGCCCAGTCCATCGCAAGGCACGCCTCGCCGAACTGCTTGTGCGCTTGAAGGCAAGCCAGCCGACGCTGTGCGTGAGCACGCAATTGATTGAGGCTGGCGTGGATGTGGACTTTGGCAGCGTCATCCGCTTCATGGCCGGGCTCGACTCGATTGCCCAGGCGGCGGGGCGCTGCAACCGCAACGGGCTGCGTGCCACTGGCAGCGTGTATGTCGTCAACCCGCAGGTGGAAAACCTGGACAAGCTGCCCGACATTCTGCAAGGCCGCAACGCTGCCTTGCGCGTGCTCGATGAGTTCCAGCAAGACCCGGAGAAATTCGATGATGACTTGCTCAGCCCCACGGCAATGCACGCCTACTACCGCTATTACTTCTTTGATCGTGCTGCAGACATGAGCTACGCGTTGGCCGCAGGCGATGCTGCGCAAGACGACACCTTGCTCAACTTGCTGTCGCTCAACACAGGCAGCGTGAATGAATACGCACGCCATCAGGCATCGGCACCCCCGCTTTTCTTCCGCCAGGCCTTCATGACGGCGGCCAAGGCCTTCCGTGCCATCGACGCGGCCACGCAGGCGGTCATCATCCCCTTTGGGGTGGATGGAAAGAAACTAATCGCCGACCTGTGCGCCGCCTACGATGTGGAGCGGGAAATCGAACTGCTCCGGCGAGCGCAGCAGTACAGCGTGAACGTGTTCCCCCATGTGCTCAAAAAACTCATGGCGGTGCAAGCCTTGCATGAGGTCAAGCCGGACACCCGCATCCTTTGTTTGAATGAGCGCTACTACAGCGATTTGTTTGGCCTGGCCACTGAGCCTGTTTCCCCCATGGAGGTTTTGTATGCCTAAGCCGCAGCGCAGCATCGAGTTCGAGGTATCTGGGCGCTACGCTCTGTTCACCGATCCCCTGAGCAAGGTAGGTGGCGAAAAATGCTCGTACCACGTTCCCACCTACGAGGCCTTGAAGGGCATCGCCAAATCCATTTACTGGAAGCCGACGCTGATCTGGGTGATCGACGAAGTGCGGGTGATGAAGCGCATCCGCACCCAGACCAAGGGAGTCAAACCGCTGGATCTGGGCGGCGGCAACAGCCTGGCGATCTACACCTTCCTGGCCGACGTGCGGTACCAGGTGCGAGCCCACTTCGAGTGGAACGAGCACCGCCCCGAGTTGATGGATGACCGCATCGAAGCCAAGCACCATGCCATCGCCCAGCGCATGGTGGAACGCGGCGGGCGCCAGGATATCTTTTTGGGCACACGCGACTGCCAAGGCTATGTGCAGGCCTGCGAGTTTGGCGCGGGTGCCGGAGAGCTGGACGATGCTGGGGAGCTGGCCTTTGGCTTGATGTTCCATGGCTTTGACTACCCCGATGAAATAGGCGGTATAGAACTGCACGCTCGCTTCTGGCGCCCAACCATGGTCAATGGCGTGATTCGGTTCCCACCCCCGCAGGACTGCACCGAGCGCCGGTTCGTGCGTGCCATGAGCGTCAAACCCTTCGGGCTGAATCAAGGCATCCGGCCCGTGGATGCGGGCGCCAGCGAGATGGGGGTGCCCGTATGAGTTGGCTGCCCAAGCTCCTTGCCACCTACGACGCGTGCAAGGGCAAGGAGCCGCAGGGCTCCGCATCTTTGATGCCCATTTGCCACAGCACGCAGAATGCGCAGATTGAGGTCGTGCTCGATGGCGCTGGCCAGTTCAGGCGTGCATCCGTGCTGGAAAAAGCCCAGGGCGTGACCTTGATCCCCTGCACCGAGGCATCGGGCGGGCGCAGCGGCAAGAAACCCGTCAACCACCCACTGCATGACAAGCTGCAATACCTCGCCAAGGACTTCACTTCGTGGGGCGGGGAAGTGACTATCGGTTTCGCCAACGACCCTGCCGAGCCGTATCGCGATTACTTGAAATCACTGTCGGACTGGGTCACTGCCGATCCACACCCCAAGCTGCTGGCCGTGCGGGCCTATGTGCAGGGCGGCCATGTGGTGGCCGACTTGATTCAAGCGGGCATCCTCCCTGTGGGCGAGGACGGAAAGCTGCTCAAGGCTTGGAATGCTGACAAAGCCAGCGCGCCTGTCATCTTCAAAGTGTTGGCGCCGCAGCAATCGCCCGACGATGCGTTTGTGCGCTGGCGCGTGGAGGTGGGCGACGACCCCCATTCAGCGCCATGGACGGATGAATCGTTGATTGCCTCCTGGATTGCGCACTACCAGCGCAGCCAGGGAAAAGTGGGTTTGTGCATGGCGACGGGCCAGCAAGCTGCATTGGCCGTGCAGCACCCGGCAAAGCTGCGCCACGGCGGAGACAAGGCCAAGCTGATTTCCGCCAACGACAGTTCGGGCTACACCTATCGGGGACGCTTCACCAGCGATGACGAGGCTTTGAGCATTGGTTTCGTCGCCACCCAAAAGGCGCACAACGCCCTGCGCTGGCTGATCGAGCGACAAGGCTACCGCAGTGGCGATCAGGTGTTTGTGGCCTGGGAGCCCACGGGTAAGCCTATTCCCGATCCCATGTTGGCCACGTTCGAGGCTTTTGGCGGCGCATCCCAAGACTGGGCACTGGGCAGCAGCGCTGCCGATGCGGGCCAGGCCTTTGGCTTGCAACTGCGCAAGGCCATTGCGGGCTATGCCGCGCGGCTTGCCCCCAGGGATGAGGTGGTGGTGCTGGGGCTGGATTCCGCGACCCCTGGGCGCATGGCTATCACCTTCTACCGTGAACTCAAGGGCTCTGAATTTTTGGCGCGTCTACAAGCATGGCATGGGCAATTTGCATGGCCGCAGAACTATGGCAAGGAGTGCCAATTCATTGGCGCCCCTGCGCCGCGTGATATCGCGGAAGCGGTCTTTGGCAGCCGCGTGGACGACAAATTGCGTGCCTCCACCGTGGAGCGGCTGCTGCCTTGCATCGTCGATGGGGCGCCGCTGCCGCTGGATCTGCTTCGATCGGCAGTACGCCGTGCGGCCAATCGTGTGGGAATAGATACGTGGTTGGAATGGGAGCGCTGCCTGGGCATTGCCTGCGCGCTGTTCAAAGGTTTTTTCAACGAGAGGGGGTATCTGATGGCATTGGAGCAAGAGCGCACCAGCCGCGACTATTTGTTTGGCCGCTTGCTGGCGGTTGCGGAAGACATGGAGAGCTACGCGCTCTACGCCGCAGGTGAAAAGGCCAGGGACACCTCGGCGGCGCGCCTGATGCAGCGTTTTGCAGATCGGCCGGCTTCAACGTGGCGCACCATTGAACTGTCCTTGCGCCCCTACATCGCCAGGTTGCGCGCCATGCGCCCAGGGGTGTTGCACAAGAAAGAAAGCCTGCTCGATGATGTCGTGGCACTGTTTGAACCGCAGGATTTTTTGACCGACACACCACTGAGCGGCGAATTTCTGCTGGGCTACCACTGCCAACGCCAGGCCTTGCGCCAACGTGGCGAGTCGAGCGATGACGCATCCGAAACCACCCCAACAGCTATGACTGGAGAACCCGCATGAGCGCTTTGCAAAACAAGATCGACTTCGCCGTGGTGCTGCGCGTCAAACGCGCCAACCCCAATGGTGACCCCCTCAACGGCAACCGCCCGCGCACCGACTACGGCGGCTTTGGCGAGATCACCGATGTGTGCCTCAAACGCAAGCTGCGCGATCGCCTGCTGGAATCCGGCCAGGCCATCTTTGTGCAGTCAGACGACCGCAAGGTGGATGGCGAAACCAGCCTGCGCAACCGGGCGGAGTCCGCCACCAATGGCTTGGGCAAGGATGCCTTCAAGAAAAACGCGAACAAGGATGCAACCGCCAAGCTCGCCTGTGCCAAGTGGTTCGACGTGCGTGCTTTCGGCCAGGTGTTTGCCTTTGCGGCAGGGGGTGACGCGGGCGGGGTATCCATCCCCATTCGTGGCCCGGTCACCATCCAGTCGGCGTTCAGTGTGGAGCCGGTTTCCATCACCAGCACGCAAATTACCAAGAGCGTCAGCGGTGAGGGCGATGGTACGAAGCGCGGTTCAGACACCATGGGCATGAAGCACCGCGTGGATAGCGGCATTTATTGCACCTTTGGCAGCATCAACCCGCAGTTGGCCGAGCGCACGGGCTTTAACGATGCCGATGCCCAGGCGCTCAAAGCCATCTTGCCCCGAATGTTCGAAAACGATGCGTCCTCGGCCAGGCCGGACGGCAGCATGGAAGTTCTGACCGTCGTCTGGTGGCGGCACAACTGCAAATCCGGGCAATATTCATCGGCCAAGGTGCATGGCTCGTTGACGGTGAACGCCGATGGCAGCATCGGTTTGGATCCGCTGGATGGGCTGGATCCTGAAATCATCAACGGGTTTTGACAAGGACACCAGCAAGGCCTGTTGCAGCTGGCAGGTCTTATCCAGGAGCATTTGATGAAAATCCTCCCCGCCCAATTCGACGGCCAGGCCATCCGCCGCCTGTACGACGAAGCCACGCAGACCTGGTGGTTCGCCGTGATGGATGTCGTGCAGGTGCTGACGCAGCAGCCCGACGGCCTCGTCGCACGCAAATACTGGAATCAACTCAAAAGCCGCCTGGTCAAGGAAGGCAGTGAATTGGTGACAGCCTGTCACCAGTTGAAGATGCCAGCGGCGGATGGCAAGCAACGCCTGACCGACTGCGCCACGGCGCCAACGCTGTTGCGCCTGGTCCAATCCATCCCCAGCCCCAAGGCCGAGCCCATCAAGCTCTGGCTGGCCAAAGTGGGCTATGAGCGCATGCAGGAGCTGGCCGACCCCGCCCAGGCGCTGGATCGCGCGCGCCAGGGCTGGCGGCAACTGGGCCGCAGCGACAAGTGGATCCAGCAGCGCATGACCGGCCAGGAAACGCGCAACAAGCTCACCGACTACTGGAGCGAGCACGGCGTGCAGCAGGGGCGCGAGTACGCCATCCTCACCAACCTCATCCACCAGGAATGGGCGGGCCTGTCGGTGGCCGATCACAAGGCCAGGAAGGGCCTGCAAAGCCAGAACCTGCGCGACCACATGAGCGAGGCCGAGCTGATCTTCACGGCGCTGGCCGAACTCTCCACGCGCCAGATCGCCGAGCGGCAAGACGCCACCGGCCTGCAGCAGAACAAGGGCGCCGCCCAGGCCGGCGGCCGCATCGCCCGCCAGGCGCGCGAGCAACTGGAAAGCCAGACCGGCCAGTCGGTGGTGACGGGCGCCAACTACCTGCCGCCCCAGGCCAAGGCGAATGCCCCGGAGCTTGCCGCACCCAAGGCGCGGCAAGCTCGCCCTACGCGCAAAAAACCATAGCGGTTCGCGCAGTGTTCATGACGGATTCGACCGAATTGGAGCCGATTGCCCTATCGGCCCTGCAGCACTGGTGCTACTGCCCGCGCCAATGCGGACTGATCCACCTGGAGCAGGTATTCGACGACAACATCCACACCCTGCGCGGCCAGGCCGTGCATGCCCGCACCGACCAGCCGGGCGTGGAAACCGCCAAGGGCGTGCGCGTGGAGCGCGCCCTGCCGCTGTGGCACGACGCGCTGGGGCTGATCGGCAAGTCCGACGTGGTGGAGTTTTTGCCCGACGGCACTCCCTACCCGGTGGAATACAAGCACGGCAGCCGCCACAAGGCCGCCGACATCGCCGCCTGCGACGATTTGCAGCTGGCCGCCCAGGCGCTGTGCCTGGAATCCATGACCGGCAAGGCCGTGCATGAAGGCGCGCTGTACTACGCCAGCTCGCGCCGCCGCCGTGCCGTGGCCGTTACCCCCGTCCTGCGCGCGCAGGTGATCGAAGTGGCCAACGCCGTGCGGCGGATGCTGGCCAGCGACCACCTGCCGCCGCCCCTGCAGGGCGAGCAGGCCGCGCGGCGCTGCAAGGGCTGCTCCTTGCAGGAGCGTTGCCAGCCCCAGGCCACGCACGGTGCGCTGGCCCAGGCCCGGCAGGCACTGTTCGACCCCGACCGCTGATCGTTCGCGCCATGCAATTGCTCAACACCCTCTACGTCACCCTGCCCGATGCCTGGCTGCGCCTGGACAACGACACCCTGCGCGTCGAGGTCGAGCGCGAAACCCGGCTGCGCGTGCCATTGCACCACCTGACGGCGGTGGTCTGCTTCGGCCATGCAGGCCTGTCCGCTCCGCTCATGCACCGCCTGGCCGACGAAGGCATTGCCTTGGTGCTCCTGGACGACAATGGACGTTTCAAGGCCCGGCTGGAAGGCGCCGTCAGCGGCAACGTGCTGCTGCGCCAGGCACAGTTCCAGCGCCTGGCGGACCCGGCATTCACTCTCGATCAGGCGCGCGCCTGCGTGGCGGGCAAGGTCAAGAACGCCCGCCAAGTCCTGCAGCGCGGCGCGCGTGAGGCGGTGTCCGCCGATGAAGCCAAGCTCCTCGCCCGCCTGGCCGACGATCTTGCCGCCACACTGCGCACATTGCCGAGCGCGGACAGCCTCGATGCCCTGCGTGGCCTGGAAGGCGAGGCCGCACGCCAGTATTTCAGCGGCCTGAACCTGCTGGTGCGCCCACAGCAGCGTGAAGCCTTCGCCATGGACGGCCGCACGCGCCGGCCGCCGCGCGACCGTTTCAACGCCCTGCTGTCCTTCTTGTACGCCATGTGGATGAACGACTGTCGCAGCGCCCTCGAAGTCGCGGGACTCGATCCGCAAGCCGGTTTCTTGCACGCCCTGCGCCCAGGCCGTGCCGCGCTGGCGTTGGACTTGATGGAGGAATTCCGTCCCTGGGCCGACCGGCTGGCGCTCACGCTCATCAACCGGGGGCAGGTCAAGGCCGATGATTTCGATCTGCGCGAAGGCGGCGGCGTGGCGCTGCAGCCCGATGCGCGCAAGGCCGTGGTCGTGGCCTTCCAGGAACGCAAGAAGGACGAAATCACCCACCCCTTGCTGGCGCAAGCCGTTCCCCTGGGCTTGGTGCCGTTGGTCCAGGCGCGCTTGCTGGCGCGTGCAGTGCGCGAAGACGACGCGCCCTACGTTCCTTTCGTGCCCAAGTAGGAGGCCCTGCGATGCTGGTGCTGGTGTGTTACGACGTCAATACCGAAACCACCGCGGGCCGGCGCCGTCTGCGTCGCGTGGCCAAGGTATGCGAGGGGACCGGTCAGCGAGTGCAAAAGTCAGTATTCGAGTGCCAGATCGACCAGGCGCAATTCGAGGACCTGGAGCGTCGCCTGCTGGCAATCATCGACGCGGAGCTGGATTGTCTGCGGCTCTACCGCGTGCCGGGTTCACGTGGTTTTGAAGTCATCGAGCACGGCCATTTCAAGGCGATGGACTTTGAAGGGCCACTGGTTCTGTAGCCGAGACACCTCTTCCAACAAGGCCGCCGATCACGCATCCGCCGTGCTATGGTGGAGACCGCGAACCCCAAGTGATATCCCGAATCCCAAGAGGTTCGCGCGTTTCCTGAATCATTGTGATGATTGAGTTTTTTCTGAACGACCACCTCGGAGCTTCCTTTGTTGAAGGCTTGGCGGGGCAGTTCGCGCAGTCGAAGGGAAAAACGAAGATATGGTAATGGATTGCACAGGAAGCGCGCATCGCTCGTCAGCAATGGCGAGCGTGGATTGAAATGTCCTTTTCCATGTCCGCTCTCCTTGGCGATGCTGCGCATCGCTCGTCAGCAATGGCGAGCGTGGATTGAAATACACCGATGGTGTCGGCGATGGCCGTCTTGCCCGCGCATCGCTCGTCAGCAATGGCGAGCGTGGATTGAAATCTCGCGCTGGCCGGTGATGCGCTCCAATGCTAGGCGCATCGCTCGTCAGCAATGGCGAGCGTGGATTGAAATAAGGCGTTGACGATGAACAACGTTGACGCGGAAGCGCATCGCTCGTCAGCAATGGCGAGCGTGGATTGAAATAGCGATCGCTTGAAGGCCGCGATGGCAGGCGCTG
>OFTX01001126.1_pt1 | contig 10351 bp, 7 predicted proteins | sample 1775051 | NCBI WGS metagenome assembly OFTX01 (sample SAMN08195772, study PRJEB24354) | sludge metagenome | isolation source: sludge from phenol fed wastewater aerobic bioreactor A | place: India: Nagpur | collected 2016-09-15
TTGACTGGCCCGCCCAGGCACCAACGGCCCGTGCAGGCGGCCACCGAACCGCGCAGGATGACCCAAGGCGAGCGGACGACCCCGTTGTCGCACCCACAGTGTTGACTCAAAACTCGCCGCTCGACGGCCATATCGGCGGCGCTCCGCCCACCGCCAACCCGGGCCACGCCAGACGACGCCTTGTTCAACAGTCTCCTAGGGCGAGGACGGCCGTCGCAGCAAGGCGACCAAGGGAATGAGTGGGCAATGCAGGACCTCCTTATGGATGCGAACCGAGCTGAAACACGAGAACGGATGGCTTCTTGGGATAGTGCGATGCGGACCCTATGCACAGTGCCGCCTGCCGTCATGCCTCGGTGGGGCCGAGGTCGAGATCGTCGACGAACGCAGCCGTCGCCAGCGGCCCGGTCATGTCGAGCACGATGAGTTCGTTGTCCTTGTTCCGCAGCGCGGGCCCAGGGAGGTACAGCGTCCGCTGCGGCCCGCGGGACCAGAACCGTCCCAGGGCGAAGCCGTTGATCCACGCCTGTCCGCGACCCCACCCCCGGGTGCTCAGAGCGAGGTCGCAGACGGCCTCGTTCGGAAAGTCGAAGTGCGCGACCGACAGCGCCGGACCCGCTCCGACCGGTGCCGACGCGCCGCCCGACATCGCAAGCTCCGCAAGGGTAGGGGCATCGATCCGATGGAAATCCAGCGTCCACTTGGTGAGCTCACGCCCGTCCAGCAGGACCGGGCCGATCAGTCCCTTAGGCTCGCCGATCCGCGGGCCGTAATCGACACCCCCGAGGTCCTCCACGAGGATCTCGAGCACGCCCTCGACGCCCTCGGGTAGCACGATCCGGGTGTCGTGGTGGTCGCGTGCGAGCGTGCCGACAGGGTTCCCGTCGACGATCACCGTGGCGAGATCGCGCACCTCGGCGACGGTGAGAAGAGCGGCACGGTCGCGCTGCGGCAGAGTGGTTCGATATCGCAGCAGCGACTGCGACGTATGCAATGCGATCGATGTCGGGGTTCCGTCGACCTCGGTGACGTCCAACGTGCATGACGGCAGCGAGCTGAACCGGTCGAACGGCACCTCGAAAGTGGCGAATCGGTAAGGTTCGGCCGGCAAGGGAGGGGGCGCGCCGAATCGACGCGTGAGCACGTCACGGAACGCGAAGAACTTCTCTGTGGGTCGCCCAGCCTCGTCCAGCGGAGCGTCGTAGTCGTACGACGTCGTGATCGCGCGGTAGACGCCTTTGTCGTTCGCCCCACTCATGGCGCCGAAGTTCGTTCCGCCGTGGAACATGTAGATGTTCACTGATGCGCCCGCGTCGAGGATGTCCTCGAGGTGCTTCGCCGCGTCGGGTGCCGACGTGGTGTGGTGGTGCTCACCCCAGTGGTCGAACCATCCGATCCAGAACTCCATACACATGAGCGGACCCGTCGGCTGATGTCTGCGGAGCGTCGCGAGGCGTGCACCGACGTTTCCACCGAACGACCCGGTGAGATGAACCCCGGGAAGGCTGCCCGCCGTGAGCATCTCGTCGGTGGGCTGGTCGACGGTCACAAACGGAACCGTGAACCCCAGTCGTCGGTACGTCTCGGCGAGGTGCTCGAGGTAGCGGGTGTCGCTGCCGTAGGCACCGTACTCGTTCTCCAGTTGCATCAGAATGATCGGCCCACCGCGGTCGATCTGCCGAGGTCCGAGCACCGGCGCGAGCCGTTCGAGGTATCCGTCGACGTCGGCAAGGTAGTCGGCATCCGTGCTGCGCATCCGAGCCCCGTCGCGGAACAGCCAGGACGGAAGGCCGCCGTTGTTCCACTCCGCGCAGATGTACGGGCCGGGACGAACGATCGCATGCATCCCCGCCTCGGCGATGAGGTCGAGGAATCGACCGAGGTCGAGCCCGCCATCTAGATGGAAGTCGCGGGGGTTGGGCGCGTGCGCATTCCACGCGACATAGGTCTCGATGGTGTTCAGCCCCATCGCCCTCGCCATCGCGATGCGATGCGCCCATTGGCCGGGATGCACCCGGAAGTAGTGCAGAGCACCAGAGAGCACACGGTGCGGGTTCCCGTCGAGAAGAAAGTCCTCGGGCCCGATCTCGAACGACCTCATCAAGGTCTCACACCGCTGCGGGACCGGAGGACGATCTTCTCGAGCATCGCGGCGTCCATGGTCGTCGCTTCGACGAGCAGGTTCATGACCCCGCCTCGAAGTCGCGGCGGCACGATGAGGATGTCACTCCGCCCCCCGCGCAGGGAGACACCGCCTGGCCCCTCGCTCCAGACCCGCCCGAGCACGAGGCCGCCCATGACTGCCGTCGCGAGGAAGCCGGTGCCGGATATCTCGATGGTGAGATCCGTATCGCCATTCGGAGTCGGCACATCGACCCACCGTGCGGTCCCCACCGGGACAGAGACTGGCAGGGAAATGGTCTCGCGCGGATGCGGTGCCTGAGCGCCGGCCACCAATTCGCCATGTCCCTGCACGCTGATGCGCCAATCCACGATGCTCGTGCCTAGGAGAAGTTCCGCGTCGCCGACGGGTTCGCCCCAGGTCCGGTGGACGGTCAGGGAGACCACTGCACCGACGTCCAGATCACCGAGTGTGACGATCGGGACGAGCGGGGTGAGGACACCGCGCCGGTCGCCGTCAATGTCCACGTCGATGCGGCACCCGCCGCCGCGCACCCGCAGCGCGGCATACCCCGTCTCGCGCGCCGTAAGCACACGCTCGTACCGGATCCGTTGCGGCGAGACCGCCGTCATCCACCCGCCGAGCCAGCCGCGCGGCGCCGGATGGGTTCCCACGGCGGAGCCGTCCGACTCACGGACGAACCAGCCTTCACTGAACGGCACGATCCTGGTGACGACGGACGCCCCACGGATGCCGCGCGTCGAGCTGAGTCGTAGGGCCGGCAGGCGCGGGTCATCGAAGTTCGAGTGGCCCCAGGTGAGCGTCATGATGTCGATCGGCTCGCCAGCCTCGGCAGGGAGCAAGACATCGGCTCCACCCAGCGCGAGCCAGGCAGCCCTACCCGGCTGAACTCGGACGATGTCGGCACCACCCTCGACGATCAGGCCGAGGGCGCCCTCCGGGACCGGCAACTGGCTGCGGTAACGGGCGGCTCCATGGCCATCGCCCCAGGACTCGAGCGGCCTGGCCGGACCCGCGGCTTGCACATCGCGCCAGTCGACGGGCTCGTCCAGCGGCTCAGTCGTGACGACGTCGGCGAGCGCAACCGACATCGGCTCCGGTGTCTTCGGCGGCGCCCACGTGGAGAGTTCGACGGTCAGCGTGCAAGTGGAGAGCCGGACGTGGACCACGGCATCCGTCCCGGTGATCTCAATGATCCCGTCCTCGATCACGGCGGAGGCGTCTCCGTCAATCTCCGTGCCGAGGGCGTCCGCCTCGATGAGTAGCCGCGACGACCGCTGCGCCGTGACGCCGAGGATCATCTCGCCATCCGCCGACTCCAGTCGGACGAGTTCGCCGGTGCTCAGCAGGAGGACAGCGCCATCGCCAATCGGCACCTCACGGGGGAGCAGCAGGCACGCGCCAGCAGGGATCGGTGCGTCGACATGGTGCTCACCTGCGCGCAGCCGGACGACGGCGTCCGTCGGTGCCAACTGCGTGACGGCGATCAGTTCGCCGCCCCCGTCGAGCGAGATCGCCTGCGGCGTCACCATCAAGTCCGCATCGACATCGCGCGCATCTCCCTGCGGAGTTCCCGCCGCGAGACGCGCGCCGAGAGCCGCGATCGTCGCTGTCAGGCGGCGGGCCTCGGCGGCCTCCGGGCGCTCCGTTCCGTCCGCCGCGATGGCGCCGTCGAAGTCGTAGTCGTGGGTGAGGAAAGCCAGCGGGTCGCCCCAGTTGTTCACTGCGGTGCCGCCGCCGGTGTTCCAGCCCGACGTCTGGAGGTACGGGCCCAGCAGTCGCGCCCCGGCGACCACGAGGCGCTTCAACGTCCGATGTTTGCGATTCGTCTCGGGCACGAGCAAAGGAAGACCGGCATCGCGTGCGGCTCGCTCGTAATACGCTGCGTGAGCTTCGATATCGACAGAGTCGTCATCGGGATAGAGATTCGGCGCGGGCGCGACTCCAGCGACGCCGCCGCTCGCGCGAGCCAGGTCGCCCTGCCCGGCGCACGCGATCAGCGGAACGTCGATTCCGTGGCGCAGCGCCGCGTCGCGAAGGAACTCGAGATATCCGGCGGGGTCGTCGCAGTCGAAGAAGTCGAGCTCGTTCTCCAACTGCACGAGCGCCACCGGCCCGCCGACGGTGATCTGACGGGCAGCAAGGATTGGCAGGACCGCGTCGAACCAGCATCCGACCTCGGCGAGGTACCGCGGTTCGTTCTGACGCACCCGCAGCCCCGGGACGAGCGCGAGCCGCGCGGGCAGCCCGCCCCCGTCCCATTCGGAGCAGATGTAAGGTCCCGGCCGGGCGATGACCAGCAGCCCGGCATCGGCGCACAGATCCAGGAAGTGGGCGACGTCTCGGTCGCCGCTGAAGTCAAAGGCCCCTGTGTGCTGCTCGTGCGCGTTCCACGGCACGTACAGGTCGACCGCGTCGTAGCCGAGGCCCTTGACCTGCGCGATACGCGATGCCCACGAGTCGCGGTCGATGCGGAACGGGAAGACGGAAGCGGCGAGCAGGATACGCGGCGTGCCGTCGATCAGGAGAAGGCCGCCACGAAGTTCGACGGTCGAGGGGGCAGCGGTCACTTGAGCCCCACACTTCCGCTCACGAGTCCGGTTTCGTAGAGGTACTTCTGGCCGAAGTGATAGACGGCGACCATCGGGATGATGAGGATGAGCGCGCCCACCATCACCATGTTCCACGGTGGAGTCTGCGCGCCTGAACTGGTCGCCGACAGGATTTGGATACCGAGCGCCAAGGGCATCTTCGACTCCGTGTTGATGTAGATGAGCGGGCCGAAGAAGTAGCCCCAGTTGAATGTGAAGGTGAAGATGGTGATCGCCGCGAGTACCGGCATCATCAGTGGCATAGCGATGCGCCGGAAGATGCCCCAGTGGCCGAGGCCGTCGAGCATGGCCGCATCGTCGAGTTCGCTGGGGATCCGAGTCAGGAACTGCCGAACGAGAAATACGTTGTACGCATTGGCGAAGAAGTTGGGCACGATAATCGGCAGCAGCGTGTCGATCCAGCCGAGGTTGCGGAAAATGATGAACTGCGGGATGAGCAGGACCTCCGCAGGGATCATCATCGTCGACAGCAGGACCATGAAGAGGAAGCCCTTGAAGGGGGCCCGGATGCGCGCGAACCCGTAGCCGACCACGGCGCTGGAGAACACCATTCCGATGCACGAGAACACGACGATGAGAATGCTGTTGATGAGGAACTGGCCCATGGGCAGGTCGGACGTGAAAGCGCGCACGAAATTGCCGAGGTGAAACTCGGTCGGCAAGAACGAAAACGACATCTGCTTCGACGTCCGGTCGCTCGACAATGCAATCGAGACCATGAACACCAGGGGTGCCATCAGGATGGCGGAAACGACCGTCAGGATCGCGTATCGGGTCGCCCGGCTGTGAACAGGCTCGATGGTGGTCGCGCTCATCGCCGCACCTCCGTCTCGTAGAACACCCATGCGCGCGACGACCGCAGGACGATCGCCGACAGCGCCATGATGGTGAGGAACAGGACCCACGCGAGCGCCGATGCGTAGCCCATGTTGTAGTTGCGAAAGGCGCTGTCGTACACATAGGGCACCATCATGAGGCTGGCATTGTCCGGCCCGGACGTCCCGTCGGTGAGGACGTACACCTGCGAAAAGACCTGGAACGCGCTGATCATGCCGGTGATCAGATTGAAGAACAGGATGGGGGTGACCAGTGGGACGGAGAGCCGCCAGAACTGCTGGAAGCGACTGGCCCCGTCGATACGTGCCGCTTCATACAGTTCCGGAGGGATGCCCTGGAGAGCGGCGATGAGGAGAATGGTGCCGGCCCCGACCTGCCACAGCGACAGGAGGATGATTCCCGGAATGACCCAGTGGGGATCGAGCAACCACGCCGGTCCCTTGATCCCGAACAGCGCAAGGAATCCGTTCACCGGCCCGCTATCCGGAGCGAAAAGCCACTTGAAGATCATCGCGCCGGCCACCAGCGGTACCAGGGCGGGAATGTAGACGATCGTGCGAAAGAAGCGCGCACCCCGCATCGGCCGGCTGAGTAGTTGCGCAAGGCCCAATGCGATCAGTAGCGACAGCGGCACGGACACGACGGTGAAGTACAACGTGTGCACGAGCGCCTGCCAGAAGAGCGGATCCTGGGTGAACATCTTCACGAAGTTGGCGATGCCGATAAAGACCGGCGGTTGGAACGAGTCCCAGTTCGTGAAGGCCAGCACCAGCGATGCGATCATCGGAATTGCGGTGAACACGATGAATCCGAAGAGCCACGGGGAGATGAAAGCGTAGAACGTCAGCGCCTCGCGCGTCCGCTTCCGTCGGAGACCGGGTCGCGTGACGGTCCCTTTCTGGCGGTGGGGCGTGAGCGATGCTGCGGGAGGGCCGGCCGGTCCTCCCGGCCGGGGGACGGAGTCCTCCCCCGGCCGGGCGGTTGTCGTCATCGTTGCGTTCAGCTCCTACCGAAGTCCCTCAGCTGATCCAGGTGACCATGTCCGTCGTTGGCGATGCGCACGATGACATCGGTCATTTGAAGATGCCCTCCAACGTGCTCTGCACCTTGGACAGTCCGTCGGCCACGCTGGCCTGACCCTTCCACGTGGCGTCCATGCCGTCGGTAAACGCCTTCTGGATCTGGTTCCATTCGGGCACCAGCGGCGGACTGTAGATCGACTCGGCGGAATCGGTGAATGCGCCCAGATCGATCCCGCCCTTGTTCCACGGCGCCTTCAGAAAGGTGTCCGACTTCAGCAGCTTGAGGTTCGATGGGATATCCAGGCCGCTCGTCGCGATCGGTGTCTCGCCCTCGTCGGAGGTGAGGAAAGCGACGAGATCCTCCGCGGCCTCCTTGTGCTTGCTCTGCGACGAGACCGCCAGTGCGCTGCCGAACGCGGGGACCGCCTTGTCCTTGCCGTGCCAGAGCGGCGCCACGCCCCACTTGAATGTGGCATCGCTCAAGGAGGCGATATTCCAGAAGCCGGTCGTTTCCATCGCGAGCTTGCCCTGCGCGAACAGCGGGTCCGGTTGACCGTTCTTCAGTCCCGCATCTGCGTAATCCTGAGGCGACGGCGCTGAGTGATCCTTCAGAACCATGTCGTTGTAGAAGGTGAGCGCCTCGACGTTCTCCGGCGAGTTGACGACCGGCTTCCCGTTGTCGTCGAGGATCCTGCCCCCGTTCTGGTACATCCACGTCATGTACCAGGGCCACCAGTCGCCGGCGGCATAGCCCCAGGTCGTGGTCTTGCCGTTCGCAGAGACGGTGAGCTTCTTGGCGGCATCTCGGAACTGCTGCCAGTCCCAGGTGCCGTCCGGGTACGCTACGCCCGCCTTGTCGAAGAGGTCCTTGTTGTAGTACAAGACCATGGCGCCGGCCCGGTCGGGGACACCCCAAAGGTGCCCACTCGTGGAGTAGGTCTTCACCGACCCCTCGCCGAACGTCGCGACGGGGTCGATGCCGCGCTTCTGCAGGGCGGGCCCGAGGTCCTCGAGCTGGCCCTTGCTGGAGAGCACGTTGACCGCTTCGGCCGTCATGATGACGTCGGGCGACTGGCCGCCGGCGATCATCGTCTGCAGCTTGGTGTCGTAGTTGTCCGAGATCTGCACCAGCTTGACGGTGATGTTCGGTAGGGCCTTCTGCGCCAGCGCAAGGCGCTCGGTGTAGACCTTCTTGTCGACGTCGCTCCCCCAGATGGTCATCGTGAGGTCGACGTGCTCGTCCGTGCCGCCCGAGGTTCCGCCGGAGGTGCCGCTCGACGAACCGGCCGACGAGCCGCTGGACGTGTCAGCCGATGTACCGCTCGGCGTGTCGGCCGAGGTGCCGCTCGAGCAGCCGGTGAGGGCCACGATCATCGCGCCGGCGACACCGAGCGCGAATAGGGACTTTTTGCCTTTCACTGCGATGTGATCCTTTCGGAGGGCGCGCCGTGCGGCGTGCGTTTGATGGTGCAGATGGGGACGGGTCAGAGGGAGGTGCCGGTGCGCAGCGTGGGGACGCTGTCGACCGTGGTGGCGTTCGAGAGCGAGTGGAGATACCCCTCGAGCGCGAATGCCGCGGCGCCCATGCTTACGGAGTCGTCCGCTGACGTGTCGACGCGGAACGACGCTGCCAGTAGCGGCGTGGTCAACGCGTGGGCAGCCATGTGCGGCCGTGCACGCTCAAGCAGGTGCTCGCCGAGGTCCCGCGCCACCCAGCTGCTGAGGATGACGACCTCGGGGTTCAGCATGTTCACGATGCCGGCGAGTCCAATGCCCAGGTAGTAAGCCGTGCGTTCGAGCGTCTCGACGGCAACTTCATCGCCGGCCGCGCATGCGTCACGGAGCGCGCGAATGGTTGCGGCCTGGTCGTCGCCGCGCAACAGCGTGCTTTCCGGAGAGACCTCGCGAAGCGTCTGGAGAATCCCTTGCGCCCCCACGTACGTCTCGATGCAGCCCCGGGAGCCGCAGCGGCATTGGCGCCCCCCGGCGACGACCACCGTGTGGCCCCACTCTCCGGCGCTGTTGGTGCATCCGCGCAGCAGGCGGCCCTCCAGCGCGACGCCAATGCCGACACCGGTGCCGAGGTTCACGACGACGAAGTCCTGTGACCCGAGCTCCGGGTGTGCCCATAGCTCCGCGAGAACCAGTGCCTTCAGCGGGTTGTCGAGGTACAGCGGCGCATTGACCGCGCCCCTCAGCATCTCGAGCAGCGGAATGTTGCGCCAGTTCCAGTTCGGCGCGAACACCGACACCCCGCCGGCTCGGTCCACCTGACCGGGAGCGGATACGCCGACGCCGAGGAACGGGCGCAGGTCATCCGTCGCGGTCTCCGCTTCGATCGCCTCGCGCACACGGGCGACGATCTGGCGGGGACTGTGGCGGTGCAGGTCGATCTCGAGTTCCGTCGACGAGATGAGTTCGAGCGCCGACGTGCGCGTCTCCACGTGCACATAGGTCTCGGCGAGGTCGATCCCGAGGAGGCGGCCGTGCTCGGGGTTCAGCGCCAGTTGTGCGGTGGGGCGGCCCGTTGCTGCCTTCGCGCGGGACACCTCGCTGACCAGCCCCGTCTCCAGCAGCTCACCGCAGATCGTGGCGACTGTCTGAAAGCTCAGTCCCGTCCACTCGGCGAGCTGGCGACGCCCCGCGACTCCCGCCGCATGCAGTGAGCGGATCACGTCGAAGGCGTTGGCCCGGCGGATGTCGGCTGCGGTGCGCATCATTCTCCCTCGGTGAGTGTGGTGACGAGAATGACATATTCCAATAGGTTGCACAAGTACTTTTTCTAAGTGGTGTTCACCGCTGCAAGAGGGCGGGCACTAGCGTCGCGACAGTGATGTGATCGGTCGCGCAGACCGGCACGACGTTCCTTCGTGCGCAGCGCACACTCCGGCAGCGCCGTGGATCAACCCGACGCCGTGTCACCCGGTCGGGCCGAACTCGTCAAACGCTCGCACGGCGCTCGCGTCGGCGAGTTCCACGTGGGCTGCATTGTCGGCGGACCAGAATTCCGCGATACGCGTCAGAGACGAGGAGCAGGCCTCAAGGTTCGGAGCGCGGATCGAAGCTGTTGTCGGCGCCATGGATCCGCTGCGTAGGCGAGCAATCCGACCACGAGCAGCGCGATCGCGACGGTCCATGCGGGTCCTTCGCCGGGGGGTCGGGCGGTGAATTTCACCAGCGTGGGCCTGAACGGGTGAAGCCCCAGAAGATCAACGCGGGAAGCGCCGCGAGCGGGCCTGCCCACGCCAGTCGCCAACCCAGCAGTCGGCCGGTCAGCGCCGGGATCCCCCACCAGCCGATGAACCCGCGCAGGACGGCGACCGCGATGGCATCGCCGAACGCCGCCCAGCAGATCACGGTCAGAAGAACCGTGCTGCCCGTCGCAGTACACCGCGAGGACCAGGGTCCGCAGCCGGCGTCAAGGGTGTCCGCAGGCGGCCTCGCTTTCCCCGAACGGGCTCTGGCAACACATCACCGGAACAAAGGCGACCGCGACGGCGACGGTTGACATTGGACCTGCAGAACATCGGCCGGTGGCTTGCGGATCTGCCTGCACCGGCTTCGGTCGGCTATGGCACAGCAAGTACGGGGGCGGTGGTGTCTACCCGCACTGCGGGAGGTCGGGGAGGCGGGCCAGGTCGATCATCGTCTGATTGAAATAAAGGGCTATCCATTTAGATGCCCAGCCGTGAAGTAGTCTGGCTGACGTAAGAGGCCCCCGCGCTGCGCTAACAGCC
>OFTX01001133.1_pt1 | contig 10309 bp, 9 predicted proteins | sample 1775051 | NCBI WGS metagenome assembly OFTX01 (sample SAMN08195772, study PRJEB24354) | sludge metagenome | isolation source: sludge from phenol fed wastewater aerobic bioreactor A | place: India: Nagpur | collected 2016-09-15
TCGAGCTCGAGCGCCTAATGGCGCTGGCCGAGCGCGACACGCGCGAGCTGCTGGGCACCGAGGGCTACTTCGCGCCCGGCGTGCAGGTGCGCCGCGAGGGCGCCGCCGGCGCGCGGCCCACGGTGGTGATCGCCATCGAGCCCGGCCCCGCCACCACCGTGCGGCAGGTGGACGTGGACTTCGCCGGCGACATCGCCCACGATGCGGACGCCGGCGCGCAGGCGCAGCGCGCCGCCATCACCGCCGGCTGGAGCCTGCCCGCCGGCCGGCGCTTCACGCAGCAGCGCTGGTCCGACGCCAAGACCGGCGCCCTGCGCCAACTCCTGGCCCAGCGCTACCCGCGCGGGCGCATCGCCGCCAGCCAGGCCGACGTCGACGCGCCCGCGGCGCAGGCGCGGCTGCGCGTGCAGCTCGACTCCGGCCCGCTGTTTCGCCTGGGCACGGCCCGGGTGCTGGGCGCCAGCCGCTATCCGCCCGAGCTGGCCGAGCGCCTGTCCTGGCTGCGGGCCGGCGACGCCTACGACCAGAAGGCGCTGGTCGACGCCCAGCAGCGCCTGGTGGAAAGCGGCTACTACGAGGGCGCCTCGATCACCATCGACCCCGAGGGCGACGCGGCCGCCGCGCCCGTCACCTACACCGTGACCGAGGCCAAGCGCCACAAGCTGCAGCTGGGCGTGGGCTACAGCACCGACAGCGGCCCGCGCCTGTCGCTGGAGCACCGCGACAACACCACTTTCGGCACCAGCTGGCGCAGCGACACCACGCTGCAGCTCGACCGCAAGGCGCCGCTGCTGCAGCTGGAGCTGCATTCGCTGCCCGACGCCGACCACTGGCGCACCGCCCTGTTCGCGCGCCACATGCGCCAGGACGACGGCGCGCTGGTCACCACCTCGCAGACCCTGCGCGCCGGCCGCCTGCAGAGCGGGCCGCGCTTCGACCGCAACGTCTACCTGCAGTACGAGCAGGCCAACGTCACCGGCGCGGCCAGCGTGGTCGCGCCCGACGCGCTGGTGGGCGACGGCGCCGCGCTCAGCCTCAACGCGGCCTGGACGGGGCGCTTCTTCGACTCGCCGACCCTGCCCACGCGCGGCCATGGCCTCAGCGGCGAGATCGGCGTCGGCGTCACCACCATGGGCGTGCGCAAGCCCTTCACGCGCCTGACCGGGCGCTGGCTGGACATCGTGCCGGTGGGCACGGGCGGCAGCCGGCTGGCCCTGCGCGCCGAGGGCGGCGCCGTCATCGGCGCGCGCCAGGCGCGCCTGCCCGCCACACAGCTGTTTCGCACCGGCGGCGACGCCACCGTGCGCGGCTATGCCTATCGCAGCATCGGCATTCCGCTGGGCGGCAACTGGGTCGGCCCCGGCCGCATCATGGCGCTGGGCAGCGTGGAGTGGCAGCGCCCCATCGCCCAGCAGCGCTGGCCCGGCCTGCTGGAGCACGTGCTGTTCGTCGACGTGGGCAGCGTGGCCAACCACGCCAGCGACCTGCGCGCCCACTGGGGCGTGGGCACCGGCCTGCGCCTGATCACGCCCGTCGGCCCGATGGAGCTGGATGTGGCCTATGGCCTGCAGTCGCACGCGTTTCGCCTGCACATGCGCGTGGGGTTCAACTTCTGATGGCTGCCGCCCCACCTCCATCCACCCCGACGAATACTCCTGATTCGATAGCTGGCCGCGCCCATTCAACGCCGGCCAACGGCCCATTCGACCCCAAAACCGCCACCCCCGTCCGCCACCGCCCCTGGCGCCGCGCCGCGCGCGCGGCGGCGCTGGGCACCGTGCTGGTGCTGGCCCTGCTGGCCGGCGCCGCCGGCTGGCTGTGGCACTGGGCCGGCAGCGAAGGCTCGCTGGCCAGCACGCTGCGCTGGGTGGGCGCGCGCTGGCCGCTGGCCAGCCAGCAGGTCAGCGGCTCGCTGCTGCACGGCGGCCACGCGGGGCAGCTGGTGTGGCAGCAGGACGGCCTGCGCGTGCAGATCGACGGCGCCACGCTGCACTGGACGCCGGCCGCGCTGCTGCGGCGCACGCTGCACATCCAGCAGCTGGCCGCCACGCGCGTGCAGGTCGACGACCAGCGCCCGCCCAGCCCATCGGCCGGCGCGCCGCCGGCCACGCTCACCCTGCCGCTGCGGCTGCGCGTCGACGCCCTGCGGGTCGATGAACTGGCCTGGGCCGGCCCGCCCGCGCTGACGGTGCGCGACCTGGCGGGCGCCTACGCCTTCGACGGCGCGCGGCACACGCTCGAGCTAAACCGCGCGCGCTTTCAGGACGGCCGCTACCGGGCGCGTGCCACGCTGGCCGCCCAGGCCCCCATGGCGCTCGAGCTGGCGCTGGCCGGCGCGCTCGGCACCGAGGTGCCGGGCGGCGGCGCGCCCGCGGCGCTCAGCCTGCAGGCGCGCCTGCACGGCCCGCTGGCCGACCTGCAAGCCCAGGCCGTGGCGCTGGCCGCAGCCGACGCCGCCGTGCCGGCCTTGCCCACCCTGCCCACCTCCGGCACCGCGCTGACTGTGCCCGCCGACGCCGACGGCGCGCAGGCGCAGCTGAGCGCCCGCATCACCCCCTGGGCCGCCCAGCCCCTGCCCGAGGCCCGCGTACGCCTGCAGGCCATCGACGCGCGCGCCTTCTGGCCCAGCGCACCGCGCACGCAGCTGAGCGGCCAGGCCGAACTGGCGCCGGTGGCGGGCGCGCCCGGCTGGCGCATCGACGCCGAGCTGCGCAACGCCGACGCCGGCCCCTGGGACCGCCAGCGCCTGCCCGTCGAATCCCTGCAAGCCCAAGGCCAGTGGCAGGACGGCGCCGCCACCCTCGAGCGCCTGCAGGCCCGCCTGGCCGGCGGCACGCTGCAGGCCAGCGGGCACTGGGCCAGCGCCGCCGACGCACGCTGGCAAGTCGACGCGCGCGCCGCCGACATCGACCCCGCCCGCCTGCACAGCCAGCTGGCGGCCGCGCCCCTCGGCGGCACGGCGCAGGTGCAGGGCCAGGGCGCTGCGCTGGACTTCACGCTGGCCCTGCAGGCCCGCCCGGCCCCCGCCGCCACCGCCACGTCCGGCAGCGGCCTGCGCGCCCTAAACCTGCGCAGCGCCAACACACGCGGCCGCTGGGCCGAAGGCTGGCTCACGCTGCAGCAGCTGGACGTGCGCGCAGGCCATGCGCAACTGGCCGGCCAGGCCCGCCTGCACCTGGCCGATCCTCACGCCCCCGGCGGCAGCGCCGACCTCACCCTGGACGCCCCCGGCCTGCAGGCCCGCGTGCAGGGCGAGCTGGACGCCACGCGCGGCCAGGGCCAGGCACGGCTGGACGTGAGCGACGCCGCGCGCACCCTGGCCTGGGCGCAAACCCTGCCCAGCGCCGCCCCGCCGCTGGCCGGCCTGCAGGCCCAGGGCAGCGCCACGCTACAGGCGCGCTGGCGCGGCGGCTGGCAAGACCCCGAGCTGCACGCCCGCCTGAGCGCCCCCAGCCTGCAGGCCCAGCGCGCGCAGGACGCCGCGCCCTGGCAGCTGCAGGGCGCCGAACTGACGCTGGACGGCCGGCTGGCCCAGGCCCAGGCGGCCCTGCGCGGCGCGCTGCACCAGGGTCCGCGCCAGCTCGAGCTGCAGGCCGCGGCCGAGCTGGCCCGCTCCACGCCCAAGGCCACGCTGGCCGCGTCCGGCTGGCGCGTGCAGGTGCGGCAGCTGCAGGCCCAGGTGCGCGACCCGGCGCTGGGCGCCGGCGCATGGCGGCTGGCCAGCCCCCAGGCCTTCACGCTGCAGGGCGTGGCGGCGGCGCGCGGGCCGCTGCAGCTGTCGGCCGGCGCGCTCACGCTGACGTCGCCCGCGCCCGCCCGGCAGGCCCGGCTGGACTGGGGCCCACTGCGCTGGCAGGGCGGCGCGCTCGCCAGCACCGGGCGCCTGACCGGCCTGCCGCTGCAGTGGGCCGAGCGCCTGGCCGGCGTGAACCTGGCCGACAGCGGCATCGAGGGCGACCTGCTGTTCGACGGCCAGTGGGACCTGAACTGGAACGACCGGCTGCACCTGCGCGCCGAGCTGGCCCGCGCCAGCGGCGACCTGACCCTGGTGGCGCGCGACAGCGACACGGGCCTGGCCGCCCGCGTGCCCGCCGGCCTGCGCCAGGCGCGCCTGCAACTGACCAGCGACGGCCCGGACGTCACGGCCCGCCTGGACTGGGACAGCGCCGAGGCCGGCCAGGCGCAGGGCGAGCTGCGCACCCAGCTGTCGGCCACGCCCGACGGCCAGGGCGGCACGCGCTGGAGCTGGCCCGCCAGCGCCCCGCTCAGCGGCCAGTTGCAGGCGCGGCTGCCGCGCATCGCCGCCTGGTCGGCACTGGCGCCGCCGGGCTGGCGCCTGCGCGGCGCGCTGGCGGCCGACGTGCGCGTGGCCGGCACGCGCGGGCAGCCGCAGGTCGCCGGCACGCTCAGCGCCGACGACCTGGCGCTGCGCTCGGTGGTCGACGGCTTTGCCCTGGGGCGCGGGCGCCTGCGCGCGCGGCTGGACGGCACGCAGCTCATCATCGACGAGCTGCTGCTGCACGGCCCCGGCACCGGCGACAAGGACGACGCCGGCGGCACGCTGCGCGCCACCGGCCAGGCCGGCTGGCAGGACGGGCGCGCCCAGGCCCGGCTGGACGCGACGCTGACGCGCCTGCACGCCAGCGTGCGCGCCGACCGCGACATCACCGTCTCGGGCCAGGTGCAGGCCGCGCTGGCGGGCCGCCAGGTCACGGTGGACGGCGGCCTGCGCGTGGACCGCGGGCGCATCGAGTTGCCCGACGACAGCGCCCCCAGCCTGGGCAGCGACGTGGTGGTGCACCGCGCCAGGCCGGCGGCCAGCACCCCGGCCACGCCCGCGCCGCCCAGCTCGCCGTTGGTCGTCGACGCCAAGGTGCAGCTCGACCTGGGCGAGGACCTGCGCGTGCGCGGCCAGGGCCTGGACACGCGCCTGGCCGGCACGCTGCAGCTGAGCGCGCAAGGCCCCATCGGCACGCCGCCGCAGCTGACCGGCACCCTCCGCACCGAGGGCGGGCGCTTTCACGCCTACAGCCAGAACCTGGACATCGCGCGCGGCGCCATCACCTTCACCGGCGCGGTCGACAACCCCGGCCTGGACATCGTCGCCCTGCGCCCCATCTTCACCGCCGACCAGCGCGTGGGCGTGCAGGTGGCCGGCAGCGCCCTGCTGCCGCGCGTGCGCCTGTACTCCGACCCGGCCCTGCCCGACAACCAGGCGCTGGCCTGGCTGCTGCTGGGCCACGCCGCGCCCGCCACCGGCGCCGAGTCGGCCATGCTGCAGTCGGCCGCGCTGGCGCTGCTGGGCGGACGCGAGGGGCGCGGGCTGGCGGCCAGCTTCGGCCTGGACGAGCTGAGCTTTTCGCGCGGCAGCGACAGCGGTGACAACGGCGCCGTCGGCGGCGCCAGCGTGACGCTGGGCAAGCGCCTGTCCGACCGCCTGTACGCCGCCTACCAGCACAGCCTGGCCGGCACCAGCGGCGCGCTGCTGATCTTCTACGAGCTGTCGCGCCGCTGGAGCCTGCGCGCGCAAGCCGGCGAAAACGCCGCGCTGGACCTGATCTACCGGCTGTCCTTCGATTGAGCCTGTCGCGCCGATTTGTAGTCAAACAGGCCTCCAGCGCCCGCCCATCAAGCGCGGGCAGCTACGATTTCAGGATCGACGGCGCCACGGCCCCGCGCCCACGCGCCGATACAATGCCCCCACCCCGCCGCCGTAGTTCAATGGATAGAACGGGCGCCTCCTAAGCGCCAGATGCAGGTTCGATTCCTGCCGGGGGCGCCATTTATAAATTCCATGAGCCGCCATATTCGGTCAAAACTCATTCGGAATCAATAAGTTAAAGCGGTTTAACCGCCACGTGCCACCACAAGGCACCATTGCAGCGCACCCGATTAGGGGGCACACTGCGGGGGAACAAGGGCTTTTTGCCCTGATTTTGTGGAGATTGTTCCCCCATGCTGACCGAAATCCAGTGTAGAAATTCGGCCTGTCCGCCCGACAAGGCCCGCGCCCGCTTCACCGACGCCGGCGGCCTGTATCTTGAAGTCGCACGGACGGGTTCCAAGCGCTGGTTCTGGAAGTTCCGTCAGAACAACAAGGAGAAGCGCCTCGCGCTGGGCAGCTACCCCGACACCACGCTGAAGGCCGCCCGCTTCGCCCGTGACGATGCCCGCCGCATCCATGCGAAGGGCGTTGATCCGGTGCAGCAGCGCCAGATGGAAAAGGCTACGGCCAGGGTAAACAGCGGCAACACCTATGAGGCCGTCGCCCGAGAGTACCGTCAGCACAAAGAACGCGAATGGAGCGCCGCCCACGGCGACAAGTGGCTGAGGATGCAGGAACTGAACCTGTTCCCCTACCTGGGCGCCCTGCCGGTAGCGGACATTCCCCCAATGCTGATGCTGGACACCATCCGCCGCGTGGAAAAGCAAGGCAAGCATGAAACCGCCCACAGCATGCGCCAGTACGCGGGCCAGGTGTTCCGCTATGCCATCGCCACGGGACGGGCCACCAACGACCCTACCGCACCGCTCAGGGGCGCCCTGAAGGCCGTGCTGGTGCGCCACATGGCCGCCGTGCTGACCCCGCCCGAAGCCGGGCACCTGCTGCGCGACATTGACATCTACAAAGGCAGTCCGGTCACGCGCGAGGCGCTGCTGCTGTCGGCCTACACGTTCCAGCGTCCCGGCGAGATTCGGCAGATGGAATGGGCCGAAGTGGATTTGGAGCAGGCGCTATGGACGATCCCCGCCATCAAGATGAAGCGCCGCAAGCAAGCCAAGATCAACGGGCGCCCGCACCTTGTCCCGCTGGCCCAGCAGGCCGTCGAGTGCCTGACCCGCCTCAAGCCCCTGACCGGGCACCACAAGTATGTTTTCCCGTCCCTGCTGGGTGAAGGCCGGTGCATGAGCGAGAACACCGTCAACACCGCGCTGCGCCGCATGGGCTACGACAACGAGACCATGACCGCCCACGGGTTCCGGGCCATGGCGCGCACCCTGATCGTCGAGAACCTGGACTTTCCCCCGGACGTGATCGAAGCGCAATTGGCGCACGGCAAAAGCGGGCCGCTGGGCATGGCCTACGACCGGGCGCAATACATGGAGCAGCGCCGGGACATGATGGCGAAGTGGGCGGACTATCTGGACAAGCTGCGCGCTGGTGGCGACGTGGTGCAGCTGCGGGCGTGAGAAACCGGCAGGCCCAGCGCCGGCCTGAGCTGGGCATCAAGGCGACGGCCAGGACGTAGGAGCGCCCTGACCGTCTGACCATCATCAAACTGGAGATTTGACAATGGCTGATCTGACTGTAGTCCAAAGCGTAGACACCCAGCACACCGAGCCAACGGGCCGCGCCCTGATTGGCGGTGAGCAATGCCTGTTCGGCGATGAAGTGCGCCCCGATGATCTGGTGCTGGCGAACTTCGACAAGCGCAAAGTCCACACCGGCGGCGCCCTGTACCTGCTGCAATCCAACAATGGCTGGCGCGGATGCCGCAGGCTGATGGCCGTGCTTGATGGCGGCATTGAGATTCAAGATGGCCGCGGCAACTGCACCACCGTCCGCAACATGGATGAAACCAATTGGCGCGTGGTGGGCACGGTTGAAACCGTGTATCGGTCAACCCGTTTTCAATAACCCATTCGCCAGCCCTAGGCTGATCCCCGAAAACCCGTTTCCCTGACGGGCTGGGCTGGCACCTATTCAGGGGCGTGAGGGACGCAATGAAAATCACTGATGATCATTTGATTCTAGAATCAGACGAAGAGATAAGAGAGTTTGAGAAACTTGTAAATCTAGCCAAAACACTAGAGGACAAAAAAAAGCAGAAAGCCGAACGGGTGTTTTCTCAATTTTTGTCCGGTCAATTACCATATGAAGGCGATGACTCCGCCGAACAAATTTATGACGCAAACGAATGGGCAAATACCACGGATGCGCTGATTCATGAAAATCTAGACCATTCTAGTCTTGGGTATTTTGTCGAATTGGTTTTGGAACACCACGAGAGAGCGTCCCAAGCGGCGCGTGCGCACGCAAGACATGCCGAAAACTACGCGATGCGTAAAGACGTATTTGATTGGCTCGATAAAAATCCACCCAAGCCCAGAGGCAAAGACGCAGCAGCACAAGCCATCGCCGGCAAGGTTGTCCCCATCTCATTCCGCGCTGCACGCAAGTGGATAGACGAATGGGAAAAACTACGCTCTACCGGCACAACGTAATTTCTACCGGCACGCTGTAATTTGTGCCGGTAAACCGGCTTCAAATAGATCGGCAGCGCCCCGACGATAGCACCCGTGTTCTATCACGAGGTGCTAAATGCAACCCAATACCACCCCCGGCGCTCCGAAGAGCCGCCCCCGCCGCATCGCAGTCCAAACCCTGGACAGCCTCAAAATCCCCGAGGCGCTGCTGAAAATCCAGACGGTCGTTTCCGTCACCGGCCTGTCTGAATCGTCCATCCGCCGCAAGGTGGCCAGCGGCGATTTTCCCGCCCCCGTCAAAGATGGCAAGCGCTGCACCCGCTGGGTTTCGGCCAAAGTCCAAAATTGGCTGCGGGCCAAGGGAGCGCAGTAATGGACAGCAAATCCACTGCCACCGAAGCGCAGCGCAACCGGGTAATCGAGGCCCTGCGCCAGCGCCCACAAACGTCCTACGACCTGCGCCGCCTGGGCATTTACCAAGCCCCTGCCCGCGTCAAGGAGTTGCGCGACAGATTCGGCTACAGCATCACCACCGACCCCGTGGTGATCGTCGACCGCGACGGCTATCACCATGCTCGTGTGGCGCTCTATACGCTCGTTGCCGAGCCGGTGGAGGCGCAGTAATGGGGCGCGACAAGCGGCGCAAAGGAGCCGACGCCAGCCGAGACGCCGGCGGCTTTGTGGCGCTGCCCTGGGCCGTTCTGGACAGCCCTGCCTACCTGCGCCTGAACCATGCGGCCAGGTGCCTGCTGATCGAACTGTGCCGACAGTACGTGAGGGACAACAACGGGCGTTTGCTGGCGAGCCGCGCCTACCTCGCCAAGCGCGGCTGGAAGTCGGCGGATGGCATTCATCGAGCCAAGCAAGAACTGATCGAAGCCGGGTTCATTCACGAAACCGTCAAGGGCCACCGCCCGAACAAGGCGAGCTGGTACGCGTTGACCTTCTACAGCCTGGACAGACTGCCCGGCTACGACACGGGCAGCGCCGAAAGTTTCGAGCGCAGCGCCTACCGCAAAAACGCAAGCCTTAGTCCGCCTACCGGAACAGAGAGCACGCCTATAGGCCCGCCTACCGGAACAGAGAGGGCCGCCACTGTTCCGCCTACCGGGCCAATGGAGGGCAAAAAAGCACCCCCGCCTGTTCCGCCTACCGGACACCATCTAGATAAGCCATCTGCTGCGGACAAAAGAACAAGGCGGCTGGTGGGCGTGTTGGAGCAAGTGGCACCGAAAACGAGGGCGCTGGCATGAACGAGTCGCAAAAAACCATCGCGCGCCTGCTGCTGGTCAACGAGGGATTGACATTGCTTATCGACAAGCAAGCAAGGGACACGCCGCTGGTGTACCCCGCCACGCTGGCGCAAGAGTTTTTGGAAGAGCGCCGCTACCTGGTGCGTAAGTTATGGCGCCTGAGCAAGCACCGCTACGAAGCCGACAACGAGGCGTAAGCCCTACCCCGAGAAAAGATCATGAGCAACGAAATCACCACCCTGGCAAGCGCCATCAACACCGAACACCGCAAGGCGCAAGAATGCGCGCAAGCTGCTATCGACCATGCCTATGAAGCGGGCCGCCTGCTGGTGGAGGCAAAGGCCACCGTGCCGCATGGCGACTGGGGCGCATGGCTGGCTGCAAACTTTGAAGGCAGCGAGCGCACCGCACGGGGTTACATGCGCCTGGCCAACAACTGGGAAGCCATCACGGCAAAACGGCAGAGCTCTGCCGATTTGAGTATTGACGGCGCATTGCAACTGCTGGCCGCACCGAAGGACAAGCCGGCGCCCGATTGGCTGCCGACTGACCCGGACGTGTTAGCCAAGCTGGTTTTCAAGCACACCGTGCCCGGCATATCGCACGAAGACGGCGAACCCGCGCAACCTGAACACCCGCGCCTATTCGTGCAACGCATGGGCAAAAACGATCCGCATTGGAAGTATGAAGAGGAAACCCCGCGCTACTTCGCTATTTTCATGGAGGGTAGCCAGGTCAGCTACACGAAATGTCCGCAAACGGCACGGATAGTTGTCGCATCCCGGACGATTACATAGATGAAAACCGCTACCCGCTGTTCATGGCCCGAGCCGTATTGCGGGAGTTGA
>OFTX01001136.1_pt1 | contig 10285 bp, 9 predicted proteins | sample 1775051 | NCBI WGS metagenome assembly OFTX01 (sample SAMN08195772, study PRJEB24354) | sludge metagenome | isolation source: sludge from phenol fed wastewater aerobic bioreactor A | place: India: Nagpur | collected 2016-09-15
CAGCTCGGTGTGACCCTTCTGGCGGCCGAAGCCCTTCACCTCGGTCACCGTGATGCCCTGCACGCCGACCTCGGCCAGCGCCTCGCGCACGTCGTCCAGCTTGAACGGCTTGATGATCGCCACGACCAGTTTCATGGATTCTTCCTTTGGGGTTGGCGCCGCCGCGCAGCGGTGACACCCATGCATTTTGCCCTTGGCCGCCGCCGCTGTCGCCTGCCGCATCGCGGTAGGGCAATCCTTACCACCGTTGCCGAGGCGCCCCGATGGCGCCAGCGCCCGATGAGTATCTACACTGTAGGCCCGCAGATCGGGTACGCACCATGATGGACAAGCACGATATCGACAGCCTGGCCGCACGGCTCGCCGCCCTGGTGCCGGAGGGCCTCGCACGGGCGCAGCAGGATGTGCAGGCCAACATGCGCGACGTGCTGGCGCAGGGCCTGCGCCGTCTCGACCTGGTGACGCGCGAGGAATTCGACGTGCAGGCGCAGGTACTGGCGCAAACGCGTGCCAAGCTGGAGGCGTTGGAGCGCACCGTCGGCGAGCTGGAGGCCGTGATCGCCGCCCACGACGCCTGATGGGCTGGGGTGCCGGGGCACTTTCGTGGGCGCCCGCTGGCGACTGGATGGCTCCCTGGTGGGCAGGCGATACGCCGGTTGGCCGCGTAGGCGCGCCACAACGCGACCAAGGGTTGCCGCGCCCATGACGCAAGACTTCTGGCTGACACGGGGCAGGTGCTGGATTTGCCAAGGGAATGTCTGAATAACTGTCGTCTATCCCCGCGCAGGCGGGAATGACGGTCAAGAGCGAAGGTTGTTCGGACCTTCCCAAGTGGTGGGTGGCCGCAAGGAGGTGAGGAGTGGGCCTGGCAGTCACGCTCAGCCGCGCCTCGGTCGGCATTGCGGCGCCGCAAGTGGTGGTGGAGGTCAGCCTGGCGGGCGGCTTGCCGGCGACGAACATCGTCGGCCTGCCGGAAGCGGCGGTGCGCGAGGCACGGGACCGGGTGCGGGTGGCGGTGCAGAGCGCCGCGTTCGAATACCCCAATCGCCGGATCACGGTGAACCTGGCCCCCGCCGAGCTGCCCAAGGAGGGCGGCCGTTTCGACCTGCCCATCGCGCTTGGCATCCTCGCCGCCAGTGGCCAGGTGCCGCGGCACAAGCTGGACAGCTGCGAATTCCTCGGCGAGCTGGCGCTTACCGGCGCGCTGCGGCCGGTTTCCGGCGTATTGCCGGCCTTGTTGCGTGCCCGCGCCCAAGGCCGCGGGATGGTCGTGCCGCGGGCCAATGCCGCCGAGGCGGCCCTGGTGGGCGACATGGACGTCCGCATCGCCGACTCGCTCGCCCAGGTCTGCGCCTGGCTGCATGGCGCCGAGGAACTGCCGGTGCCGGAGCGCATCGCCGCCGCCGCGGCCTGCGTCGGGCCGGACCTGCGCGACGTACGCGGCCAGCTGCAGGCAAGACGCGCATTGGAGATCGCGGCAGTTGGCGGCCACCACCTGCTGCTGGTCGGGCCGCCGGGCACCGGCAAGACCATGCTGGCCGAACGCCTGCCCGGCATCTTGCCGCCGCTGACCGAGGCAGAGGCCCTGGAAACCTGCGCCGTGCTGTCGGTGGCCGGGCAGGCCGGGAGCTGTCTGGCGCACTGGGGCCAGCGGCCCTTTCGTGCGCCACACCACACCGCCTCCGGCGTGGCCCTGGTGGGCGGTGGCTCGGTGCCGCGGCCGGGGGAAATTTCCCTGGCGCACAACGGCGTGCTGTTCCTCGATGAGCTGCCGGAATTCAGCAGGCAGGTGCTGGAGGTGTTGCGCGAACCCATGGAGTCGGGACACATCGCGATTTCGCGGGCGACGCGGCAGTCGACGTTTCCGGCGCGGTTCCAGTTGGTGGCGGCAATGAACCCGTGTCCGTGCGGATACGCCGGTGGGCCGCGCTGCCATTGCACACCCGACCAGATCCAGCGCTATCGCAACCGGGTTTCGGGGCCGCTGCTGGATCGCATCGACCTGTGCGTGCAGGTGCCGCAGATGGCCTTGGCCGAGCTGAACGCACTGCAGGCGATCCCGGGCGAGGATTCGGCCAGCGTGCGCGCGCGCGTGCTGGAAGGTCGGGCCAGGAGCTGGTCGCGTGCCAGGTGCACCAACGCGCAGCTCGACGTGCGCGGGCTGGAGCACGCCTGCGCCCTGTCCAGTGCCGAACGGCACTGGTTTGGCACCGCGCTGGAAAAGCTTGGCCTGTCGGTGCGCGCCTACCATCGCGTGCTGCGCGTGGCGCGCAGCATTGCCGCCCTGGATGGCGGCGCCACGGCGCTGGCGCGCGAGCATCTGGCCGAGGCGCTGCAATACCGCAGCGGCTGAGTCCGCACCCGCGCCGGGCCCCGCTGGCTGCGTGCGCCGCTGCGGTGGACGTGGCGCGGCAGCCGTGTTCCGATAGCGCCCTGGTGGTTTTTGGAAGCGCGATGGTTGTCGATCTTGGCTTGATGCTGGCCGGTGTGCTGATGGTCGGCTTTCTGGCGCAATGGCTGGCCTGGAAACTGAAGTTGCCGGCCATCGTGTTCCTGCTGCTGGCAGGCCTCGTGCTCGGCCCGATTCTCGGCGTGCTGGATCCGGACCGCATGCTCGGCGACCTGCTGTTCCCGATGGTGTCGCTGGCGGTCGCACTGATCCTCTTCGAGGGCAGCCTGACCCTGCGCCTCCATGAGCTGCCGGGCATCGGGCGCGCGGTGCGCGGCCTGGTCAGCTACGGGGCGGTTGCCGCGCTGTTGCTGCTGGCGCTGGCGGCGCGCCTGGTGGCCGGGGTGGACTGGGCCATCGCCTTCCTGTTCGGCGCCCTGGCCTGCGTCACCGGCCCCACCGTGGTGATCCCGATGCTGCGCACGCTGCGGCCGAATGCGCGCATCGCCAACACGCTGCGCTGGGAAGGCATCGTCATCGATCCCCTGGGCGCGCTGTTCGCGGTGTTGATTTTCGAGGCCATCGTGTCGCACCAGGAGGGCCACACGCTGACCGTGTTCAGCGCCACGGTGGCCAGTGGCGTGGCCATTGGCGCGTTCGCCGCCTGGCTCATGGCGTTGCTGCTGCGCCGGCAGCTGATCCCGGAGTTCCTGCAGAACTACGCCGTGCTCTCGGTCGTGCTGCTGGCCTTCAGCATTTCCAACACGCTGACCCACGAATCCGGGCTGCTGGCGGTGACCATCATGGGCATCGTGCTGGGCAACGTGCGCGACATCCACATCGACGACATCCTCGACTTCAAGGAAAACCTGACCACGGTGCTGGTGTCCGTGCTCTTCGTGCTGCTTGCCGCACGGCTGCATTGGCCCTTGCCCGAGGGCATGCTGGCGGCTGGCGTGGGCGTGTTCCTGCTGGCGCAATTCGTGGTGCGGCCGTTGACCGTGGCATTGGCGACCTGGGGCAGCGCCCTGTCCTGGCGCGAGCGTGCCCTGATCGGCTGGGTCGCCCCACGCGGCATCGTGGCCGCTTCGGTGTCGGCCTTGTTCGCGCTGCGCCTGGATGAGCTGGGCGTGGCCGGCGCCGAGGCGCTGGTGCCGCTGGTGTTCATCCTCATCATCGGCACCGTGGTGCTGCAGAGCACGACCGCCCGCCCGCTGGCCCGCTGGCTGCGCGTGGCTGAGCCCGAGCCCAATGGTGTGCTGGTCTATGGATCCGACGAGGTCGCCCGCACGGTTGCCGGCGCCCTGCTCGCGGCGGGTTTCCGCGTCACCCTGGCGGACGACGACTGGGACGGCATCCGCGTGGCGCGCATGCAGGGCATGAACACCTTCTTCGGCAACCCCGCCTCGCCGTACGCGGAACGCTACCTCGACCTGTCCGGTCTCGGCTGCTTCCTGGCCATGTCCACCCATCGCGAACGCAACACGCTGGCCAGCGTGCGCTATCGCCAGGAATTTGGCCGCCGCAACGTCTACCGCCTGCGCCACCTGACGCCGCAGGAAAACACCGAGCGCGCGGCGCTGCCCGGCAGCGTGCTGGCGCCGCCGCTGTTCGACGAGGAGATGACCCACGCGCGCTTCGCGCACATGCTGGCCGCCGGCTGGCGCGTCAAGTCGACCAAGCTGAGCGACAGCTTCGGCTGGCCCCAGTTCGTCGCCCAAAACGGCGCCACCTCGGTGCTGCTGTTCGGCGTCGACGAGAAGGGCGGTTTGCGCGTCGCCACCTCCAGGATCGACCTGCAACCCAAGCCGGGCTGGACCGTGCTGGTGCTGGTGCCACCAAAGGTGGATGAGGCCGGAGTGGGCGGGACCGATGCCGAAGCAGCTGGTGCGGATGCAGCCGGAATCCAGGACACGCACCACGTCGACGCGGGCCAGACATCGCCGGCATCCACGGCAACCTGAGTCCCGGTAGTTTCAGACCTCGCGGTGCTTGCCGCGGAACGGCGCGTAGAACGTGCGCAGGCGCGCCAGGTCGGCGTCCAGGTCCGCGCCGGTGGACATGGGCGTGCCAATGACGATGGACTTGCTTGGGTAGTCGAACGCGACCGGCAGCACCGGCACGCCTGCGCCGTGGGCGATGCGCCAGAAGCCGGATTTCCAGCGCGGCACCGGTTTGCGCGTGCCCTCCGGGGCGATGCCGAGCCACAGCCTCGGCTGCCGCCCGAACTGCGCCAGCATCTGCCCGACCACGCCGGTGGTCGCGCCGCGGTCGACCGCGATGCCGCCGAGCTGGCGCAGCAAGCCGGCGAGCGGTGGCCGAAACAGCTCCTGCTTGGCCATGAAGCGGATGTCGGCGCCGATGGCGACCTTCATCAGCAGGCCCCAGACGCCATCCCACCACGAGGAGTGTGGCGCGGCGATCAGCACCAACCGTGGCAGGTCGGGAAGCTCGCCGTCGAGCTTCCAGCCGGCGATGCGCAGGACCAGTCGGCACAATGCCCGGTGCGGCGCGTCGCGCAGCCGGGGCATGTGCGGTGGCAGCTCGGATGGTCTCGGCAGTCGCCTCATTCGTGCTCGGGCCGGCGCGTGCGGCTCTGCTTGAGGGCGCCACGGCGCTGCTTGTCCTGCAGGCGGCGCTCCCGGGACGCCCGTGTGGGCCGGGTCGGCAGGCGCGGCTTGGGTGGCACCAGGGCACTGCGGATGATCGCGGCCAGGCGTTCGCGCACGTCGTCGCGGTTGCGCGCCTGGTCGCGGAAGCGACGGCCCTGGATCACCAGCACGCCGGCGTCGGTGAGGCGGCGGTCGCGCCGTGCCAACAGGCGCTCGCGCAGCGCCTCGGGCAACGCGGTCGACTGGGCCACGTCGAAGCGCAGCTCGACCGCGCTTTCCGTGCGGTTGACGTGCTGGCCGCCGGGACCGTCGGCGCGCAGGAAGCGCAGGACCAGCTCGCTTTCCGGAAGGCTGAGGTTGGCGGTGACGATCAACATGCCGTCTCCTCGGGTAGTGCGCTGCTCGGCGTCGGTGTTGGCCCGCGGGCCAGCTGGCGCCAGTGCGGCCGGTTCAGCGCTGGCGCCAGCCGGCAATGAAGGCAAGCACCGCGGCGGCCGCGACCAGGGCCGGCGGCCATGGCCCCGACCATGGATCCAGGGACCACAGCAGGGTCGCGCAAAGCAGCAGGGCTGCCCCGCCGACACTGTACAGCAGCAGCCGGCGCTGGCGCCTGGCGTCGTCGCGCAGTTGCGCGAGCGCCCGCGCGTCGCCTGCTGCCACCGACCGGCCGCTGGCTGCCTGGCGCAAGGCATCGCGCACCAGCTCAGGCAGCTCCGGGGCATGGTGCAGCCATTCGGGCAGGCGTTTGCGCATGTCGCGCAGCGCCCGCAGCGGACTGTTGCGCTTACGCAGGATGCGCTTGAGCACCGGCTCGGCGACTGCCCAGATGTCGATGTCCGGGTCGAGGAAGCGCCCCACACCCTCGATGTTGAGCAGGGTCTTCTGCAGCAGGATCAGCTGCGGCTGGATCGTCAGCTCGAAGCGGCGGGCGGTCTGGAACAGCTTGATCACCAGCTCGGCCAGCGAGATCTGCGCCAGCGGGCGGGTGAAGTACGGCTCGCAGACGGTGCGGATCGCGGCTTCCAGCTCGTCCAGGCGCACGCTGGCCGGCATCCAGCCGGCGGCCACGTGCAGCCGCGCGATGCGCGCGTAGTCGCGCTCGAACAAGGCCACGAAATTCTGCGCCAGCCAGTACTGGTCGGCCTCGGGCAGCGAGCCCATGATGCCGAAGTCCAGGGCGATGAAGCGCGGCTCCGCGGTGCGCGTCGTGTCCACCCAGATGTTGCCGGGGTGGGCGTCGGCGTGGAAGAAGTTGTCGCGGAACACCTGCTCGTAGAAGATTCGCACGCCCTTGACTGCCAGCGCCTTGCGCCCGATGCCGGCGGCGTCGATCGCGGCAATGTCGTCACAGCTCACTCCGTGCACGCGCTCCAGGGTCAGCACCCGGGAGGTGGTGAATTCCCAATGCACGGAGGGCACATAGAGATCCTCGCCGCTGGCGAAGTTGCGCTTGAGCAGGCTGGCGTTGGCGCCTTCGCGCTGCAGGTCGAGTTCGTTTTCCAGCATCTTCTCGACTTCGGCCACGACGTCGAGCGGGCGGATCTTGTCGGCGTGCGGGTGCCAGCGCTGCACCAGTTCACCGAGTGCGTGCAGCAGGCGCACGTCGCCGGCGATGCGTGCCTCGATGTGTGGCCGCAGCACCTTGACCACCACCTCGCTGCCGTCGCGCAGCGTGGCTGCGTGGACCTGGGCGATCGAGGCCGACGCCAGCGCGGCGTCGTCGAATTGCGCGTACAGCTGGTCCACCGGCATGCGCAGCTCGAACTCGACGATGGCGCGCGCCTCACTGCCGGGGAAGGGCGGTACCTGGTCCTGCAGCAGGGACAGCTCGTCGGCGATGTCTGCCGGCACCAGGTCGCGCCGGGTGGATATTACCTGACCGGCCTTGACGAAGATCGGCCCCAATTCCACCAGGGCGAGGCGCAGCCGCGTACCGCGTGGCAAGCCAGCCACGTCCTGGCGCCGGCGCGCCAGCAGGGGCCGCAACAGCTTCAGCGGCCGGTACAGGTGGGCCGCGTCGACCAGCTCGTCGAGGCGGTAGGCCAGCAGCACGGACGCCACCCGCAACAGGCGCGGGATGGTCGAAAGTGAGGTCATGCGGAGGTTCCGCGCGCCCGCGCGGCCAGCCGTGCCACCCGCGCCTGCAGCCGCTCGCTGCGCTCGCGCACGGCGTCCACCTCGTCCAGGAAGCCTTCCAGCTCGCCTGGCCCCATGACCAGGCGGGCCTCGTCGCGCAACCAGTCGGCGCCATCCTCCCGCAGGTGCTCCGCGCTGTCGCGCACGTGCCGCAGGGCACCGTGCGCGACCCGCGCCACGGGCACACCAAGCACGTCGCCAAATACGCGCGTGAACGCTTCCTCGACATCGGGAGCGAAATTGCGCAGGAGTTTTTCCAGTTGACGGGCCAGGCCCGCATCGCCGGAGATGTCGATCTTGCCGGGGGCGATGTGTCCGTCGTCCCGCTTGAACGCCAGGGCGAGGAGCGCGCCAGGCGTGGTGGCGACGCGCAGGCTTTCCTCGCCCTGAGCGGGACCGACCCGCAGCCCGCCGTCCGTGGCCGTCACCGCGAACGCGAGTTCCGGTCCGCGCAAATGCAGCTGCACGCTCCGGCCGTCCAGCGTGGCGAGCTCCCGCCGCGTATCGGGATCCAGCGCCAGCGCATGCGCGAGCGCGCCTTGCAGGGCACGCCCGGCCAGTTTGCGCAGCGGCTGCGGCAACCAGGCATTGGCTTCGGCACTCATGCCGGGATTGTAACCGCGCCGCCGAAGTCGAGTTGGCGCCAGGCTTCGTAGACCGCGATCGCGACGCTGTTGGACAGGTTCAGGCTGCGGCTGTCCGGGCGCATCGGCAGGCGCAGGCGCCGATCGGCCGACAGCGCGTCGAGCACCTCGCCCGGCAGGCCGGCGCTTTCGCAGCCGAACAACAGTGCATCGTCGGGGTGGAAGCGGACATCGCTGTAGCGGACGGCGTTGCGGGTGCTGAACGCGAACACGCGTGGCGTCCCAAGCGCGTCGAGGCAGGTGGCGAGATTGTCGTGCACCGCCACATTGGCGTACTCGTGGTAATCCAGCCCGGCCCGGCGCAGGCGCGCATCTTCCATCGCGAAGCCCAGTGGGCGCACCAGGTGCAGGTCGGCGCCGCTGTTCGCGCACAGGCGGATCACGTTGCCGGTGTTGGCCGGAATCTCGGGTTGGAACAGGATCACATGGAGCATCGCCCCATTATGCCGTGCGCAAGACGGCGGGTGTCCGACGCTCAGCCTCGATCCTGCTGGGCGGCGGCGAGCTGACCCGGCAACACGCGGATTGGCGCCGTGCACTGGGTGGAGCCGGCCAGGGCGGTACCCGTCAGTGCCGTGTCGCTCGGCATGCGCGGCGCTCCGGCCAGCAGCATGTCGCCAAACGCCAGTACGCAGACCAGCAGGCTGCCGGCACACAACACGCGCAACATCAATGCTTCGAATTTCATGGTGTTCTCCTGGTCATTGCGGGGAATCCGCTGACCAGGTATCGCAAGCACCGTGCCAAACCTTGCGGCACGCGGAAATGGCGCTGTGATGCGCTTGGGGACGCAAGCGTGGGCAATCGCGAGCGTCCGCGGACAGCGCGGCCGTACGCTGCCGGACGGTTGTCCGGCGTACACCAGGTGGGCTCAGCCGGTTGGCTGGCCAACTGCCGCCGGGAGCTTTTCCAGCACGGCGTAATACATGCCGTCCAGGCCGTCGTCACCTGGCAGGATCTGCCAGCCCGGTCCGGAGCGCTGTCCGGCCGGAAGTGCGAAGTTGCGTGCACGGGCGTCAGGCTGCCCGTGCAGAACGGTCTCGACGATGGCCTCGTTCTCCCCGCGCAGCACTGAGCAGGTGGCATAGACCAGCACGCCACCCGGGGCGAGCAGGGGCCACAGCGCGGTGATGATGCGCCGTTGTTGCGCGCCCAGCGCCGCGAGGTCGCTGGCGCGCCGGTGCAGGCGCACGTCCGGCCGCCGCCGCAGTACGCCGGTGGCCGAGCATGGGGCGTCGACCAGGATGCGCTCGAAAGGCCTGCCGTCCCACCACTCCCGCGGCGCGCCCGCGTCACCGATCAACAACTGAGCGTCCAGTCCCAGGCGCGCCAGGTTCTCGCGTACGCGCTGGCCACGCCCAGGGTCCCATTCCAGCGCGGTCAGCTCGACACGGGCACGCTCCAGCACGTGGCAGGCCTTGCCGCCCGGCGCCGCGCAGGCATCCAGCACGCGCATGCCGTCGGTGGCGGCAAGCAGGTCGGCCGCCACCTGCGCCGCGCCGTCCTGCACCGCGAACGCGCCCTCGGCGAAGCCGGGCAGGCGGGAGACATCGACACTGCGCGGCAACACCAGGGCGTCGGCCAGCCAGGGATGTGCGGTGGCGGCGACGCCTGCTGCCGCCAGCCCGGCCCGCAGTTCCTCGCGGGGGGCATGGCGCCGATTCGCGCGCAGGGTCAGCGGCGGCTCGCGGTTGTTCGCGGCCATGATCGCCTCGGCTTGCCCGGGCCAGTCATGCTCCAGCGCGGCGGCCAGCCAGGCCGGGTGCGCATGCCGGGTGCGTGGCTGCGCATCGAGCGCGGCGTTGCGGCTGACGCGTTCGCGCTGCCAGCGCCGCAGCACGGCGTTGACCAGTCCGGCAAACCGCGGGCGCCCCAGCGCACGCGCGGCCTCGCGTGTGATTCCGGCGAGGCATTCATCGACAGTCATGCCGAACAGCGTCGCGGCCATGTTCATGGTGAGCAGCAGCGAGGTCAGCGGCGAGGTGCCCGGGTTGTTGTCGGTTGCCAACGCCATGCGCACGCCGTGCCGGCGGAACAGGTCGACCGGCGGCTTCTTGGTCTCGCGGATGAAGTAGAAGGCGCCCGGCAGGATGACGGCCACGGTTCCGGCCTTCGCCATGGCAATGGCGCCCGCCTCGTCCGCATATTCGAGATGATCCGCCGACAATGCGCCGTAGCGGGCGGCGAGGTCGGTGGCTCCGATGTGTGCAGCGAGGAACGCGCCGATCTGGTTGAGCAAGGCATCGAAACTGGTCAGGCCCACGCGTTCGCGGATACGCCCGGCGCCGTCGAGCTCGATGTAGAGCAGGCCGCCATCGGGTGCGTCGGCGGCGAGCGCGGCATTGAGCCGGTCGAGCACGTGTGAGCGCAGGTACAGCCCGGTCACCGCATCGCGCGGATTGCTCGATTGCGTGCGCCGGCCCAGCGTTCGCGCGCGGCGCACGCGATTGGTCACCGCCGAGATCAGGTGTTTGGGCCGGATCGGCTTGGACAGGAAATCGTCG
>OFTX01001138.1_pt1 | contig 10266 bp, 10 predicted proteins | sample 1775051 | NCBI WGS metagenome assembly OFTX01 (sample SAMN08195772, study PRJEB24354) | sludge metagenome | isolation source: sludge from phenol fed wastewater aerobic bioreactor A | place: India: Nagpur | collected 2016-09-15
TACCTGGTTATTTCTGTAAGGCGTTTCAATAAACAACTGGCTGCAATTTTTTTTAATAGATTCTGTTTCCAGTTCTTTTATCTTCTTTTTCCTTTCGTGCTGGTCTATTGGTAAATACCCGTTGAATTGAAAACACTGGCCGTTCATTCCACTGGCCATAAGTGCCAATAAGATAGAGCTGGGGCCTGTGAGCGGTTTTACGGTAGCTCCTATATTTTGGGCAGCTTCTACCAGTACTTGCCCGGGGTCTGCAATGCCAGGGCATCCGGCCTCGCTTACAATGCCAATGTTCTTCCCCGCTTTTAACTGGTTGATAAATTGTTGTTTTACCTGCTGCTCGGCTTTGTGAATGGTAATCCATTCGTAATCATCAATCACCATTTCCTTCCACAAACGTTTAAAATACCTGCGTGTTGTTTTTTCCTGTTCTACAAAAAAAACAGTGCATTGTTTAATGGCAGCAACAACATATGCCGGTATGGGTTCTATGTTCTCATCGCACAAATAAGTGGGTATCAGATAAACGGTTCCTAAGGGCATGATGTTAATCGTTTTCTTTTAAAGGATACATGCTTAATGTGGCGGCAATAACAGCATAGGCAGGTGCAAGTACCCAGCCTACTACCGGAATAAGGTGCATGGCATAAAACACCATGCCATTGCCAATGGCCAGGCCCCGGTGATTAGATATATACAAAATACTTTCTGCAGTTGTTTTTTTATGGCGCTCCAAACTATAATCAAGCATGGAAAAACCATAAAAATAACAATCTACCAATAATGCCAAAACAGGGGTAAGCAATCCAACCAATGGTACCAGCGATGCAAAGAGTATGGCCAATGCATATACGGCCTGCCATATAAAATTTCTTGCCGCAATGCTGATACCGCGAATAATATCTTTTGCCAGTTGCTGTACACTGAAGGGAAAATCGTTGCCTTCAATAATAGCTTCTGTTTTCTCACTCAGGTAGGCAAACAATGGGGCGCCGGTAATAAGAAAAAAATATTTAAATAAGGAAAAACCGAGAATAATTTGAATAAGCATTAAAACAAAGCCACCTATAACAAACAAAAAACCAAGCCAGCTTCCCTGCAATTTATCCAGCCAGTTTTGCAATCCGGTTTTAAGTATTAAAGTAGCAACAAGGCTTTCAGAAGCATGAAAAAACAATACCATACTTACTCCAAACAAAATAGCATACAAAATACCGGGTATCAGTATCCATTTCCACAGCTTGTGTTTTTTTATAAAACGATGCGCCTGAAAATAAGCTTGTATTGCTATAATAATTTCTTTGAGCAATCGGGAGTATTTTAGTACACGAATGTAAACCATTGTACTTAAATGAATAAGAAATTCGAGATAGGGGATATTACAAAATTGGATGCAAATTTTTATTTGCAGGAAGATGTTGTTAGGGTAGCAAAAACACTAATCGGGAAAATAATTGTTACTTGTTTTAACAACGAAATTACCGCTGCAAGAATTGTAGAAACCGAAGCGTACAAAGGAGTGGTTGATAAAGCATCTCATGCTTATGGTGGCCGGAGAACCGCCAGAACAGAAACTATGTATGCAAGAGGAGGTGTTGCTTATGTTTACTTGTGTTATGGTATTCACCATTTGTTTAATGTGGTAACCAATGCAGAGAATATTCCTCATGCTGTGTTAATAAGAGCAGCAGAGCCACTTTTAGGAATAGAAATTATGAGTAATAGAATGAAAAAAGCACCAACAGATTACAGCCTTACAAAAGGGCCTGGTAATCTTTCAAAAGCGTTGGGCATTACCGTGGCTTGTACAGGCATAAGCTTAACAGGTGATGATGTATTTATTGCAGAAGATCATTATGTGCCACATCCGGCCCTAATAAAAGCTTCTCCCAGGATAGGCGTAAACTATGCAGGTGAAGATGCTTCCCTGCCGTATCGTTTTTTTCTTGATAAAAATCGTTATGTTAGCGGTAAGAAAAATATACCCTGAACTATAATACTGCAACATGAGAAACCTGATAACCCTGTTATGCTTAATATGCATATCAATGTCCTGCACTGATTTTAAAAATAATTATGAAGTGAAAGATACAGTGGATAAGCTTTTTCAAGCGCTGAACAATCATGATATTGTATTGATCACAAAACTCTTTGCAGATTCTGCCAGGCTGGAATCGCCTAACTGGGAAGGCTCTAAAATAGGCCCTATCGGTGCAAAAGAAGTGTACTTACGGTATTTTAATTCAACCCCCGATTTAAAATTTACCATCACACAGCTAACTATTGGGCCCAATACTGCTGTAGTTGAATATAAAACAGAAGGTACCCTGCAATATGCAGAACAAGGCACACCGGATTATATGGTGGGTAAGAAATACATTATTAAAAACATAACCCGCCTTAATCTGCAAAGTGGCAAAATACTGGAATCTAACAGTTATTTCGACCAGGTATCTTTTTTAAAGCAGGTTGGTTTTTTTGATAAACATTCCTAATGCAATTCTGATTAATTTCATGAAAAAATTATGGAAACCTGGGTAATTTATGCCATTCTTTCAATGGTATTTGCCGGCATAACATCTGTACTTGCCAAATATGGATTGCAGAATGTACACCCTGATCTGGGGCTGGGTATAAGAACGGCTACCATTTTCTTTATAATTACCGCTTTAAATATTGTTGGGGCCAAATACAAGCAAATTCACTTATTAACCGGCAAACAAACCTTTTTGCTTATTGCCTCCGGTATTACCACCACTTTAAGCTGGTTATTTTATTACAGGGCTATGAAAGATGGCCTGGTATCATATGTTGCAGCAATAGATAAGGCAAGCATTGTAATAACGCTTGTGCTTTCTTTTATTTTGTTAAAAGAACCGGTAACGCCAAAAATAATGGCCGGCGCAGGATTAATATTTATTGGAATGCTAATTCTGGTTTGGAAATAATTACTAAAATTTAGGGCAGTTGATGGGCTTATCAGTAGATGGCCTTCTTGTATAAATCAATGAAAATTCAATACCGCCTGCACCTTGCGAACCTGTTCTTAAAGAAGAGGTATTAATATCGTAACTCATACCCAATCTCAGATCGCCAAACTCAAGCCCCACATAAGGAAAAATGGCATCGTTAAACCTTACCCATCCGCCAACATATAGGCTTGTTGGTTTCTCATTAACATCGGCATCTGTACTCAGTTGAAAAGCGCCACCCATTACTGTTTCAGTTGCTCCTCCCTGAAAACTTTGTAAGGCACTTAAATGTAATTTGGTATTGGTGGCTATGGGAAAATAAGTACCCGCATGAATAGTTGCACGTGGATTTAATTGAAAATATCCGCCGGTAAATTGTTGAACGGGCCTGCTGATGTGATAAAGGCTTACTCCCACATAAAAATTATTCTGATCATTGGTGCTGCCATTATATAAAATGCCGGCATTGATATCAACATAGTTGTTTTTTAAAACTGAATTATTGAAGATTTCACTGGTAACACCGGTAAAACCTGAAGAGGTTAATTGATCTTCAAATTTAAGATCGGCTGTGTTAATAAGCATGTTGGCATAAGTAACCTGAAACCCAACACCCAGTTGGTGGTTGCCTTCTTCATCCAATCCTTTATGATAAGCGGTGGAGGCTGTAAAATAATTGAATTTTACAGCACCGTTAGCACTGTTATCGTTATAACCCATTACACCCAGGCCCCAGGTATCATTAGAAGGTATTCTGTCTTTCAATATATGAAAATCGAGAGAGGCTGTAGCCGTTGTAAACGCATTATTAAGAGTAGGCCATTGGTTCCTGTAATTACCGGCAACACGGTAACTGCCATCAAACTTGCCGGTAAAGGCCGGATTTAAAGTTAATGGTGATGAGAAAAATTGGGAAAAATGCGGATCTTGCGACATGACTGCCGTATGTAGCATAATACCCACCATTAATAGAGACAAGACTTTCCTCATCGCAGAAAAATAAGATGCCTAAAGTAAACGAAATGCTGTAAAAAAGGTTTGCAAAACAATATTTTAACAAGAATATCTGTTATGATTGCATTTTAGTGCCAAACGATAAATCTCCTGCATCTCCCAGGCCGGGAACAATATATCCTTTAGCAGTAAGTTCATCATCAATATCGCCACACCAAATAGTAAGGTCATTTCCACATTCCCTGTAAATAAATTCAATACCTACCGTGCAGGCAATGGCACAAACAATATGTATTTGTGCAATTTTATTTTCCTGTCTTAGAACATTCACTGTTTTTACAAGAGAAGCTCCTGTTGCAACCATTGGGTCGCTAATAATTACAACACGACCATCCAGGTTGGGGCAACTCATATATTCCAGGCTTATTTCGAAGCTGCCATCGTGGTGGTGTTTTCTGTAAGCCGAAATAAAAGCGTTATCTGCTTTATCAAAATAGTTTAACATGCCCTGGTGCATGGGTAAACCGGCTCTTAGAATAGTAGCTAAAACAGGTTGTTGCTTTAAAAGTTTGCTATTATGTGTACCGAGAGGTGTTTGAATTTCTGTTTCAACCCATTCCATTTGTTTGCTTATTTCGTAAGCTGCAATTTCTCCAATACGTTCCAGGTTTCTTCTAAAACGCATCCGGTCGTTTTGTACAGATACATTTCTTAATTCAGAAACCCAGTTGCTTACAAGACTGTGCTCATTGCTCAAATTAACTGTCATAGCCACTATTTAATGATTAAACGGGTGTAAAGTAAATACAAAATAAGGTAGGAATGTTTTTTGATTTATTTTTAAGAATACATAATAAAAGTTTATGAAACATCTTTGCCTTCTTTTATCGGTATTTTTAATATTTGGATGTAAGGGAAAAGAGAAAAAATTTAACCAGCAAAATTACCAGGAACAAAAAATTAGCCTGGCGGAAAAAGAGCGCCAAAGCCCTAAGATTTTTTTAAAAGTATCAGGAGATGACCACCGGAACTTATTTGGTAAAACAGTATATAATGGCAAAATAATCAATACGGCATCAGTTGCTACATTTAAAGAGGTAAGAGTAAAACTTTTATACTATAAAAAAGGGGCTCTTGTGGCCAACCACGAAGAGTTTTTTGAAAATGCCATTAAACCCGGTGCAAGCCTAGCATTTAAAACAAAATATAAAACTCCCCGTGGAACAGATAGTGTTAGCAGTTATATGATGAATGCTAAGCCTGTTTTAAATAATTAAACAAACGAAAAAGTATCGCCGTTAAACAAACCTTTATCGCTCAGTTTTAAATGTGGTATTACCAACAATGCCATAAAACTGAGTGTCATAAAAGGGGCCGTTAAACTACTTTTTAAAACCTCTTTGGTAAAAATATCTATGGCCGTATATGCTTCGGCAACTTTATAACCGTCATCTGTACTCATTAAACCTGCTACGGGCAGGCCCAATACCATTTCGTGGCTATTATTTACGGCGCTAACACCGCCCTGCTTGTCAATTACAAGATTAATGGCTTTTGTTAAACTGGCATCGTTTACACCAACAGCAACAATATTATGACTGTCGTGTGCTACACTACTGGCCAAAGCACCTTCTTTCAATCCAAAATTTTTAATAAAACATTTTGCAACCGGAGCATTGTTGTAACGATTTACCACTACCATTTTCAACACATCTTTTTCAATATTGCCGGTTAAATACTCGCCTTCCATGGTGGGTTCAAGCCATAATTTATTTGTAATGAGCTGTCCGTCTAATGCTTCTATTACAGGTATTAAGCCATTTTCAGAAGGATAATCTTTTATGCCGATGGAAAGTTGCTGCGCCGTAATCTTGGTACAATTAAATTGATTGATGGGTTGAACGGGAACGGACTGAATAAATGATTTTCCGTTCTCAGCCATCAGTTCTCCTTTAATGTAGGTTTGCTTAACTGCAAAATCAATAAGGTTTTCAGTTACAATAAAATCTGCTTCATCGCCTTCTCTTAACAAACCAACATTTAATTTATAATGTAAAACCGGGTTAACACAAGCTGCCTGTAAAATTTTAAACAGATCAATTTCTTTTGCAATAGCTCTTGCACACAATTGATTGATATGCCCAATGGCCAAACTATCCGGATGTTTATCATCGCTGCAGAACATTATCATTTCAGGATAATCGTTCAGCAAACAAATTAAAGCTTCAAAATTTTTGGCGGCGCTTCCTTCTCGTATGAGAATTTTCATACCGTACTTCAATTTATCTAAAGCTTCTGCAGCAGTAAAACATTCATGATCTGTATAAATACCGGCTTCAATATACTTTTTTGCATCTTCTCCCCTTAACCCGGGAGCATGCCCGTCAACAGGTTTATTCAATTCATGAGCATATTCTATTTTCTTCATTACTTCCGGGTCCTTAAACAATACACCCGGAAAATTCATCATCTCACTCAAATATTTTATCTCTTCTTTTTCCAATAATTTTTTTACATCACTACTGTTTAGTGTTGCACCTGCAGTTTCAAAAACAGTGGCAGGCACACAACTTGGCGCTCCAAAGTTGAATTTAAAGTTTACCTGTTTACCATTTTCAATCATAAACTCAACACCCTTCATACCACACACATTGGCAATTTCGTGAGGGTCGCTTATGGTTGCTACTGTGCCGTGTGTAACAGCCAGTCTTGCAAATTCACTGGGCACCAGCATACTGCTTTCTACATGTACATGGCTGTCTATAAAACCGGGCATAATATACCCCGCACCGGGTAATTGTATCTCTTTAATACGGGCGATAGACACAATTTTTCCATTGTTCACCGATATTTCTGCCGGATAAATTTCTTTCTTCCAAACATCTACTAAATTTCCGCTTATATTAAATGTTGTTTTGCCCATAAACATTTTGTTATTTAATTAGCTTAGAAAGGTAAACATACACTAACGATTATTTTATGAAAAAAATATTGATAGCTGCCGTACTGCTTTTTTCAATTGTTGCAAAATCTCAAACGGCTGATGAGGTATTGATGAAGTTTGAAGATGCTGTTGGTGGCCGAACTTTATTACAAAAACTGATAACCCTTCAATACAAAAGTGTTATTACTTTAAGAATGATGGGCAGTCCGATAGACATTACGGTGAACAATTACCGGGAAAATAAAAAATTATACAGAAGGGAAGTGCAGGGAATGATGGGCATGCGCAATTCTTACTCTTTATTAACGGATACCGCCGGTTATTTATATATACCACCTATGCGTGGCTTTGGTGGCGGTGGTTTTGGAGGAGGTGGTGGAGACAGGGGTAATTTTGGCGGTGGCGGCTTTGGTGGGGGAGATGTGCAACAGTCTCCCTTAACGAAAATGACCGATGCTCAGTTGGCAGAACAAACTTATCAGCTTGATCTGGATGGGCCATTTGGCCACCTGGTAAATTATACGGCTAAAGGGCATAAAGCAGAACTGCTTGGAACGGGCAAAGTGAACAAACAGGATTGTTATAAAATAAAATTCACTTTAAAGAGCGGCCAGGAAATGACTTATTACATTAGCACTGCCACGTATTATATTGTTAAATTGGAATGTATTGGAAAAGTAGCCATTCAACAGTTTGGCATAGGCCCTTTACTGGAGCAAATGGGTAGTAATGCCAACAAAATGAAAGTAGATATTCTCTTTTCTAATTATGATGATATAGGTAACGGCATTAAATTTCCTATGAAAGAAAAATTAGAAGTTGGGGCCGCTGAAATAGATCTGGCGAATTCAGATTTTATTAATAATGTTGAAATAGATACAAAATATTACAGAAACAGGAACTAATCTTTTAAAAGATCCGGTCGGCGTTGTTGTGTACGCAATAACGCCTGTTCGTACCTCCAGTCTTCTACTTTTTTGGGGTCGCCTTGCAAGAGAATATCAGGCACTTTTAATCCTTTATAATCTGCCGGCCTAGTATATACAGGTGGCGCTAATAAATTATACTGAAAAGAATCTGTAAGAGCAGAAGTTTCATCATTCAATACACCGGGAATAATCCTGCCAATAGCATCAACAATAATAGCTGCCGCCAATTCTCCGCCGCTCAATACAAAATCGCCAATGGAAATCTCTTTTGTAACATATGTATCCCTTATTCGCTGATCAATCCCTTTATAATGCCCGCATATAATAAGTATATTTTCTTTTAAGGAAAGTTGGTTGGCCGTTTTTTGATTGAAGGTTTCGCCATCGGGGGTCATGAAAATAATATCGTCAAACTTTTTCTCCTGCTGTAATTCATCAATCGCATTGGCAAGCGGCTCGCACATCATTACCATTCCGGCGCCGCCGCCATATTGGTAATCATCCACCTGTCCGTGTTTGTTAATAGCCCATTTCCGTAAATGATGAACATGCACTTGTAATAAACCCTTTTCCTGGGCACGCTTCATAATGCTGTGCTGAAAAGGGCTTTCCAATAATTCAGGTAAAACAGTAATGATGTGAATGTTCATGCAGCAAAGATGTGAAAATAAGTTCAATTCATTAATTCAACCACATAACGCATATAAAGAATTACTTTTGAAAACAGTTTTGAAACAAGTATCATGCAAGAATATTTAACTGAGTTAGGGAATAATATTGAAGGCTTATTTTTTTATGATAACAGCTCCATACATCAGGCACAATTAAGAATCTATTCAACCGACGCATCGGTTTATCAGGAAAAACCTTTAGCGGTTGCTATTCCAAAATCAATCGGTGATATTATCAAACTGATCGCTTTTGCCAACGATCATAAAATAACACTTATACCCAGAGCAGCAGGCACTTCGCTGGCAGGGCAAGTTGTAGGGAACGGGATTGTAGTAGATATCTCTAAATTCTTTACCCATATTGTAGAGGTTAACCAAAGGGAGAAATGGGTTCGTGTACAACCCGGCGTGATACGTGATGATCTGAATGCTTATTTGAAACAATACGGTTTAATGTTTGGGCCTGAAACATCAACTGCAAATAGAGCGATGATTGGCGGGATGTTGGGAAACAATTCCTGTGGGCTGCATAGTATTGTCTGGGGTTCTGTTCGCGATCATATTCAGGAAGTAAAAGCATTGTTGAGCGATGGTTCTGAAGTTGTTTTTACTACGGAAGATATTTTTTGCGAAGAAAAAAATCCACTCAAACAAAAAATCTACCAGGGCATTTATCATTTGTTGAATGATGAAGGCAATAAACAGATCATTCAACAAAACTTTCCAAAGCAAACAATTACCAGGAGAAATACAGGATACGCATTGGATAGTTTGCTTAAGATGCAACCATTCACAAATTCAGGAAAGCTTTTTAATATTTGTGAATTGCTTGCTGGCTCAGAAGGTACACTTGCATTTGTTACGGAAATAAAAATAGGGTTAATAGAGCTGCCGCCGAAAGAAGTGGCAGTTGTTTGTATTCATTGCCATTCTATTATTGAATCATTGCATGCAAATATTGTTGCATTGAAACATCGGCCAATGGCTTCTGAGTTGGTTGATAAATACATCATGGATTTTACAATTGATCATCCTGAATATAGCAAGAACAGGTTTTTTATTAAAGACGATCCTGCAGCACTTTTAATGGTTGAGTTTATGGAAGATGACGTTACTGCACTGCGGCAAAAAACAAACCAACTTATACAATCTTTGCAGGAAGCGGGTTTGGGTTATGCTTATCCTGTTTTGTATAATGAACACACCAAAGCTGCCTGGGATATTCGTAAAGCGGGCTTAGGTTTGTTGCGCAATATTAAATCTGATGCACAGCCGGTGAATTTAATTGAAGATTGTGCCGTAAGTACAGATGAGCTGCCTTATTATATAGAAGACTTGCAAGCGGTGCTTAAAAAACATAAAGTAACTGCATCGTACTACGCACATGCGGGTGCAGGTGAATTGCATGTTGAGCCTATGATAGATTTAAAAACCAAACAGGGCGTAGAGACATTCAGAAATATTTTAGCCGATACGGTTGAGCTGGTTAAGAAATATAAGGGATCGCTTTCCGGTGAGCATGGCGATGGCAGGTTGAGAGGAGAATATATTGCAAGTGTAGTTGGAGATGAAGTGTATGATCTTTTTGTTCAGGTAAAAAAAATATTCGATCCGAATAATATTTTTAATGCAGGTAAGATTACTGCAACACCGGCAATGGATACACACTTGAGGGTGCAACAAACACCACGATCAAGAAAAATTAAAACAAGTTTTAGTTTTGATGAGAATGAGGGTATTTTAAAACTGGCAGAAAAATGCTCTGGCTCCGGAGATTGCAGGAAAACACATATAACGGG
>OFTX01001140.1_pt1 | contig 10251 bp, 7 predicted proteins | sample 1775051 | NCBI WGS metagenome assembly OFTX01 (sample SAMN08195772, study PRJEB24354) | sludge metagenome | isolation source: sludge from phenol fed wastewater aerobic bioreactor A | place: India: Nagpur | collected 2016-09-15
GGCGTGTTCCAGCCCGACTTCGGCTGGCTCACCGATGCCATGGTCTACAACGAGGGCGAGGCCATCCCGATGAGCCGCCTGATCCAGCCCAAGGCCGAGGGCGAGATCGCCTTCGTGCTCAGGAAGACGCTCAAGGGCCCGGGCGTGACCGTGGCCGACGTGCTGGCCGCCACCGAGGGCGTGATGGCCTGCTTCGAGATCGTCGATTCGCGCATCGAGGACTGGAAGATCAGGATCCAGGACACCGTGGCCGACAACGCCTCCTGCGGCGTCTTCGTGCTCGGCGACCGGCTGGTGGACGTGCGCGACGTGGACCTCACCACCTGCGGGATGGTGCTGGAGAAGAACGGCGAAATCGTCGCCACCGGCGCGGGCGCCGCCGCCCTGGGCCACCCGGCCAACGCGGTGGCGTGGCTGGCCAACACCCTGGGCGCCCACGGCACGGCGCTGGAGGCCGGCGAGGTGGTGCTCTCCGGCTCGCTCGCGGCCATGGTGCCGGTGAAGGCGGGCGACAACCTGCGCGTGACGATAGGCGGCATCGGCGGCTGCAGCGTCCGCTTCGTTTGAGTTTCTCCCTCGCCCCTTTGGGGGGAGGGCTGGATGGACAAGGAGTATTCGTATGAGCAAGAAAGTGAAATGCGCCCTGATCGGCCCCGGCAACATCGGCACCGATCTGCTGGCGAAATTGCAGCGCAGCCCGGTGCTGGAACCCGTGTGGATGGTCGGCATCGACCCCAGCTCCGACGGTCTCAAGCGCGCCCGCGAGATGGGCATCAAGACCACCGACCAGGGCGTCGATGGCCTGGTGCCGAACATCAAGGCGGACGGCGTGCAGATCGTCTTCGACGCCACCAGCGCCTACGTGCACGCGGAAAATTCGCGCAAGGTGATTGCCGAGGGCGCGATGATGGTGGACCTCACGCCCGCCGCGATCGGCCCCTACTGCGTGCCGCCGGTCAACCTCAAGGCGCACGTGGGCCAGCGCGAGATGAACGTCAACATGGTCACCTGCGGCGGCCAGGCGACGATCCCGATGGTGGCCGCGGTCAGCCGCATCCAGCCAGTGGCCTATGGCGAGATCGTGGCCACGGTGTCGAGCAAGTCCGCCGGCCCGGGCACGCGCAAGAACATCGACGAATTCACTCGTACCACGGCGGGTGCGATCGAGAAGGTCGGCGGCGCCAAGAAGGGCAAGGCCATCATCATCATCAACCCGGCGGAACCGCCGCTCATCATGCGCGACACCGTGCATGTGCTGACCGAAACCGAGCCCGACGAGGCCGCGATCCGAAAGAGCGTGCAGGACATGATGGCCGAGGTGCAGAAGTATGTGCCCGGCTACCGGCTGGTCAACGGCCCGGTGTTCGACGGCAAGCGCGTCTCGATGTACCTGGAGGTTGAGGGCTTGGGCGACTATCTGCCCAAGTATTCGGGCAATCTGGACATCATGACGGCCGCGGCCGCGCGCACCGCCGAGATGTTCGCCGAGGAAATTCTCGCCGGGCGTTTGACGCTGGAGCCCGCCGCCTGACGGTTTTTCTCCTTCCCCCAAGGGGGGAAGGAGTTTGAAGACACATGAGGACAAGGACATGAGCATCAAAGGCAAGAAAATCACGCTGCACGAAATGGCGCTGCGCGACGGCATGCACCCCAAGCAGCACCAGATCAGCATCGAACAGATGAAGGCCGTCGCCACGGCGCTGGACGCCGCCGGCATGCCGCTGATCGAAGTCACGCATGGCGATGGCCTGGGTGGCGATTCGGTCAACTACGGCTTTGCCGCGCACACCGACGAGCAATACCTCAAGGCCGTGATCCCGCTGATGAAGCACGCCAAGGTCTCGGCCCTGCTGCTGCCCGGCATAGGCACCGTCGATCACCTGAAGATGGCGCACGAGGTGGGCGTGCACACCATCCGCGTCGCCACGCACTGCACCGAGGCCGACGTCTCGGAGCAGCACATCACGCTGGCGCGCAAGCTCGGCATGGACACCGTGGGCTTTTTGATGATGAGCCACATGAACAGCCCCGAGGGGCTGGTGAAGCAGGCGAAGCTGATGGAAGGCTATGGCGCCAACTGCGTCTACGTCACCGACTCGGCCGGCCACATGCTGCCCGAGGATGTGCGCGCCAAGCTGGGCGCCGTGCGCGCCGCGCTCAAGCCCGAGACCGAGCTGGGCTTTCACGCCCACCACAACCTGGCCATGGGCGTGGCCAACTCGATCACCGCGATCGAGATGGGCGCCAACCGCGTCGACGCTGCCAGCGCCGGCCTGGGCGCGGGCGCCGGCAACACCCCCATGGAGGTGCTGGTGGCCGTGCTCGACATGATGGGCGTGCAGACCGGCGTCGACGTGTTCAAGATCCAGGACGTGGCCGAGGACCTGGTGGTGCCGATCATGGACTTCCCGATCCGCATCGACCGCGACGCGCTCACCTTGGGCTATGCCGGCGTGTACGGCTCCTTCCTGCTGTTCGCCAAGCGGGCCGAGAAAAAATACGGCGTGCCGGCGCGCGAGATCCTGGTCGAGATGGGCCGCCGCGGCTGCGTCGGCGGGCAGGAGGACATGATCGAGGACACTGCCTTGACGCTATCAAAACAAAAGCATGCTGCGCGCGCTGCGCAAGCGCAAACGGCCTGAAACGCCTGAAAGACGAAACCCATGGCACTTGACGACAAGACCTTGGACGCGCTGGCCGAGCACCTGCACGCCTGCCAGCGCGAGGCGCGCGACACGCCCAAGATCACCGACCAGCACCCCGAAATGGATTTCGACGATGCGTATGCCATCCAGGACCGCATCCTCGCCGCCAAGCTGAAGGCCGGCGCGCGCATCGCCGGCTACAAGGCGGGCCTGACCTCGCACGCCAAGATGAAGCAGATGGGCGTGACCGACCCGGTGTTCGGCTTCCTGGTCGACGAGTTCATCGTGCCCGACGGCGGCGAGGTCCAGACCGGCGCGCTGATCCACCCCAAGGTCGAGCCCGAGATCGCCTTCGTCACCCGCACCGAGCTGAAGGGCCCCGGCTGCAGCGTCGCCAACGTGCTGGCCGCCAGCGACGTGGTGCTGCCCGGCATCGAGGTCATCGACAGCCGCTACCGCGACTTCAAGTTCGACTTGAAGAGCGTGGTGGCCGACAACACCTCGGCGTCGCGCTTCGTGGTCGGCGGACGCGCGGTCGACGCACGCAGCGTGGACCTGCGCACCACCGGCGTGGTGCTCGAGAAAAACGGCCAGGTCGTGGCCCTGGGCGCCGGTGCCGCGGTGGTCAGCCATCCGGCCGCTGCCGTGGCCATGCTGGTCAATCACCTGGGCCGGCGCGGCAAAAGCCTGCCGGCCGGCAGCCTGGTGCTGTCCGGCGGCATCACCGAGGCCGTGTCGGTGCAAAAGGGCGACCACGTGACGTTGCGCGTGCAGGGCATGGGCAGCGTGTCGGTGCGCTTCGCATGAAGTTTTGAACCCCGGCGCCGAATGAACGGCGCCATTTTTTTACCCCGAGGAGAGACTCATGAAACGACGTGACTTCGTCGCGGCGGCGTCCGCTGCTGCCTTGCCCGGCCTGAGCTGGGCGCAAGACAAGTACCCCAGCAAGCCGGTGCGCCTGATCGTGCCCTTTCCGCCGGGCGGTCCCACCGACATGATGGGCCGCGCCGCCGCCCGTGCCATGAGCGAGCAGCTGGGCCAGTCCTTCGTGGTCGAGAACCGCGCCGGTGCCGCCGGCAACATCGGCACCGACGCGGCGGCCAAGGCGGCGCCCGACGGCTACCTGATCGCCTTGTCGGCCATCAGCAGCCTGGCGATCGCGCCGCACATGTACAGCAAGATGCCGTTCAACGTCGAGAAGGACCTGACGCCGATCTCGCTGGTAGGCACCACGCCCTGCGCCATCGTGGCCAACCCGAACGCGCCCTTCAGCGACCTCAAGGGCATGATCGCCTACGCCAAGGCCAACCCGGGCAAGATCAGCTACGCCACCTCGGGCATCGGCACCAGCAACCACCTGGCGGCCGAACTGCTGCAGTCGGTGGCGGGCTTTCAGATGACGCACGTGCCGTACAAGGGCTCCAGCCAGATCGTGCCCGACCTGATCTCGGGCGTGGTGCCGGTCAGCGTCGAAAGCTCGCTGGTCACCACCTTGCAGCACGTCAAGGCCGGCAAGCTCAAGGCGATTGCCGTGACATCGGCCAAGCGCGCCTCGGTGTGGCCCGACGTGCCCACGGTGGCCGAATCGGGCTACCCGGGCTTCGAGGTCGAGTCCTGGTTCGGCCTGGTGGCGTCCGCCGCCACGCCGCCGGCCATCATCAACAAGCTGCAGGCGGCCTGGGCGGCGGGCGCCGTCACCGCCGAGACGCGCACCGCGTTCGACAACATTCCGGCCAACGAGCGCGTCACCACGCCGGCCGAGTTCGGCGCCTTCATCAAGAGCGAAGACAAGCGCTGGGGCGATTTGATTCGCAAGCTGGGCATCAAGGCGGACTGAGGCCGCAGACCCGAAGGCTCAGTGCAGCTTGACGCGCGGCGTCGCGCGCTTGATGAGAAAGCGGGCCAGCGCCAGCACCGTCGTGCGGCGCACGCCCAGCACCGCTTCGTGGTGCATCAGGTGCAGGCTCATGTACATCAGGCGCGCGAACAGGCCTTCGACGAACCAGCTCTTGCTGAACAGCACGCCCATCAGGCTGCCGACCGAGGTGCTGGTGCCCAGCGACACCAGCGAGCCGTGGTCGCGGTACACGTAGGGCGCCTCGGGCCAGGGGCGCCCGCGCGCCTCGCCCAGCAGCGCCCGGCCCAGGTAGCTCGCCTCCTGATGCGCGGTCTGCGCGCGCGGCGGCAGCGGGCGTCCGCCCGGGCCGGCGCAGGCGGCGCAGTCGCCCAGCGCCAGCACGCCGGGCCAGCCGGGCACGCGCAGCTGCGCATCGACCTCGACCTGGCCTGACTTGTTGACCGGCAGGCCGAGCGCGCGCAGCAACGGCGGCGCCTCGATGCCGGCGGCCCAGACCGTGAGCTCGCTCGGGTATCGGTGGCCGTCGTGGTCCTCCACGCCCTCGGCGTCGATGCGGGTCACCCGGCAGTCGGTGTGCACGTCGACGTGGCGCTGGCGCAGCAGATCCAGCGCCGCCGCCGACACCTTTTCGCTCAGCGGGGCCAGCAGGCGCGGGCTGCCTTCCAGCAGGGTGATGCGCACGTCGCGGTCGGGGTCGAGCCGGCGCAGGCCATAGCGCGTGTGCACGGCGCTGGCCTCGCGCAGTTCGGCCGCCAGCTCCACCCCGGTGGCGCCGCCACCGATGATCACGACGTCGACGCTGGCCGCGCCGTCGCGCTGCTTGCGCATGTCGGCCGCGGCCAGCAGCTTGAGCATGCGCAGGCGAAACTGCTCGGCCGACGCCGGGTCGTTCAGCGACAGCGTGTGCTCCGGCGCGCCCGGCACGCCGAAGTAGCGTGAGGTGCTGCCCAGCGCCAGCACCAGGCGGTCGTAGCCCAGTTCGCGCACCGGCAGCAGTTCCTCGCCGCTTTCGTCGTGGATCGCGCCGACGCCGATCGAGCGGCGCGCCGCATCGAGCGCCACCAGCGGGCCGTAGACGAAGCGAAAGCCGTTGTCGTGCGCCAGCATCTCGTAGGACAGGCCCTCCTGGTGGATGTCCAGCGTGCCGGCGGCCACCTCGTGCAGCGTCGGCTTCCAGATGTGGAACAGCTGCTGGTCGACCAGCGTCACGCGCTCGGCGCCCAGCCGGCGCCCGAGCTTGCACGCCAGCTCGAGCCCGCCGGCGCCACCGCCGACGATGACGATGGCGTTGGAGCGCTCGCCGGGATCGTCTGTTGCCATGGAACCTCCTCGTTTCGTGGTCGACACCGGGTCATGCTGGTTGATGCCCGGTCGGTCAAAGGGACATTGTCCGGCACCACGGCCTTCGGTTCATCGAGCCCGTCGAGGGGCGGCCGGCAGAAGGCCGTGCTTGGGTGTAAAACCGGCGCTTGCGCACGGCTGTCGGGTGCGCCCCAAGCCGCCGCGCCCGCGTGGCGCCGGGCTTGAATCGGGGGGCCGGGCCCTCATATCGTTGGCAATTCAGCAACAACTTCAAGCCGTATACACCATGCGTCTGGACAAACTCACCACCAAATTCCAGGAAGCCCTGGCCGACGCGCAGTCGCTGGCCCTGGGGCACGACAACGCCTACATCCAGCCCGAGCACCTGCTGGCGGCCATGCTGCAGCAGGACGACGGGCCCAAGGCCCTGCTGGCGCGCGCCGGCGTCAACACCGCCGCGCTGGCGCAGGCCGCCAACGCCGCCATTGGGCGCCTGCCCAGCGTGCAGGGGCAGGACCAGGTGCAGCCCGGCCCCGACCTGCTGAAGCTGCTGCAGGCCACCGAGAAGGAAAGCATCCAGCGCGGCGACCAGTTCGTCGCCAGCGAGATGTTCCTGCTGGCCCTGGCCGACGCCAAGGGCGAGGCCGGTCGCATCGCCAAGGAAGCGGGCCTGAGCCGCAAGGCGCTGGAGGCCGCCATCGAGGCGGTGCGCGGCGGGCAGGGCGTGGACTCGGCCGACGCCGAAGGCCAGCGCGAGGCGCTGAAGAAATACACGCTCGACCTGACCGAGCGCGCGCGCCAGGGCAAGCTGGACCCGGTGATCGGCCGCGACGACGAAATCCGCCGCACCATCCAGGTGCTGCAGCGGCGCAGCAAGAACAACCCGGTGCTGATCGGCGAGCCCGGCGTGGGCAAGACCGCCATCGTCGAGGGCCTGGCGCAGCGCATCGTGGCCGGCGAGGTGCCCGACACGCTCAAGAACAAGCAGGTGCTGGTGCTGGACATGGCCGGCCTGCTGGCCGGCGCCAAGTACCGCGGCGAGTTCGAGGAGCGCCTGAAGGCCGTGCTGAAGGAAGTGGCGCACGAAGAGGGCCGCATCATTCTGTTCATCGACGAGTTGCACACCATGGTGGGCGCGGGCAAGGCCGAGGGCGCCATCGACGCCGGCAACATGCTCAAGCCCGCGCTGGCGCGCGGCGAGCTGCACTGCATCGGCGCCACCACGCTGGACGAATACCGCAAGTACATCGAGAAGGACGCGGCGCTGGAGCGGCGCTTTCAAAAGGTGTTCGTGGGCGAGCCGAGCGTGGAAGACACCATCGCCATCCTGCGCGGCCTGCAGGAAAAATACGAGGCGCACCACGGCGTCGACATCACCGACCCAGCCATCGTCGCCGCGGCCGAGCTGAGCCACCGCTACATCACCGACCGCTTCTTGCCCGACAAGGCGATCGACCTGATCGACGAGGCGGCGGCCAAGATCAAGATCGAGATCGATTCCAAGCCCGAGGTGATGGACAAGCTGGACCGCCGCATGATCCAGCTCAAGATCGAGCGCGAGGCGATGAAGAAGGAGCAGGATGAGGCCTCAAAAAAGCGTCTGGCCCTGATCGAGGAAGACCTGGCCAAGCTGGAGAAGGAATACGCCGACCTGGACGAGATCTGGAAGACCGAGAAGGCCAACGCCCAGGGCAGCGAGCAGGTGCGCAAGGAGATCGAGCAGATCAAGTTCCAGATCCAGGAAGCCACGCGCAAGGGCGACTTCAACCACGTGGCCGAGCTGCAGTACGGCAAGCTGCCCGCGCTCGAAAAGCAGCTGAAGGAAGTGCAGGCCAGCGAGAAGAGCGTGGACGCCCAGGCCAAGGCGCACAAGCTGCTGCGCACGCAGGTGGGGGCCGAGGAAATCGCCGAGGTCGTCAGCCGCGCCACCGGCATTCCCGTCAGCAAGATGATGCAGGGCGAGCGCGACAAGCTGCTGCACATGGAAGACGCCCTGCACCAGCGCGTGGTGGGGCAGGACGAGGCCATCCAGGCCGTGTCCGACGCCATCCGCCGCTCGCGCTCGGGCCTGTCGGACCCCAACCGGCCGCTGGGCAGCTTCTTGTTCCTGGGCCCCACGGGCGTGGGCAAGACCGAGCTGACCAAGGCGCTGGCGGGCTTTCTGTTCGACAGCGACCAGCACATGGTGCGCATCGACATGAGCGAGTTCATGGAAAAGCACAGCGTCTCGCGCCTGATCGGCGCGCCGCCGGGCTATGTGGGCTACGACGAAGGCGGCTACCTGACCGAGGCGGTGCGGCGCAAGCCCTACAGCGTGGTGCTGTTCGACGAGATCGAGAAGGCGCACCCGGACGTGTTCAACGTGCTGCTGCAGGTGCTGGACGATGGCCGCCTGACCGACGGGCAGGGTCGCACGGTGGACTTCAAGAACACCGTCATCATCATGACCAGCAACATCGGCAGCCCGATGATCCAGAGCATGGCGGGGCAGCCCTATGAAGAGGTGAAGGACGCGGTGTTCGGCGAGTTGAAGAACCACTTCCGCCCCGAATTCCTGAACCGCATCGACGAGATCGTGGTCTTCCACGGCCTGGACGCGAGCCAGATCGGCGCCATCGCCAAGATCCAGCTCAAGGTGCTGGCCGAGCGCCTGGCCAGGATGGAGCTCACGCTCGAGGTGTCGGACCAGGCGCTGGCCGAGCTGGCCAAGGTCGGCTTCGACCCGGTGTTCGGCGCGCGGCCGCTCAAGCGCGCCATTCAGCAGCGCATCGAGAACCCGCTGTCCAAGCTGATCCTGGAGGGCAGGTTCCCGCCCAAGACCGAGATCAAGGTGAGCGTCGATCCGATCAAGAACCCGGGCGTGTTCGAGTTCAACGGGCAGGTGGCCTGAGCACACTCTGGTCCATTGCTCTTGTTGTTGTAGCGCCTCGCGCCGTCCGGATGCCGGCGCGAGGCGTTTTTCGCTATAAGCCGGCTTTCCGCCACAATGGGGTAAACGCCCTTTGTCCCGACGAGGAGAGCCGGCATGACCGACACCGCTACCCCTGACCTGGCCGCCCTGGCCCAGCAACTCGAACACACCCTCAAGCTGCGTGTGCCGCCCATCGGCGTGCGCCTGTTCGAGTCCGCCGAGGTGCTGGGCACGATCCCCAAGCTGCGCCGCCCGCAGGCGGTGCACACCACCGACCAGATCGTCGCGCAGGCCTGCCGCCTGGGCTGGACCATGGGCATCACCGGCGACGACCTGGTGGGCCCGCAGTGCAAGGCCGTGATCGGCTTGGGCGGGCAGGACGAGGCGTGGTATTCGGGCCAGCAGATGGCGGGCGTCTGGTACGCCACCGTGGAAGACTCGGCCCGCCACCAGGCCGCGATGAACGTGGTGCCCGTGGGCCAGTACCAGGCGCTGGTGGTGGCGCCGCTGGCCAAGTGGGCGGGCTTTGGCGCGGGGCTGGACCAGCCCGACATCGCGCTCTTTTACGCCACGCCCGGCGCCATGATCTATTTCATCAACGGCCTGCAGTGGTCGGGCTACCAGCGCTTCGACTGGAGCGTGGTGGGCGAATCGTCCTGCGCCGACTCCTGGGGCCGGGCGCTGAAGACGCGCGAGCCCAGCCTGTCGATTCCCTGCTTTGCCGAGCGCCGCTACGGCGGCGTGCTGGACGACGAGATGCTGATGGCGCTGACACCGGCCGACATGGCCAAGTCGCTGACCGGCATGGCCGCGCTGGCCAAGAACGGCCTGCGCTACCCCTTTGCCCCCTACGGCATCCAGCAGGACGTGCGCGCGGGGATGGGGGTGAGCTATCCCAAAGGCGCGGCTTGAAGCTGTCCGCCGCATGGGATGATCGGACCCAGCAGCATCCGCAGGAGACCCCCATGAACGCCAGCACGCACGCCCTGGTCGCCGTTGCGGCCACCTCCGGCCTGGTGGATTTGTTCGAGCGCCAGCAGCAGGCGGCGCGGCGCGAGGTCGAGGTGCCGCTGGCCTTGCGGCGCGAGCGCCTGCAGCGCCTGACGGCGATGTGGCGGCAAAACGAGGGCCGGCTGGCGCAGGCCGTGGGGCAGGACTTCGGCCTGCGTGGCGAGCGCCTGACGCAGGTGGCCGACGCGCTGGTGCTCGACAGCGTGCTGGCCGATTTGCGCCGCAACCTGGCGCGCTGGAGCCGCCCGCGCCGCGTGCGCACACCCTTGCACCTGCTGCCCGCGCGTGCTTTCGTGCAGCGCCAGCCGCTGGGCGTGGTCGGCGTCATCAGCCCCTGGAACTATCCGCTGCAGCTGGCGCTGGGCCCAAGCGCCACCGCGCTGGCGGCGGGCAACCGGGTGCTGCTCAAGCCCAGCGAGCACACGCCGCACACGGCGCAGCTGTTGGCCGAATTGGTGGCCCAGCACTTCGCGCCGGAGGAGTTTGCCGTCGTCACCGGCGGGGTCGACGTGGCCACGGCCTTT
>OFTX01001141.1_pt1 | contig 10235 bp, 9 predicted proteins | sample 1775051 | NCBI WGS metagenome assembly OFTX01 (sample SAMN08195772, study PRJEB24354) | sludge metagenome | isolation source: sludge from phenol fed wastewater aerobic bioreactor A | place: India: Nagpur | collected 2016-09-15
GTGACCGAAGAGGTGCTGCTGCTCACCGACCTGTGCGGCAAGTGCTGCGCCCTGGTGCTCGACGCGGTGCAGATGCTGGGGCGCATCGCCGACCCGGCGGTCACCGAGCGGGCCCTCAAGGTGTGCGAGGAAATCGACCGCCTCGAGGGCGACGCCGACCGCGTGCTGCGCAGCGCCATGAGCAAGCTCTTTCGCGACGCGGTGGATGCGCGCGAGATCATCAAGCTCAAGGAAATCTACGAGCTGCTGGAGACGGTGACGGACAAGTGCGAGGACGTGGCCAACCACATCGAGGGCGTGATCCTCGAAAACTCCTGAACCCCACGACCCCCACAACTCTTATCCCAGGCACATGGAACCCGTACAGACCGCCCTGTGGGTCGTGATTCTGCTGGTGGCGCTGGCCATCCTGTTCGACTTCATGAACGGTTTTCACGACGCCGCCAACTCGATCGCCACGGTGGTCTCCACGGGGGTGCTCAAGCCCACGCAGGCGGTGGTGTTCGCCGCCGTCTTCAACGTGGTCGCCATCTTCGTCTTCCACCTGAGCGTGGCCGCCACCATCGGCAAGGGCATCGTCGACATCCATGTGGTGGACACGCACGTGGTCTTCGGGGCGCTCGCGGGGGCCATCACCTGGAACGTCATCACCTGGTACTACGGCATTCCCAGCAGCTCCTCGCATGCGCTGATCGGCGGCATCGTCGGCGCGGTGATCGCCAAGACGGGCGCCGGCGCGCTGGTGGCCAGCGGCATCTTCAAGATCGTCGCCTTCATCTTCCTCTCGCCCCTGCTGGGCTTCATCCTCGGCTCCATGATGATGGTGCTGATGGCCTGGCTGCTCAGGCGCGTGCGCCCGCAGCGCATCGACCGGTGGTTCCGGCGCCTGCAGCTGCTCTCGGCCGGCACCTACAGCCTGGGCCACGGCGGCAACGATGCGCAGAAGACCATCGGCGTCGTCTGGCTGCTGCTCATCGCCACCGGCTACGCGTCGGCCTCCGATGCCGAGCCGCCCATCTGGGTGATCGCCGCCTGCTACACCGCCATGGGCCTGGGCACGATGTTCGGCGGCTGGCGCATCGTCAAGACCATGGGGCAGAAGATCACCAAGCTCAAGCCCGTGGGGGGCTTCTGCGCCGAAACCGGCGGCGCGCTCTCGCTGTTCCTCGCCACCTGGCTGGGCATTCCCGTCTCCACCACGCACACCATCACCGGCGCCATCGTGGGGGTGGGCTCCACGCAGCGCGCCAGCGCGGTGCGCTGGGGCGTGGCCGGCAACATCGTCTGGGCCTGGATCCTGACGATCCCGGCCAGCGCCTTCGTGGCCGGCGTGGCCTACTGGGTCAGCCTGCAGCTGTATTGAGCTGAGCGGGGTTCACTGCGACATCTTGCGGGCGGCTTCGATCTGGTATTCCCAGAAGTGCTCGAAGCTGAAGGCGATGGTGGCCATCAGTACGCCCGCGCCCACCAGCAGCGAGGCGGCCACGGCAAAGACCGTGAGCCAGTACGTCTCGCCGGCCGGATCCTCGGGAGCGGCCCGCGGGTTGAAGCGCGCATTCCATTTCTCGCACGGCATCAGGCCGTAGACGATGGCGGTGAGCGCGCAGGCGGCGACCTCGGCGACGTCGTCCAGCGCCACCGGGGTGAAGCGCGCCTGCGCGGTGTACGGCAGCGGCCAGATCCCGTTGTCCCGCACGGAATCCCAGACGCCCAGGGCATTCTCGAAATACGAGGCCGGTTGCAGAATGGTCCAGTCGAGATCGGACGTCTGCAGCGCCGCCTCGACCTCGGCCTTGGCGAGGTGGTGCGGCATGTCGGGCGCGTACGGGTGGATCACCGAGTGGTAGACCAGGCGCGTCGGTCCGGACTGCTCGCAGGCGCCCATGACGCTGTTCGCGAGCGCCACTTCGTCCGGAAACATGTTGGGCGCGATGAGGTATACCGCGTCGGAGCCGTGTAACGCGTCGCCCACGGCCTCCGTGTCGGTGAGGTCGACGGCGACCGCCTCGGCCGCGCCCGGCACGCCGGCCGCGGCCTGCTCCGGGCGGTGCACCAGGGCGCGCACCGGCACGCCGCGACGCGAGAGTGCCGCTGTCACCGCGCGTCCCGTCTTCCCGGCCGCACCGGTCACCGCGATCACAGCAGGTCCACCTCCGCGAAGTGCTTGCCGCCCGCCAACGTTGCGTAGCCGGGACCGCGGTCAAAGAACGCCGCCTCTGTCCCGGCTGCGATCGCGGCCTCCCGTTCGGCGCGTTTGGCAGCCCGCAGCGCCTCGGTCGCCGCCTCGTCGACGATCACGATGCCGCCCGGCGCGCCCGTTAGAACGACGCCGTAATCGTCCCGCGCACCGGCGACAGACACCTTGCCCCAGCGCACATCTCGCGCGACCTCGACGGTCGGCCGGTCGAACGGGTCGCCCCATCCGCCGCCGCCGGTGGTGCGTACCCGGATCACCTCACCCGCGCGAACCGGCGCGGCATCCTCCAGGCCCTCGACCTCCCGTTCGTTCGGCCCGCCCGGGTCGATGGTCACCTGGAAGGGCTTCCCGGCCCGGCCGCCCTTCACGCCCCAGCAGGACAGGATGGACCGGTCGGCGACGCACATGAAATCGGTGTCGATCTCCATCCGGTAGTGCTTCTCGTAACCCAGGCCGCCGCGGTACCGTCCCGCGCCGCCGGAATCGACTGCGAGGCCTAGCCTTTCGATGCGGAACGGGAACCGGGACTCCGTCACCTCCGTCGGCACGTTGGAGGAGTCCGGCACCACGTGCACCGTGTCCTCCCCGTCGGCGTAATAGCGCCCCCCGGAGCCGCCGCCGAGGATTTCCCGCATGAGATAAGGGTTTCCGTCGCGATCCATCCCGTGAAAGCCGACGTAGCGGATGGTCTCCTGATCGGCGGGCATCTTGCCGTCCACGGCCTTGGCGATCACCCCGGCCAGCACGCCGAGAAGCCGCAATATGACGAACGTTCGGGCATTGGTCGGTGCCGGGAAGACCGGGGTCAGCAGTGTTCCCGGACCGGGGAAGCGCATCTCGATGAGCGGGACTACTCCCTCGTTGACGTCGAGTTCGGCCATCCGCTCGGGGGTGTCGGCCAGATTGCGCAGGATCGGCGCCAGCCACTTGGCGAGGAACACCCCGTCGGAGTAGTTGGCGCAGTGGTTGATCGGCCCCTTGGCCTGCGGGCCGGTGCCGGTGAAGTCCAGGATGATGCGCCCGTTCGTGACGCCGTCCCCGTCAGAGAGCTTGGTGAGGGTGATGCGCTGCCGGTGCAGCTTCGGTTCCTCGACCCCGTCGTGCTCCGCGTAATCCTCCCAGACATAGCTGCCGTCGGGGATCTTGGACAGGATCTCGGTGCGATAGATCTCGGTGGTGTTCTCGATGATCGCGTCGAAGCATGCCTGCACGGTATCCACGCCGTAGCGGGTGAAAAGTTCACCGAGCCGTCGGGCACCCATCAGGCAGGCGGAACACTCCGCGTCCAGGTCCGCGGCCAGCGATTCCGGCATGCGGGAGTTGCGCGTCATGATGGTGAGCGCGGCCTGGTTCGGCACACCCTGGTCCCACAGCTTGATGGGCGGGACCATCAGGCCCTCTTCGTAGACGCTGCGGGCATGCGACGGCATGGAACCCGGTACGGCACCGCCGATGTCGTCGTGGTGGCCGAAGGCCTGCACGAAGGCGACGACCTTCGGCTCGCCGCCGTCCTCGGAATGGAAGACCGGCACTGTAACGCACATGTCGGGCAGGTGCCCGATGCCGCCCTCGGAGGAGTAGACGTCGTTGTGGAAGAAGACGTCGCCCGGCTTCATGGTGTCGATCGGGAAGTCCCGGACGATCGGCTGCACCAGCGCAGAGTAGGAGCGGCCGGTGAGCTTACGCAGGTGGATGTCGTGGATACCGGCGCGGAAGTCGTGCGCGTCGCGGATCATCGGCGAGCGGGAGGTGCGGCCGATCGCCGTCTCGACCTCCTTCTCGACGGAAGCCAGTGTGCCGGCAACGATCTCGACCAGCACCGCGTCGGCGGCCGGCTTCTGCGCAGGGGCGGTGGCGGCGGTCATGCGGACGCTCCTTCGCGCGTGATGATGAGGTTGCCGAATCGGTCGATCTCCGCGGCGAATCCGGGGTGCACCGGCACGGTGGAGCCGAACTCCTGCACCACCGCCGGCCCCGATACCCGATGCCCCGCACCGAGTTTCGCGCGATCATAGATCGTGGCTGGCATCCACGAGTCGTAGAACACGCGGCGCGTCTCGATCACCGCCGAGGCGACATCGCCTGCTGCGACAGGAATCTCGCGAATCTCCGGCCGCGGGATCGGTCCGATCCCGGTCGCCCGCAGGTTCACCCACTCGACCGGCTGGTCGGTGCGGCCGGCGAAGTCGTATCCGTACAGCGCGTGGTGCGCGGCATGGAACGCCGCCTCCACGGAATCGGCCCACTTGGCGGTGATCTCACCGTCCGGGCAGGTGACCCGCACCTCGTAGGCCTGGCCGAAGTAGCGCAGGTCGGCGGTGCGCTCGAAAACGTGATCGGAGTCGGCGAATCCCTCCAAGCGCAGCGCCTCCGCGGCTTTGCCGGTGAGTTCGGCATAGATGGCGTCGACCGCGCCCAGATCGAGCGAATCATGGCGCGCGACATACGTTTGTACGTAATCGTTCCGGACGTCTACCGTCAGCAGCCCGTAGGCCGACACGTTCCCCGGGTTCGGCGGCACCAACACCGCGGGCAGGTTCAGAATGTCCATCAGCCGGCACGCGAGCAGCGACCCGGAACCGCCGAACGTCACCATCGGGAAGTCCCGCACGTCCAGGCCGCGCTTCACGGTCACCTGGCGCAGTGCGTTCGCCTGGTTCCACGCGGAGATCTCGAGAATGCCTGCCGCGCAGGCTTCCAGCTCCAGATCGAGTTTCGCGGCGAGCTCCGTCATACCCGATGTCGCGGCCTCGATGTCGAGGGGGATCTCCCCACCCAACAGGTGCGGAGGAATGCGGCCGAGCACCAGATGCGCGTCGGTGATCGTGGGCTCGGTGCCGCCCTTGCGGTAGCACAGCGGTCCCGGGTCCGCGCCGGCGGACTGCGGTCCGACCTTGAGTGTGCCCTCGGGCGAAATCCAGCCGATGGAGCCGCCGCCTGCGCCGACGGTGACCACGTCGATCATCGGGATGCGCGACGGGTACGGGCCGACCCGGCCCTCGGTGGTGAGCGACGGCTGGCTGTCCTGAATCACGGTGACGTCGGTCGAGGTGCCGCCGCCGTCACAGGTCACCACGGACGGGTACCCGGCCTTCGCCGCGATCACCGCGGCGCCCAGCGCGCCGGCCGCGGGGCCGGACAGCACCGTCGTGATCGGTTGGTGCACCACCTCTTCCGCCGACAGGACCCCGCCGTTGGAGCGCATGATGCTAAACGGGATGTGCCGGCCCGGGTCGAGTTCGGCGAGCCGCGCGGAGATGTTTGCGACGTAGGCGCCGACCTTCGGCTTGACCGACGCGTCGACCAACGTGGTCATCGACCGCTCGTATTCGCGGTATTCGCGCAGCACCTGGCTGGAGAGCGACACGACTGCCTCCGGCATGATCTCCCAGATCACGTCCCGCATCGCGCGCTCGTGCGCGTCGTTCGCGTAGGAGTGCAGCAGGCACACGCCCAACGTTGTGATCCCCTCGGCCTGGAACGCCTCGACGGCGGCGCGCGCGGACTCATCATCGAACGGCCGGATCTCGTTGCCGCGGAAGTCGAGTCGCCCGCCGACGGTGCGCACCCGGTCGGCCGGCACGATGCGCGGCGGCTTCACCCAGAAATACGAGTTGCCGTATCCGTCGGGCACCGATTGGCGCGCGATCTCCAGCACGAACTCGAACCCCTCGGTGGTGATGAACCCGAGATCGCCGACCTTGCCCTCCAGGAGCTGGTTCGTGGCGACCGTGGTGCCGTGCGAGATGGACTCGATATCGGCCGGGGTCGCCCCGATCTGGCCGAGGATCTTGTCGACGCCGGTCAGGAAGCCCTCGGCCGGGTTGGCCGGGGTGGACGGCGTCTTGGTGGTGGCGAGCGCGCCGGTGATCGTGTCCACCGCGACGATGTCGGTGAACGTGCCGCCGGTGTCCACGCCGATCCGAACGTGCCCGGTGGCCCGCCCGGTGTGGATCTGCTGCTCAGGGTTCACGCCGGTGTCCTTCTCGTCCGTGTATGACGCTGTTCGCACGCTTCGCGTGGCGGGCCGGTTCGGGGCGATCCGGTTGTGCCGCGAACAGCGTCATATCCGATCAACCATGCCCATTCAATCGTGCGGATTCGGCGGCTATGACGGCAAAACGTGCCAACGCCCCCGGCGATGATCGGTGCGCGGGTTCGGGTCCAACGCAACTGGGATTCGGCTGGTAATGTATTCCCTATGAAGGCGACGATTGATTCCGTGGGCCGGATCCTGATCCCGAAGCAGCTGCGCGAGGCTCTCGGCCTCACTCCGGGGTCCGAGGTGGACATCTCGCCCTACGGCGGTGGGCTTGCGGTGCTGCCCGGGGGGCGGACGGCGCGGATCGTGGAGGAGGACGGGAAGCTCGTCGGCGACAGTTCGACGGTTATCACCGACGAGATCATGTACGCACTCATCGATTCAGGGCGCAAGTGACCTCAGTCCCGCGGATATCCGCGCCGCGGCCCGCGTTTGCCGTGGACACTAGCGTCGTCCTGCCGCTGGTGCTGCGATCACATCGGGACCGTGAGGTGGTGCGCGGGTGGGCCAGTGGTAAGAATCTGGCACTTGCCGGACATGCCGCAGCGGAGGCGTACTCGGTAATGACCCGATATCCGGGCGACGCAAAGTTCGCTCCACTCGACGCGGTCAAGGTCCTGCAGAGCCGGTTTCCCGAGACGCTGTCGCTGCCCGACCACGTCGCGCGGCGCGTCCCCGAGATCCTCGCCGACGCAGGCGTTTTCGGCGGAGCCGTCTATGACGGGCTCGTCGCACTTGCGGCCCGACAGCACGACCTGCCGGTCGCGACACGAGACACTCGCGCCCGTCCCACCTACGCCGCGCTCGGAGTGCGCGTCATCGTCGTGCCGACGGGATGATCACGGGTTGTGGGGGATTTGTTCCGGAATCCGCACCAAATCCCACACAACTGGTGATCATCCGAACCGGCGGAGGCGCAGAGAGTTGCTCACCACGAACACCGAGCTGAAGGCCATGGCCGCGCCGGCGAGGAGCGGGTTCGCCAGGCCGAGCGCGGCGAGCGGGAGCGCGGCGACGTTGTAGGCGAACGCCCAGAACAGGTTTCCCTTGATGGTGCGCAGCGTGCGGCGGGAGAGCCGGATCGCGTCGCCCGCGGCGCCGAGGTCGCCGCGGACCAGGGTGAGGTCGCTGGCGGCCATCGCCACGTCCGTCCCGGTACCCATCGCCAGGCCCAGGTCGGCGGCGGCCAGCGCGGGGGCGTCGTTGACGCCGTCGCCGACCATGGCCACCACGGCGCCGCGGTCTTGCAGCCTCTTCACCGCCCGCACCTTGTCCTCGGGGAGCACTTCGGCGATGACGTCGTCCGCCCCGATGCCCACCTGCGAAGCGACAGCCGTTGCGACGGTGCGGTTGTCGCCGGTCAGCAGCAAGGGCCTCAGGCCAAGGCGGCGCAGTTCGGCGATCGCTGAGGCCGAGGTCGGCTTGACGGTGTCGGCGACGGCGAACAGCGCCCGGATTGTCCCGTCCCATCCGGCGGCCACCACGGTTGCCCCGCCCTTCTCGGCGGCCCGGCCGGCCGTCGCGAGCGCCGGATCGAGCGCCAGGCCGCGCTCAGCCAGCATGGATAGCCGACCGACGATGACGGCCCTCCCATCCACAACACCTTGGACACCGTGACCGGCCGTGGCCGAGAACTTCGTCATGGGCGGAAGTTCGGCGACAGACGCACCCAGCTCCTCGACGGCGCCGCGCACGATCGCCTGCGCGATGGGATGTTCGCTGCCGTTCTCCACGGCCGCGGCCGATCGCAGGAGGTCGGCACGGTCCACTCCGGGAGCGAGCAGCACATCGGTGAGCGTCATGCGCCCGGTGGTGACGGTGCCCGTCTTGTCCAGCAGAATCGTATCGACTTTCCTAGTGGATTCGAGGATCTCGGGCCCGCGGATCAGGATGCCGAGCTGCGCGCCGCGGCCGGTGCCGACCAGCAGCGCGGTCGGCGTGGCGAGCCCGAGCGCGCACGGGCAGGCGATGATGAGCACCGCGACGGCGGCGGTGAACGACGGCTGCACGCCCGAGCCGATGAGCAGGTGCACGGCCAGCGTCCCCAGCGACAGCAGGATGACGATCGGCACGAAGACGGCCGAGATGCGGTCGGCCAGCCGCTGTACCGGCGCCTTGCCGGACTGGGCGTCCCGCACCAGCCGGGCCATGTGCGCGAGTTGGGTGTCCGCGCCGACCCGGGTGGCGCGGACGGTGAGCAGCCCGCCGGCGTTCACCGTGCCGCCGACCACGCGGTCGCCGCGGCCCACCTCCACCGGCACCGACTCGCCGGTGATCATGGACGTGTCGACGGCCGAGGCGCCGTCTTCGATCTCGCCGTCGGTCGCGATCTTCTCGCCGGGGCGCACCAGGAAGACCTCCCCGACGGCGAGCGCGCCGATGGGCACGGTCTGCTCCACACCGTCGCGTAGCACCGTCACTTCCTTCGCGCCGATCTCGGCGAGCGCCCGAAGTGCTTCTCCGGAGCGACGTTTCGCGCGCGCCTCGAAGTAGCGGCCGGCGAGCAGGAACAGCGTCACCCCCGCGGCGACTTCCAGATAGACCTCCGGCGTGCCGCCCGGGGCCGGCAGCCATTCGAAGGCCATGCGCATGCCCGGCTCGCCGGCGCCGCCGAGGAAGAGCGCATACAGCGACCAGAGGAAGGCGGCGGACACGCCGACCGAGATGAGCGTGTCCATGGTCGCCGCGCCGTGCTTCAGGTTGACGAGCGTCGCCCGGTGGAACGGCCACGCGGCCCATGTCACCACCGGGGCGGCGAGGGTGAGTGCCAACCACTGCCAGTAGGTGAACTGGATCGCCGGGATCATCGACAGCACGATCACCGGAATGCCCAGCGTCGCGGCGCCGATCAGCCGGGTGCGGAGGGCGGCGAGTTCGCGGGATTCGCCCGCGGGTGCCTGCGGCGCGGCCTGATCGGCCTCCAGACCGGCTCCGCCCCGCGCCCCGCTGCGTGCGACACTTGTTGTCGCGGAACGGGTATCGATCTGAACTTCGTCATCGGCGGCACCCTCGACGCCACGGGCCGCCGCGCTCGGGAACAGCGGGGCGGACGGCGCGGCGGTGTAGCCGGTGGCCTTGACGACCCCGATCAGATCGTCCACCGTGAGCGACTCGGGCAGCGACACCCGGGCCTGCTCCGTCGCGTAGTTCACGGTGGCCTGCACCCCGTCCAGCCGATTGAGCTTCCGCTCAACTCGCGCGGCACACGAGGCGCACGTCATCCCGCCGATGTCGAGTTCGACGGTGTGGGTGGCGGTGCTCACGATGGGCCTTTCCTTTGGTGGTGCTCTCGGTGCTTCCGGCGGTGCGCGGCGCGGGCGCGGCTTACACCAGCTCGTAGCCGGCTTCCTCGACGGCCGCCTGCACCGCCGACCGCTCCAGTTCGGCGTCGCTGGTGACCTGCACGGTCGACTCCCCGCCGGATACCAGGAAGACGTCGACCTTGCTGACCCCATCCAACGCGCTGAGCTCCTCGGTGACCGAGTTGACGCAGTGCTGGCACGTCATTCCGGTGACGCGGTACGTGTTCTGGGCCACGGTGGCCGTCCTTTCGGTCGAAAGTTGTTCACTGCTCGTGCTTGTCGTTTATGACGATGTTCGTGTCCGCGCGGCGTCGGCCTAGCTGCGCACTAGCCGGGCCACGGCCGCCGAGGCCTCCTGCACCTTGAGCACGGCCTCCTGCCCGCCGTGTTCGGCGGCGTGCAGCACGCAGTGGTTCAGGTGCTCGTCGAGGAGTTCCAGCGAGAACGATTTGAGCGCGCTGGTTGCCGCGGAGACCTGCGTGAGAATGTCGATGCAGTACTGGTCTTCGTCGATCATCCGCTGCAGCCCGCGGATCTGGCCCTCGATGCGCCGCAGGCGTTTGAGGTGCGCGTCCTTGCGAGCGGTGTAGCCGTGCGGCGGAGTCGGCTTCGGCAGTTCCTGCGACAGCTGTTCCTGTGCCGGCAGCGCCTCCGTCGAATGGACCGTCATCGCTGTCACCTCCCGTCCTCGATG
>OFTX01001142.1_pt1 | contig 10231 bp, 7 predicted proteins | sample 1775051 | NCBI WGS metagenome assembly OFTX01 (sample SAMN08195772, study PRJEB24354) | sludge metagenome | isolation source: sludge from phenol fed wastewater aerobic bioreactor A | place: India: Nagpur | collected 2016-09-15
AGCATCTTGGTGAAGCGCGGCGTCACTCGGATCGCACCGGTCTTGTAGACCAGCAGCATGCCGCCGAACACACCCAGGGTGCCGACGATGGCCTGCAGCGCGATGCCCTTGTACTGCTGCCCCAGCGACTCCAGCCAGCCGCTGATGCCCCCGAGCACGACTCCCTCTGCCGCGGCATAGGTGAGGATCAGCGCGGGGTTGGTGGAGCGCTTGAAGATGACGATCAGGCTCATCACCAGACCGACGATCAGAGCCGGGATGATGAGCGTGTAGGCCTTGAAGTAGGCGGTCAGGCCGCCGGCGACGATCGCGGTGCCGAGCACGATCGCCGTCTTGGCGACCACGTCGTCCAACGTGAGCAGCCGGGCGGGCGTTCGGGGGCCCGTGTACGCAGGCTGGTCATACATCTGCTGCAGGTACGCAGCGCTGGGTGCCTGCCGGGCAGCGACGGCCTTGTCGATGCCCTTGAAGGCCGGGTTGCTGCTTTCCACGTGCTCCTCCTGATGTCGAGCCCGACGGTTGTTGCCAGGATACCGGCCCCCGCCGCTGGTGGGCCGGGCGGCGCGGCGGCCGTACGCCTGCTGTAACGCGTCGTGATGCGGGTTGGTTCCCCGACCATCGCCCGCCCGCGGGTGGCGCACCGGGCCGACCGGTGTCACGCTGGTGCCACGCTGAAGCCGGCCGTGCGCGGCCGGACCCGGTGGCCGTATGTCGTGCCCGACGGCGCGCCACCCGCACCCGTGATCGGGTATGCTCCGGCGCTGGACACGCAGCATCGAACCGGGGAGGTGGAGCGCCATGGACGGCGAACCTCCCAGTAGACCCCTTCCTCCGACTCGCATCCGGTAGCCGCGAACGCACCTGGGCTTCAGCGCCCGGCCGCCGCGGTCTACGCGCAGGCATGTCCTGCGCCGCTACGCCCCGCCTTCGGCTGTCGCCGGCGTGAGTCTCGCCCCGGCAGCAGGTTGATCCAGCTCAGTTGGTCAAGCTCAGGAGCCCGCCATGTCCGAGCGCACCTTCCTGCCCATTCGCTCCGTCGGCCGCTCGGTGGGCCGCGCTGTCCGGCGCGGCCCTGGGCGCCTCGGGGGAGGCCTCGGCGCCGACGCGCCGACCGCGCCGGCACCGACATCGAGGGCCGGGCGATCGCGCGTTGCGACGTCACCGACGCCTCGCGACGGGGCCAGCACGGCGGACGAGCAGCAGCGCTCGAGCATGGTCGACAGCGCCATCTATGCGGACGGCAGCCGGGTCGAAAGCCCGGCAACGCTCGCCGAGAGCTACCAGGCGCTGCGCGAAAACCCCGGCGCGGTCGCGTGGATCGGGCTCTTCCGGCCGGACGACCACGAGGTCGGGTCGCTGGCCGATGAGTTCGGATTGCACGAGCTTGCCGTCGAGGACGCGATCGTCGCGCATCAGCGGCCGAAGCTCGAACGCTACGACGACACACTCTTCGTGGTGCTGCGCGCCGCCTGGTACGTCGACGAGACCGAGGAGGTCGAGTTCGGCGAGGTGCACGTGTTCGTCGGGCCGGATTTCGTGGTCACCGTGCGACACAGCGACCAGCCGGACCTCTCGGCCGTCCGGCGACGGCTGGAGAGCAATCCGGACCTCCTGCGACTCGGGCCGGAGGCGATCCTGTACGCCATCGTCGACCGGATCGTGGACGGATACGCGCCCGTCGTCACCGGACTGCAGGTCGACATCGACGAGATCGAGATCGAGGTCTTCCGGCGGGACGCCGCGGTCTCCCGGCGCATCTACGAGCTCTCCCGCGAGGTGGTCGAGTTCCAGCGCACGGTCGGCCCGCTGCAGGCCGTGTTGCACGGACTGATGGCCGGGTTCGAGAAGTACGGCACCGACGAGGAGCTGCAGCGCTACCTCCGTGACGTCGACGACCACCTCACCGCGGTGATCGAGCAGGTGGACGGCTTCCGTCATCTGCTTCGCGAAATGATGTCCGTGAACGCGACACTCGTTGCGCAGCAACAGAACGAGGAGATGAAGGCGCTCACCGAGGCGAGCATCAAGCAGGGCGACGAGGTGAAGAAGGTCTCCGGCTGGGCAGCCATCCTCTTCGCGCCGACGCTGGTCGGCACCATCTACGGCATGAACTTCGACATCATGCCGGAGCTGCACTGGTACTTCGGCTATCCGTTCGCGCTCGGGCTGATGCTGATGGTGAGCACGATGCTGTACATCGTGTTCAAACGCCGCAACTGGATCTGATCCGACAGCGGTGCGGGCGGGCCGGCGCGGGCAGGGCCGGCACCGCACCGGTGTCGCGATGTGTGTCACGGTATGTAGAAAACCTGTGTGTAGTAAGGCGTCCCGCTCGCGGAATAGGCGACGGCGACGCCCATGTACCGGTACCGGGCATCGAGCATGTTCGCCCGATGCCCGGACGAGCCCCACCACCCCTTCAGCACCGCGGCCGGCGTCGCGTACCCGAACGCGATGTTCTCACCGCCGACCATCTTGCAGGCGTTTTCGACCTGACTCAGCGTGCGGTGGTACATCCTATTCACCGCCGCCTGGCTCTTCGCGTGGATCAGCGCGGACGCGTCCGCGCAGCTGTTCTCGGAGAGCTCGGCCACGCCTGCCTGCCGCCGGTACCCGTTGACCGCGGCGAGCAACTCCTGGGTGATGACGCGGTCCGCCGAGCGGGGCTGCGGGGGCGTTGTCGGTTTCGGTTTCGGTGCCGGAGGTTTCGGCGCAGGTTTCGTGGTCCGCGGCGCGGGCGCCGATGACGCTGTTCGCGGCGTTGCCGGGAGCGTTGTCGGAAGAACCGTTGTCGACAGAGGCGTTGCCGGAGAAAGCGTTTGCGACGGCGCTGCCGTTGTCTCCTCGGCCGCCGTCGCGGCGGTCGCAGCCGAACTCTCGGTCGCAGAGAGCACCGCCACCGACGTCGTGGTGGACAGGGGCCGCGGGGCCGGGTCGGCGGGCTGCGCCGCCGACACGTCGATGTGCTGCGGCGCCGAGCGCACCGCGGTGCATCCCGCGGCTCCCAAGGAAAGCCCCGCGAGCAGTGCCGCGACCAGCATCGCGATCCATGCCGCGGCCCGTGCCTCGATCGGTGCCTGGGCCGGCCGTGACGGCGCCATGCCTCACCCGCCTCGCTGTGTCGTAGGGCGGCTCGACGAGCGTGTCATCGTAGGCGACATCGAAGGGCTCAACCGGCCGTATTTTCGGTGCGCTGCGTGCGCCCTGTGTGCTCGGCGCGCACGGCGCGCGCATGAGCCCGCAGCGACCGGACGGCGGTCGCCACGCCGATCACCACGATGCCGAGCGCGACCGCATTGATGAGCGTGAACCCTCCGGCGCTGAGCAACGGACCGGCCGCTGCCGCGAAAACCGCTGCGCCGAGGTTCATCCCGGCGTCCGTCGCGCCCTGGATCGTCACCCGGTGCACGGCGGGCACGGACTGGGTGAGCAGCGTGGACCCGGCGATGAAGCACGCCGACCAGCCGAGCCCGAGCAGGATCAACGCCGCCGAGATCCGCGGCATCGTCGAGCCGGACATGTCATCGGCGATGCCGAGCACCCCGGAAGCCGTGAACAGCGCGAACCCGGCCCAGATCACCGGCACGGGCCCGAAGCGGTCCGCCAGGTAGCCATAGACCGGGGACAGCGCATACATGCCGAGGATGTGCAGGCTGATGACGATCCCGATCACCTCGATCGCATCGCCGCTGTGCTGTAAATGTAAAGGGGTCATTACCATAACGGAAACCATCACGGTGTGGCCGAGCACCACGGCCGCGAAACCGAGCATGGCCCGCGGGCGGGCCACGATCAGCCGAAAGCTCTCCCGCAGGGTCGGCCGCGCTGAGCCGGTGCGCGCGACAGACGCGTCATCGGCGCCCACGGCAACAACCGCGTCCACACCTGGGTTATCGACGGTGCCCGCGCCGCCGATGGGATCCGGCGCCGGATTGCTCGCGCGATGCGCCCGGGACTTCAGCCGTGACGTGAAGACGACCGCCAGCAGATACGCCGCCGCGGACAGCGCGAACGGGCCGCCGAGATCCCCGACCCCGAGGCCGCGACCGATCGCACCGCCCGGCCCGGCCAGGTTGGGACCGGCAACCGAGCCGATGGTGGTCGCCCACACCACCACCGACAGCGCACGGCCCTTCAGCCGGTCGGGGGCGGTATCGGTTGCGGCGTAACGAGCCTGCAGCCCGGAGGCCGTCGCGGAGCCGAACATCAACATACCGACGAAGAACAGCACCGGGGACGCCAGCCGGGCGCCGGTCAGGATCACCAACGCCCCGAGCGCGGCGATGCCGAACCCGAGCGACAGCGAATAGCGCCGCGAGTGCCGCTCGGCGAGCCGTGCCAGCGGCAGCGCCAGCAGCCCTGCACCGACGATCGACGCGGTCTGGGCGAAGCCGGCGTACTCCGCGTGGCCCGTCAGCTGCTCGGCGAGCAATCCCCCGACCGCGAACCCGACGGCCACGCCCACGCCCGAGAACAGTTGCGCGATGGACAACATCCACTGATTCCGGACGAACACGGCGTGCCGCTCGCGCTGCGTCGTACGGTCCACTCGCCGAGTCCTTCCGGGTTCGATCGGTCCATCGGTGATCAACTATCCCGCGTATGACGACGTTCCGACTGCACGGCACCGATACGCTCGCGCCCGGACGGCCGACGCGAATACACGGCGACGCCGGCCACCCAGCATAGGATCTCGATGGCCCCCGCAACACCGCGACTCCCGAGGATGCCATGCCCACCGACCCCGACGCGCATGCTCACGCACGTGAGCTGACCGTCGGCGTCGACCTGACGGGCCCGGACGGCAGACTCAACCCGGCCGCCGTGGGATGGGCCCGGCACCCGCTGGTCGATACCACCGGGATCGGGCGCGGCCCGCACCGGAGCTGGGGCCGCACGAAACGCTGGGAGTACTGGAACGTCGCGACGCCCACACATGTGATGGCGTTGACGGTGTCGTCCCTCGATTACGCGGCCGTCCACGAGGTGTGGCTCTTCGACCGCACCGACCACCGAACGTGGCACCGATCGGCGACGGTGCTGCCCGCGCGCCGCGTCACCCTGCCGCCCCGGCTGGACGACGGCGCCGCGCATGCCCGCGCGAAGAACCTCACGATCGACATCGAACCGGACGGCGCGCATCGCGACGGCTTGCACTTCAACGGCTTGCACTTCAACGGCGCAGCGCCGTCGGTGCACCTGCGGGCGCGGATCCCCGGCGTGGAGATCGACGTCGTGGCCGTGCGCCCGGCCGATCACGAGTGCCTGGCCGTCGTGGTCCCGTTCAGCGCGACGAGGTTCCAGTACACGGTGAAGGATGTCGCCCTGCCGGCCCACGGAACGGTCCGGATCGACGGTGTCCCGCACACCCTCCCGCCAGGGCAGTCGTGGGCGGTGCTCGACCACGGGCGCGGCCTTTGGCCCTACCGCGTGCGGTGGCAGTGGGGCGCGGGCTCCGGCGTCTCGAACGGCCGCGTGATCGGGATCCAGTTCGGCGGGGCGTGGACGGCGGGAACCGGCCAGACCGAGAACGGCGTCATACTCGACGGCATCCTGCACAAGATCCATGACGAATTGGCCTGGCAGGTGGACCGCGCGAACTACCTGGCGCCGTGGCGGATCCGCGGCACCAGGCTGGACGCGACGTTCACGCCGGTCTACGACCGGACATCCCGCACGAATCTCGGGATCGTGTCGTCCCGCACGGATCAGTGTTTCGGGTACTGGTCGGGGTCCTTCGTCACGATCGTCGGCGAAACCGTCATATTCGACGGCATTTTCGGCTGGGCGGAGGACGTCGACAACCGCTGGTGAGCGGGATCGGCATGCGCTGACCCCCACCGCAGTGGCGGTTACCCGGACATGCGGCTGCCCAGGCCGGAGGCCCAGAGGGCACCACCGGGACTGGTGCGGAGGGTGCGCACGAGGTCGTCCTCGGCCAGCGGCCCGGCGAACAGGAAGCCCTGGGCGAATCCCGGCCCGAACCGCCGCACCGCGTCCCATTGCGCATCGGTCTCGACGCCCTCGGCGATCCACGTCAACCCGAGTTGATCGGCGAGCCAGGTGACTGCCTCCAACATGGCGGCATCCCGCTCGTCGCTGAGCATCCGGGTGATGCAGGGGCGGTCGACCTTCACGTGGGACAGCGGCATCCGGCGCAGGAACGCGAGCGGTGAGTACCCCGCGCCGAAGTTGTCCAGCGCGACACGAACGCCCTGCTCGCGTAGCGCGGCGAGCCGGTCGGTGATCACGGATCCGGCCTGGATCAAGGTCGCTTCGGTGAGTTCGAGCATGAGCGCGGACGACGGCAGTCCGGCGGCGGATAGCGCCGCCGCCACGGTGTCGCCGAGATCCGGTCGCGCCGCCAGTTGCGCCGACACGTTGACCGACACGGTGAGCGGGCGGCCGAGCCGGTTCCCGACGGCGGCGATGCGGCGGCAGCTCTCGGCCAGCACCCACGCGTCCATCGCGGCGATGAGTCCGGTGCGTTCGGCGACGGGCAGGAAGTCCCCGGGCAGGCGAATTCGCCCGTCGTCGTCGACGAGCCGGGCGACCGCCTCGACGCCGACGATCCCGGTGCCCATCGTCGAGAGGATCGGCTGGTAGCGGATGACGACCCGGTTCTCGTCGACGGCGCTCCGCAGCAGGATCTCCGTCTGCTTGTCGCGGGCGGCTTGCGCGTGGAGGTTGTCGTCATAGACGAAATAACGGTTCTTGCCGAGGCGCTTCGCCCAGTACATCGCGGCGTCCGCGCGGGTCAGGAGTTCGGCCGCCGCAGCGACCGGGATGCTGCCATCGCTGATCCCGACGCTCGCCGTGATCGTGACGGGGCCGGACGTGGTCACGATGGGCGGCGCCAGCAGCGCGACCACGCGCTGGGCCACCGTCACGGCGGCCTCGGCGACGCGGCACAGCACCACGAATTCGTCCCCGCCGAAACGGACCACCAGGTCGTCGGGCCTGACGCACGCGCGCAGCCGGTCGGCCACGTGGACGAGGACCTCATCGCCGGTGTCGTGCCCGTGCGTGTCGTTGACCGATTTGAAATCGTCCAGATCGACGAGCAGGACGGCGACGTTGCTCCGGGCGGCGAGCGAACGGTTGAGCTCGTCGACGAGCTGACTGCGGGTAGCCAGACCGGTGAGGTTGTCCACGTCCCGTTGTCGCGCTGTCGTCTGCGCGGTTGCCTGGGCGGTCGTCTGCGCGGTTGCCTGGGCGGTCGTCTGCGCGGTTGCCTGGGCGGTCGACTGGGGGGGTGCCTGGGCTGTTGCCGTTGCGTCGGCGGCTCGGCGGGTGAGCCGGCGTCTCGAGTTGTCCGCCGTTCGCTGTGCGCGGTCCAGCGCGGCGTGGCGATCGGCGACCCGCGCGCAGTCGCCGGCGATCGCGCTGAGCGCCTGGACCGGAATCGCGGCGTGATCGACGGCCCCGGCGAATACGAGCGCCGCAGTATCGTTCACCCGGGCAACGACCAGGGGCTGGTCCCCGCGCTGCACACGGACTCGCGGACCGCTGCTGGGCGGCCGTTCGGGCCGATCGTAGGGCCAGGCTTCGCAGCCGTGGGCCGGGCGCACGTCACCCGCAGCGTCGCCGTTCCAACGCACCAAAGCGCCTACCTGCCAACCGAAATGCAGACACACGCTCGGCACGATCGCATCGACGGCTTCCTCGATGGTGCTCGAGGCGTTCGCCGCGCTGGCGGCCGTGTGCAGCAGTCGGAGCAGATCGGCCCGCGCGACAGCGGCGATCCGCGCCGCGCCCAGCAGCGTCGCTGTTCGCCCGTCGGCGCCCGTGCCCGCTGCGCCGTCGGCGCTCTGGGTTGCGACGACGGCACACACCAGGCCGCGGGAATCGTCGTGCCGGGACCGGAAGGCCGAGATAGCCAGCTGCACCGGTAACGATCCACCGGTCCGACGCAGGAACGAGCACCCCACGGTGATCATCGGCTCGGTGCCCGCCGCCGCGGCCCGCGCGGTGGCGATCATGGCCAGGCGGTCCGCGGAGTCGACGAGATCGATCGCGCGATAGCCGACCAACTGGTCTGCGGAATATTCGAGCGCCATCGCCAACGACGAGTCGATCGAGGTGATGCGATAGTCGCTACCGCACACCATCCGCCCGATCAAGCCCCGCCCTGGGCCCGCACTCGCCACTGAAGCCCCCGCCCGGTCAGCGCACGGCGCTGCGTGCGGGCCTGCAGCGCCGACAACATGCGCAATGTCAGCCAATCCCCCGCGACCCTCCCGAGAGTGATCCCTCCCCAACATCCCCCTGGGGGTCACTCCGGGACAAACCGGGCCTTCCTACTGCAGATGATGATGCATCACTATCAGGTCTCGTGGGTACGACCATTCGAGTGATGATCACCGCCGGATGAGTGAAATCGTGATCTCACTCGGCTCATCATGTTCGGGCGCACCCGTGGCACGCCCGCATCGATGGGCTGAACCGCCTCATCGCAGCGACAGAGAGTAATGCAGGAAGACGTCGTCGCGCACCCATTCGGACGCCTCGTACAGACGCTGCGCCGTCACATTCGTGCGCGCCGTGGACAGCTCTAGCCTGACCGCACCCTGGTCGCGGCCGAAGGCAGCGGCCCGCGCGAGCAAGGCGCGGGCGACGCCGCCGCGACGTACCTCGGGCGCCACGTACAGGTCGTACAGGACGAGAATCGGTCCTACTTCCAGCGAACAGAACGTCGGATACAGCTGCGTGAACCCGACCGGCTCGCCGCCCACCCACGCCGCGAAGACGATCGACTCCGCACGCCCGATCCGCGCAGCGAGATAATCCCGGGCAAGACCGAGGTCCGGCGGGCATTCGTAGAACTGCCGGTAGGCGTCGAACAGCGGGGCGATGGCGTCGACATCGCCGAGATCGGCACGGCGCACCTCCACGCCGGTGGGCTCGCTCACGCGAGTACCTCGGATTCGAGCCGCCGGAAGCTCGTCTCCATGCCGTCCGTCATGCCGGTGGCCAGGACGGCGTCGCGGACCTGGGCATCGGGGTAAGTGACGAGCAGCGACATGAGGGTGCCGCCTGCGACCGCGGTCAGCGTCAGCTCGTTCGTAGTCTCCGCCGGCATACCGATCATGCGCTCCGTGGTGACCTCACGATGCGGCGGCGCGGACGCCAGGAGTTCCCCGACGAAACCGAACCTCTGCGCGCCGCTTTCCCATTCGTAGCGGTATGAGTCGCCGACCGCCGTCGCGACCTCACAGACCGGCATGGTCCATCCGTCCGGGCCGAGCAGCCAGCGCCGCAGCAGGTCCGGTTCGTGGTACGCGCGCCACACCGCGTCGACCGGGCCTCGGATGACGCGCGAGACACGCACCTGCGTATCGCTGAGAATCTGTGCCAGCGTGGGGATGTCGGCTGCGAAAGTGCGGAGGTCGGCGAGCACCTCGTCCATTTGGCCCATCGCCAGGGTCAAGCCTTCTTCCATGCCCATGCCCAGCAGTGTTTCGAGCTGGTCGATGCTCGCGAAATGCGTCGTCGTGGTGACCCTCGACCCGTTTCCCTGCGGCGTGAAGACGAATTCCATGCGCATGGAGGGCATCTCGCTGTTCGGCGATCCGTCCTCGCGTGCAAATCCGTCGCGCACCTCGAACGACCGCAGCGGGTCCACCGACAGCCAATCCCAGTAGCCACGCGAAATGTCGCCGTCCGGGCCCGTCATCGCGTATTCGGAGCGTCCCCCCACCGCTACGTCGTGCCGGGTGAACCGTGCGGGATACGTCGGCGGGCCCCAGAATCGCTCCAGTTGCCGCGGGTCGACATATGCGTCCCATAACCTGGCGACGCTTGCCGGGAATTCAGCGACGACGGTCATCGTGAGTGTGTCCGTGTTCTTGGTGACGGAGGTGACGGGCATGGCGGTGCCTTTCTGCTGGTGCTCGTGTGTCAGTTGTCCGCGGCGGGATCGTCCGCGAGCAAGGCGTCGAGTCGCTCGATGCGGCGACGCCAGATCTGTTCGTATCGATCGAGGAGCGCGCGGGCGCGCTCGACCGTTTCAGGGTTGCCGCGCACGGCACGTTGCCGGCCGACCGACCTTTTGATGACCAGGCCGGCCCTTTCCAGAACGGCGACATGCTTCTGCACGGCAGCGAACGACATGTCGTACGCCGCCGCGAGCTGCGATACCGACGCCTCGGAGTCCAGGCTCCGGCGCAGGATGTCACGGCGCGTGGCGTCGGCGAGGGCCCGGAAGATCCGGTCCACCTCACTGTCGCTG
>OFTX01001144.1_pt1 | contig 10217 bp, 11 predicted proteins | sample 1775051 | NCBI WGS metagenome assembly OFTX01 (sample SAMN08195772, study PRJEB24354) | sludge metagenome | isolation source: sludge from phenol fed wastewater aerobic bioreactor A | place: India: Nagpur | collected 2016-09-15
CAAGGCGAGGATCGGCCAGATTCACGTATCGGCGCACGAATTCCGGTGCGTTCGGATCTTGCGGGGCGAGGGCCATGCCAACTCCTTGGTACTTGAATGACGAAAACCACTGATGCAAAAAGAGGATGGCTGCCGCGGCAAGCATGTGCTCGCCCCCCGGCAACCGTCGTGTCAGTCGCGCACGAGGTCCTGCAACCGGAACCCCGCGATTCGGAAGATCTGACGCAGGCACTCTTCGATTTCGTCGGCGCGACTGTTCTCGAGCCGGTTAGAGAAATTCTCGATGATGCTGGCTCGCGTATGACCGCGCACCGCCAGAATGTATGGGAAACCGAACTTGGCTTTGTACGCGTCGTTGAGCTGAGTCAGACGTGCAAACTCTTGCGCGCTGCATTGGTCCAGACCGGCACCGGCCTGCTCGCGCGTGGACTCGGCCGTGAGCTCGCCGCGCACCGCCGCCTTGCCCGCCAGTTCCGGGTGCGCGCGAATGAGGTCGAGTTGCGGGCCTTCGCCCGCGTCGACGACCGCCTGACAAAGGGCGTCGTGCAGCGCGTTGACGGTCGCGAACGGACGATCTTCCCAGGCGGACTCGGCCACCCAGGGGGAATGCTCGAAGATGCCGTCGAGCGCGGCAACGAACTCGACACGCGGCAACGCCGAGAGCTCGGCAACGGTACGCTGGGTCATGGGCAACGGGGCATTCATTAACTGCTCTCCTGGAGAACAACGGTGGCGCCCCGCCGCACGCTTGGCACGGCCCGATGACGCCTGTCGGATTCGATTTCGATATTGGCGACCGCATCGCTTGCCGATGCGCCCGCCGATTCATGGAGTCACGCCATCACGGATTCACGGATTCACGGATTCACGGATTCACGGATTCAGGCCGCCACGAACGGATGACGCGCCTGCCAGTGGCGCGCCACGTCGATTCGCCGGCACACCCATACGCGGTCGTGCTTTTCAATGTGATCGAGGAATCGTTGCAACGCGGCAAAACGGCCCGGACGCCCCAGCAAGCGGCAGTGCATGCCGATCGACAGCATCTTCGGCGCCTCGTCGCCCTCGGCGTAGAGCACGTCGAACGCGTCGCGCAGGTAATGGAAGAAATGATCCGCCGTGTTGAAGCCTTGCGGCGCCGCGAAACGCATGTCGTTGGAGTCGAGGGTGTACGGCACGACCAGATGCGGCTTGACGTCGCCGTTGGCGGTTTGCACCTGCGTCCAGAATGGCAAATCGTCGCCGTAGTTGTCCGAGTCGTAGACGAACCCGCCCTGTTCGACCACCAGGCGACGCGTATTGGGGCTGTCGCGACCGGTGTACCAGCCCAGCGGCGCGCTGCCGGTCAATTCCTTGAAGATGTCGATGGCAATGCGCATGTGCTCGCGCTCGGTCGCCTCGTCCATGTTCTGATAGTGAATCCAGCGCCAGCCGTGGCACGCAATCTCGTGCCCCAGCTCCTGGAACGCTGCCGTCACCTCGGGGTGACGCTGCATGGCCATCGCAACGCCGAAAACGGTCAGCGGCAAGCCACGGCGTTCGAATTCGCGCAGAATGCGCCATACCCCTGCACGCGAACCATATTCGTAGATCGACTCCATGCTCATGTGGCGCGCTTCATAAGCGGCCGCACCGATGATCTCGGAGAGGAATTGCTCGGAGGCGCGATCGCCGTGCAACACGCAGTTCTCGCCGCCCTCTTCGTAGTTGAGCACGAACTGCACGGCGATACGCGCGCGCCCCGGCCAATCGGCAAACGGCACATGGCGGCCATAACCGATCAGATCGCGCGGGTAATCCTTGGCATTTGCGGGGTTGCTGGCCATGATGTCTTGGCATCCTTCTGATGGCGAAACGATCGAAGAAGTGTAGCCAAATCCACCTGCCCGAAACATAGCGATATTCAGATATTCAGGCTCCGCTTACACGTATAGTCACCCCGCCGGCGCGACACTGTGGCACTGGTCGGCGTCTCGGAATCGTCGTCTTGCGTGAGACGCCCCCTCCCGTACCGAATCGCCGAATTCCGGCGAAACCACCCCCAACCACCCGCGAAATCGCGCCAATCCCCGGGCAACAGACGATTGAACAAAAAAACGCGCCGGGCCGCGTTATCGACCCGGCGCACTTTCGCTCGCCTGTCCGGCCATTTTCGGCCGGCTCGCCGTCGGGGATCAGGCGATATAGGGATATCCCGTAAGCGTGAGCCGAACCTGAGCGCCCGCCGTCTGCAATCGGCCCTGCCCACCCACCGGGAGGGTGAGCTTGTCGGGGCAGTGTCCGAACGGCAGGTCTGTTACCACGGGAATACCGATCACTTTGCGCACGCTCTCGATCATGGCCACCATGTCGTAACCGTTGTCGTAGTCGCTCAACCGGTATTGCGAGAAGTCGCCAAGGACCAACGCACGCTGGCGCGCGAGAATGCCGCTCTGATGCAACTGGTACAGCATGCGCTCCACACGATACGGCGGCTCGTTGACATCTTCGACGAACAGCACCCCGCCCTCGATCTGTGGCAGATATCGCGTGCCGATCAGGCTGCAGACCATTGCCAGATTGCCGCCCCACAACGTGCCCGACACGTCGATGTCGCCGCTCGCGCCATCGCCCTGCCACTCGACCACGTGGCTGGGCGAGTGCAGAACCGTGTGGAACTGGTCCAGCGTGAAGTCGCTCAGCGCTTCCGCCCCAAAGTCCGCCAGCAGCATGGGCCCGGCAAACGTCGTCAGGCGGGACTGCGCGAGCAGCGCCAACTGGATGGCCGTGAAGTCGCTGTGGCCGATGATCGCCACCGGCGCGCCCGCCAGCCGACGATGCAGGCCTTCATAGTCGAGTTGTTCCAGCAGATGCACCGCCCCGTATCCGCCGCGCACCGCCAACACGACGTCCGGTACCGGATGGTCGCGCCCGGCCAGTTGGTTGATCTCCGCAACGCGCTGCGCGTCGGTGCCCGCGAAGCGCAGGTAGCGGCGATCGAGCGCCTCACGATTGCTCACCGTGTAGCCGAGCCGCTCCAGCACCTCGACGCCGCGTGCCGCCACGTCGACATCCGGCGCGTAGCCGGACGGCGCAATAAGTTCAAGAAGCCTGGTCTGTATCAATGGGGGATCCGGATGAGGAAGTTGGAGGGGTGTTGCCGACGATCTCTGTACCCGCCGACAGGCGCCGTGCCTTCGCCGCCGCGCGCCGTTCGCTGAAGAATGCCTGGAGAACGCCGACGCAGGCGTCGTGCATGACGCCGCCGAGCACTTCGGCATGATGATTCAGACGCGGCTCGGCGAACAGGTCGACGACACTGCCGCAAGCGCCCGTCTTGGGGTCGGCCGCGCCGTAGACGACGCGCTTGATGCGCGCATGCATGATGGCGCCTGCGCACATGACACACGGCTCGAGTGTGACGTACAGCTCGCAATCGGGCAGCCGGTAATTGCCCAACGCCTTCGCAGCGGCACGCAAGGCCTGCATCTCGGCGTGGGCCGACGGATCGTGGCCGCCAACCGGACAGTTGTGGCCGACCGCCACGACCTGACCGTCGCAAACGACGACGGCCCCCACGGGCACTTCACCCTGCGCCATCGCGGCGCGCGCCTGCTCGAGCGCCAGGCCCATGTAGGTCTCGTCGGTCGCGGGTAAATCTCGATTCATGAAACGTTGACGAAAAGCCGCGGTGCATCGCCCGCCCCGGGGAACGGCGCGCCATACCGCGCAATTGGCCGCTATCGGCAATACGCTATTCTCGCACGCCCCGATCATGTCAGTGCGCCGCTCGCACGTCCCGGCACGCCCGCTTCGAGCGAAGCGGGCTTCCGATTGACGCAAGCGTGGATCGGCCCCACACCTGCGGACCAGTTCACGACGACGAGCAACACCGACGCGAATGATCAGAGCGATGCGCGCGACAGGAAGCCCACGTCTTCGCGTGCCAGGGCCTTGATCTCGTTGCGCGTGGCGACGATGTGGGACTCGAGCATCGACACGACGGCCGCCACGTCGCGTCGGCGGCAGGCCGCCAGAATCTCGTAGTGGTCGTGCTGCGGCTTTTCCTTGCCCGTGGCCTGCGACATCGCAAGATGCGAATAACGGTCGGTATTGAGGCAGTACGCTTCGATCAGCATGCGCAGGCGCCGGTTGTTGGCGGGCGCGCACAGCGCCAGATGAAAGCGCCGGTTGTATTCGGCCCATTCCGAGACGACTTCCGAGGCCGAATAGTCGGCCAGGATCTGCTCCATGACCTGAAAGTCGCGCCCGGCCATGTTGGGCACGGCCAGCTTGGCCGCATGACATTCGAGCGCCACGCGAATGTCGAGCAGCTCGCACAACTGCTCGATGTCCATGCTCGCCACGGTGGCACCGCGGTTGAGATGGTGCACGACCAGCCCCTCCGCTTCCAACTGCCGCAACGCTTCGCGTACCGGCACGCGGCTCGAATGAAAACGCTCGGCTAGCGCTTCCTGACGTAGTTGATACCCACCCGGCAGCACGCCACTCAAGATCTCGTCTCGAAGCGTGTCGCGGATGGACTGGTGAAGGGCTTGGGGTCCGGAGGTTCGCATGGCGCGATTAAAACACATAACATGACGTCGATGCGATTCTGGATCCAATCAAAGCGCAATTGGATCCAGAGCGGGATTGCGTCTCGGCGACCGGCATTGGGCGGTTACTTGCCGGCACGCGCCTCGGCCAATGCGATGGTCAGGTGAGCCACCTTCTTCTTGAGCGCGTCGCGCTCGGCCGTGATCGCCTTGAGCTCCTTCGACAGGCGCGCGAGTTCGTCGGACGGGTCGGCGGTCGTATCCCACGGCGGCGTGCCGTCGTCGTCTTCGATCACCTCGTCGTCTTTCTTCTTGCGCGGCTTGACGGGACGCGCCTCGCGCACCTGGCGTGCCAACTCGCGCAACTCCTGCTTGCCGGCGACCACGGCCGCGACCTGCGCCGCCTGCGGCAGCGTCGAGACGGCTGCCGCCGCGTTGATCGAGACTTCGCCTCGCTTGACGGCATCGACCAGCTCGGGTGCCGCGGCATTGTGGATCTGCTCGATCTGCCCAAGCGTATTGCTCGACAGACGGGCCGCGCGCGCGAGCGCTGCGCGGGTGAGCGCCATCGTATGCGCATGCCCGGGGACCGGCGTGTTGCCGCTGTCCGAACCGCCGCCGTCTCCCTGCGGGCCTGGCGCGGCCGCCTGCGGCGTGTCCGGGTCGGCCGGCGCCCCGGCGGTGGCGCCGGCACGGGCCTCGAGAATCGTCTTCTTGCGCAATGCCAGAACGCCGCGCTGGTAATCGGACACGCTGCGGCGTCCGAGATGGTTGTCGATCATCCACAGACGGACATCGTCCATCGACTTGAACGACGGATTCTGAACGGTGCGGAATTCGATGTTGTGCTTGCGGCAGATTTCGTAGCGGTTGTGGCCGTCGACGAGGACATCGCCCCAGAGGACCAGGGCGTCACGGCACCCTTCGGCAAGCAGACTCTGTTCGAGCGACGCGTATTCGTCAGGCGTGAGCGGATCGATGTACGCCTTGAGTTCTTGGTTGATCTGGACTGTCATGGATGTGGAATAACGTTGCAGCGCGCATTATCGCCTGTTCCGTGCGATGCCATAAGACCGGGCGTCAGGATCACGCGGCATCCGGAGCGCCGCCACGGCTCAGGACAGCACGCCGTGATCGGTCAGAAATGCCTGAATACGCGCCAGACGCGCCACCGGATCCGCCATGCCCAGCAGCGTCTCCTTCTCGTGTGGCGGCAGCGGCAGCAGCTCGGCCCAGCGATCGGCTACCCAACCGCATTCGTCGAGCCGGTAAGGCGGCGCCAGCGGCAATTTTGCCGCCCGCGCGGGGTCGCGCTGCAGGCCGGCGATCAGTTTGCCCAAAGTGTCGGCGCTGACCTGAAGCGTGTCGGGAATCGCGACGCCCGGATCGTCGGGCAACATTTGCGCCTCACCCGTCCACAAACCGTATTTCCCCAGTTCGACGTGAAAGAGCGAGAACTTTGTCGTGCCGCGGCACACCAGTTCGAGCAGTGCCGGCATGGGTGCACGCCAGTCCTCGATGCGCGCCATCGTGCCGATCATCGCCAGCTCCTCGACGGCGTCCGGCAGGCGTACCTCACTGCCCTGTCGCAGGATGACGACGCCGAACTGGGTGCCGTCAGCCAGACATCGCTTGATCATGTCGAGATAGCGCACTTCGAAGATGCGCAGATGCAACACCCCGGCGGGAAACAGGGCGTTACCGAGCGGAAAGAGTGGGATCTGGGCCATGCCATATGATGACACGAAGTCCGGGAATCACACGCGTCGGTCAGGCGATCGGGCGCCGGGAAGCTTGCAACAGCCACGCCTGCACGTCGGCGATCTGTGCGGCGTGCCGGGTGCGCCGTGGATACACGATGTAGAAGCCCGCGCCGGTACGCAGCACCGTATCGAACAGGCGGACCAGTCGACCGGCTGCGACATCGGCCGCCACGAAGTCGACATGCGCCAGCGCAAGGCCCTGCCCCGCAACGGCGGCGTCGATGGCGAGCGCGGTCTGATTGAAGCGCACGTTCTTGGCGACTGACAGTGACACGCCGGGCAGCGCTTGTTCGAGGTATTGCGACCAGGCGTTGTGTGCGTCGTGCAGCAAGGCGTGCCCACGCAGGCTTGCATGCTCCGCGGGGTGTCCGAGTGCGGTGATCACTTGCGGTGAGGCCACGGCCACCTGTGCTTCGTCGAACAACGGCTCGACGGTCAGTCCCGCGCCGAACGGCGGCCGGCCGTAGCGAACGGCGAGATCGACGGCGTCCGCCTGAAAGTGCGACAGCCGGTCAGTCGCAAGAATGCGCAGATCGATGTCCGGATGCGCCTCGAGAAATGCCGGCAGACGCGGAATCAGCCACTTCGACGCGAACGTCGGTGTCACGCTGATCGTCAGGCGCAGCGGTTCCGGTCGCAGCGCCTGCGTAGCATCCGCCAATATTTCGAACGCACGGCGTACGCCGCCCGCATAGCGGCGCCCGTTCTCCGTAAGCGTCAATGCGCGCGCGTGCCGCTCGAAGAGCTTCATGCCCAGCTCGGCTTCGAGCCCGCGAATCTGCTGGGCGACGGCCCCCTGGGTCACGCCGAGTTCTTCGGCGGCGATCCGAAAATTGAGATGCCGGCTCGCCGTCTCGAAGGCGCGTAGCGCGTTAAGCGACGGCAGACGTCCGATGGCTTCGGTCATGATGTAATTTTTCTACTGGATAAAGCACCAAAATCTGATGCATCCGTCTGGCATGAGGATGTTACGCTGTCAGGCATGAATCGCACGATCTGGCAGCCATTGGGGCTCCTGCCAACGTCTTCGGAGGATAGCAGCATGACAGTAGAAAAAGTGGCGTTGATTACTGCGGGTGGCAGTGGCATGGGCGCGGCGGCGGCGCGCCGTCTGGCGGCGGAGGGGTTCCGGGTCGGCATTCTGTCGTCGTCCGGCAAGGGCGAGGCATTGGCCGCGGAACTGGGTGGCGTGGGGGTGACCGGCTCGAACCAGTCGAACGAGGCGTTGGCCCGGCTCGTCGAGCAATCGCTCGAGCGCTGGGGACGTATCGACGTGCTGGTCAACAGCGCCGGTCATGGTCCGCGCGCGCCGATTCTCGAGATCACCGACGAGGACTGGCATCGCGGCATGGACACCTATCTGATGAACGTGATCCGGCCGACGCGCCTTGTCACGCCGATCATGCAGACACAACGCTCGGGCGTGATCGTCAACATCTCAACGGCATGGGCGTTCGAGCCGAGCGAGATGTTTCCGACGTCGGCCGTTTTTCGCGCCGGCCTCGCGGCGTTTACGAAGCTTTTCGCCGACAAATACGCACAGGACAACGTGCGCATGAACAACATCCTGCCGGGATGGATCGACAGCCTGCCACAGCAAGAGACTCGGCGCGAGAGCGTGCCGATGCAGCGCTACGGCAAGGCGGAGGAAATTGCCGCGACGGTGGCCTTCCTCGCGTCCGACGGCGCCGGCTACATCACCGGTCAGAACATTCGCGTGGACGGCGGGTTGACGCGCTCGGTGTGAGGTAAACGCTGCGCGCCGGGATCGCGTTTGCCCGGCAGTGGGGGTGCCATGCCGGCGAGGCGTCCGAGGCGGCGTCGACCTGGCCAACGCCCGGTCACGTTACGCAGGCACCCGCGCAAATACCGACACCAGGTGATCGACAAACATCCGCACCCGCGCCGGCAGGTGACGGCGCGAGGCGTACTGCACCGTTATCGGTGCGCGTGCTCCCGCCCATTGCGGCAGCACTTCCACCAGCTGGCCGCTGGCCAGTTCGTCCGCGACGTCGATGGACGACCTGCGCACCAGCCCGAAACCCGCCAGCGCCCAGTCGTGGGCAAGTTCGCCGTTATCCGTTGCGAATCGCCCCCTGACGCGCACGGTGGTGCGCGTGCCCGTATCGCGCTGCTCCAACCGCCAGTCCGCGTGAGCGGCGCCGCCGCGGCTCATCACAATGCAATCGTGCTCGGCCAGCGCCTCGGGCGTTTGCGGCGTGCCGCGTTGGGCGAGGTATGACGGAGCCGCGCAGATGATGCGTCGATTGTCGGCGAGATGCCGCGCAATGAGCCGCGAGTCAGGCGCTCCGCCGATACGGACCACACAATCGAGGCTGCCCTCGATCAAATCGACAATCTCGTCGGACAGCGTCAGATGTACGGTCAATCGCGGCGCCATCGCCGCCAACTCGGCCAGCGCCGGTCCGATCCAGCGGCGCCCCAGCGCCACCGGCGAGGACACGCGCAACACGCCCTGCGCTTCGTGCCGGCCTCGACCCACCGCGGCTTCCGCGTCGGCCACCTCGGCCAGGATCGTCTGGCACCGCTCGAAGTAGATCGCCCCTTCCTCCGTGCGCGCGAGGCGCCGCGAGCTGCGCTGTAACAAGCGTACGCCCAGATCGGCCTCCAGCCGCGACAGGCGTTTGCTGCCGACCGCCGGGGAAAAGCCCAGCTCACGTCCGGCCGCCGACAAGCTGCCTCGAGTCACCGCGCTCACGAAAAGGCGCATATCGGACAGTTCCACCATGATCTCGCTGCTCGCTATCGTTTCTGAAATGGAATAGATGGTGATGCAATTTTCGCTATTTTATTCCAATGTCGAAAAGACAAAAATGGCGGCACGTCAGCAAACCGCTGACGGCTCATCACGAAGGAACCACACCATGATCCCATCGAACATTCGGCATTTGGCCATCGCTCTCGCGTTGACACTCACGGGCACGGCCGCCTGGGCCGACGACGCCGCCGTGCTGCCCCGAGCGTCATCCGTCGTTGCCGATAAAAGCTTGGCGGCGCCGCAGCGCGAAGCCATGATGCTGGCGGCTCGCCGCTACTACGCGTTCTGGAACACAGGCGATGCAAGCTACGCCAAGGCGGCACTTGCCGGCGACTTCATCGACCGCACGTTGCCGCCGGGCCGCCCGCAAGGCGCGGAAGGTCCGGTGTTCGCGTCGCATCACTTTCGTGCCGCGGTGCCCGATCTGGCCATGTCGGTCGACGAAATGCTCCTCGTTGGCGACCGCGTCGTCGGCCGCCTGCATTTCACCGGGCATTTCACCGGAAGCTTCAATGGCATTCAAGGCAAGGGGCAGAAGGTGGACTTCATCGCGACCGATATCTACCGCATTGCCAATGGGCGCATCGCCGAGAACTGGCATCTGGAGGACAACCTGACGTTGTTGCAGCAATTGGGGGTGGTCAATCCGTAGTCCGAGACAGCATCAGGGAACCCATCAGACGCGCAACGGCTAGCCGATCCGTACCGCCGCTGAAATGTGACGCCGCGACCCGCTCGCCCCGCATCATGACGACTGGGTCGACGCCATGAAAAAATGCCATTGACGACGGCCTCGCATCATCAATGGCATCGAAACCATCAAGCCGGTCAATCACCGACAAAATGGCTTTATTCGTGAGGGGAGATTATTCCCACTCGATTGTCAATCCAGTGGCCCGAGCCTTGTGGGCAAGGCGCTTCTGCCAATTCGTACACCGACGATACCGTCACGGATACGGACAAGGCGAAATTGCTCGAGTCCCTGCGACGTACCCATGGCGGGTCCGAGGGCAAGAAAATCACCCTGACTCGCCGGCAGACTTCGGAAATCCGCCAGGCCGATGGTTCGGGGCGCTCGCGCACGATCCAGGTCGAAGTCCGCAAGAAGCGCGTGTTCGTCAAGCGCGATCCGTCCGAGCT
>OFTX01001145.1_pt1 | contig 10215 bp, 12 predicted proteins | sample 1775051 | NCBI WGS metagenome assembly OFTX01 (sample SAMN08195772, study PRJEB24354) | sludge metagenome | isolation source: sludge from phenol fed wastewater aerobic bioreactor A | place: India: Nagpur | collected 2016-09-15
CAGTTCATGGATCCAGCTATTCATGGTGCCCTTCTCCGATCATGGGGCTGAGCGCCATGCCGGGTGGCGCCGCCACCCCCGGCTTTCCGCCGCGGCTCGTGCGCCGGGCGGTCCAGCGCTGCAGCCGGTGCGCCACCGTCGACAGCGACCCGTTCACCACCAGATAGATCAGCGTGACGACGAGGAACGTCTGGATCAGCAGGTGGTTGAACGTCGAGAGCACCTGCCCCTTGAACAGCAGCTCCGAGAAGCTGACGACGAAGCCGAGCGAGGTGTCCTTGAGCAGGCTCACCAGTTGGCTCACCACCGACGGCGTCACGATCCGGACGGCCTGCGGCAGCACCACGAGTCGCATCGCCTGACCGCGCGTCATGCCGATCGACAGCGCCGCCTCCTCCTGTCCGCGCGGCAGGCCCAGGATGCCCGCGCGGAAGATCTCGGCGAACGCGGCCGAGTTCGCAACCGTCAGCGGCGCAACGAGTTTCCACACCAGCGGCAGGTTGATCCCGTACGCGGGCAGCGCGAAGAGCGTCACATAGATCATCAGCAGCACGGGAAGCGTGCGCATGATCTCGATATAGGTCGCTGCCGCGTAATGGATCACGCGCACCTTGCTCAGCCGCCCGAGCGCCATCACCATGCCGAGCGCCGATCCGAGAACGGCTGTGAGGGCGGCAGCCTCGAGCGTGCCGAGCAGACCGGTGAGCAAGAACCGCCAGATCGGCCACTGGGTGAACGGTTCCCACTTGGCCGCGTCGAGTTGGCCGTGGTCCGCGAATTGATGCACGCCCAACGCGATGATGACGACGATCGCGGCAATGCTGATCCCGGACGCGATGCGGATACGGCGTCTCGCCCGGGGGCCCGGCGCGTCGAAGAGCACCGAGGCGCCCGGAACGCTGCGCTTCGAGGAGGTCGGCGTCATATCAGTCGATGCGGTCCTGACACCGGCGCTCACCGGACGATCGCCACCTTCCGCTCGACCACGCCGGTGGACAGTCCGATGGCCAAAGCCAGCGCCATATAACCGATCCCGGCCCCGACGAACACCTGGATCGGCTGCGCGGACACCAGGTTCACCTTCTGTGCGGCGGCCGTCAGTTCCACGACGCCGACCGCGGCGGCCAGAGACGTGTTCATGGCGAGCGCGATCATCACGTTGCCCACCGGCTGGACGACCGACCGCAGTGCCTGCGGCAGCACGACCAGTCGCAGCGACTGCAGGAACGTGAGCCCGATCGCCCGCGCCGCCTCGGCCTGGCCGAGCGACACCGTATTGATGCCGCTGCGGACGGCTTCGGCGACGTAGGCCGCCTCGTAGAGGATGATCACCACGATCGCCGTCGTGAGCAGCGGCATGATCAACCCGACCTCGGGCAGAGCGAAGACGAAGAGCACGAGCAGCGCCAGCAGGGGCACGTTCATGAAGAACTGGACGTAGCAGAACGCAAGTCCGGACAGGACTTTGACCGGGCTCACCCGCGCGGCCGTGACGAGGACGCCGACGACGATCGCGCCGACGCCCCCGACCAGGGTGATCCACAGTGTGGTCAGCAAACCGTCGACCAGCGGCCGCCAGTTGTCCAGCAGAACGTTCATGATGTGCCCCTACCGGCGCTATCCGTGCATCCGATCAGGAACCCGGAACCGAGCCGATGGCCGGCGGTGTCGGGGGCTCGGACTGGACGACGGTGCCGAGTGTGGCCTTCCAGATGTTCGCCCACAGCCCGTCGGATTCGATCGACTTCAGCCAGTTGTTGACGAATTCCTTGAACTGGGTGTCGCCGTGCTTGAGTCCGATGCCGTACGGCTCGGAGGTGAACGGCTGGCCGACGACCTTCATCTGGTTGTTCGCCGCCGCGTCGCTGGCGAGCAGGGTGATGTCCTGGACGTAGGCGTCGCCGCGGCCCTGGATCAGCGCCTGCACGCATTCCGGATCGGTGCCGAAGGAGACGATCTTCGCCGTCGGCTGCTGCTTCGGAACCTCCGTCACCGCAGGCGTGTTCGCGCCGACGATCACGGTCTTGCCGGCGAGATCGGCGATGCCCTTGATGGTGTCGTTGCTGGACTTCACGGCGACGGCGAGGCCGGAGGTGAAGTACGGGCCGGCGAAGTCCACCTGCTTCGCGCGATCGGTGGTGATCGTGTAGGTGTTGAACACGACGTCCACGGTGCCGTTGGAGAGCAGCGCCTCACGGGTCTCCGTGGAGGGGTTGACGATCTTCACGTTCGGCTTGCCGAGGATGTAGACCGCGAGCGCCTTCGCCAGATCGGCGTCGAACCCTTCGACCTTGCCGGTCGTCGGATCCTGCTGCGACAGCAGCGGCGCGTCGAGGGCCTCGCCCACGATGAGTTGGCCGCGCTGCTTGATCTTCTCCATGGTGGAGCCGGGGAGGATCGACGCGGCGTCGGCGACCTGGGCCGAGCCGATGATCGAGTCGATGGTGTCCGGGGTGGCCGTCGGCGCCGGTGCTGTCGCCGATGACGAGCCGGACGAACTCGATCCGCTGGACTCGCTGGGCGACTGCGAGCTCGACGAGGAACTCGACTGCTCCGAGCTCGACGAGGGGCTCGACGACGAACTCGACTGCTGCGAGCTACTGGATGCGGTCGACGACGGGGTCGAGCTGCCGCAGGCGGACAGCACCATGGCGCCGCCCACCATCAGGGCCAGCGCGGCGACCATGCGGCCGCGGCGGCGGGGGTGAGTGATCAACGAGGGATCTCCTTTCAGGGGTGGCGCCCACCAGCGGTGGGCAGGTGCATACCGGAAGGCTTGTGCTTGCGAGAACGTCAGTGGGACAGGACTTTCGACAGGAACGCCCGCGCACGATCGCTGCGGGCCGAGTCGAAGAACTCGCCGGGTGGCGCCATCTCGACGATCTGGCCCTCGTCCATGAAGGCGACCGAGTCTGCGGCGTGGCGCGCGAAGCCCATCTCGTGCGTCACGACGACCATCGTCATACCGTCGGCGACCAGCGAATTCATCACGTCGAGCACCTCGGAGACCATTTCCGGGTCGAGCGCCGAGGTGGGCTCGTCGAACAGCAGGACCTTCGGCTGCATGGCCAGTGCCCGCGCGATCGCGGCACGCTGCTGCTGGCCGCCGGACAGTTCGCCGGGGAACTGGTTGCCCTTGTCGGCGATGCCGACCTTGTCCAACAGTGACTCGGCCAGTTCGGTAGCCTCCGTCTTCGCCATCTTGCGGACCTTGATGGGTCCCATCCGCACGTTGTCGATCACGGAGCGGTGCGCGAACAGGTTGAAGGACTGGAACACCATGCCGACATCGGAGCGCAGCCGGGCCAGGGCTCGCCCCTCGGTGGGCAGCGGCTGTCCGTCGATGTAGATCTCCCCCGACTGGATGGTCTCCAAGCGGTTGATGCAGCGACAGAGGGTCGACTTGCCGGAACCGGACGGACCCAGAACGACCACGACCTCGCTCGGCGCCACGGTCAGATTCACGTCGCGCAACACATGGTTCTCGCCGAAGTACTTGTTGATGCCGCGGACGTCGACCATGGCCGGGCTAGGGCCGGCGGTGTCTGGGATGGGCGGTGTCCGGTTCACCTGTACCTCTCACGCTTGAAGACGTAAGTTCGACTCACGAATAAAGTGCAGTCAAAATCGAATGATGCAACTATACTTCCGTCGACGGGTGGTGACAACTCGCCCGTTCAACGCCCAGCGCCGTGACGCGGCCGGTGCTGGCAGGATCTGGCGGACCGCGCACGAGCACCGGTCGGACCCGGAGAGGTAGACGCATGGACCAGGCCGCCGTTCGGGCAGGCGCATTCGCACCCGGATCGCAACACCACGTGCTGGCTCTCATTCGGTCCGGCGTCGCGCAGACCCGCGCCGAATTGGCCCGGATCACGGGGCTCGCGCCTTCGACGGTCTCCACCCGCGTCGACGAGCTGATCTCCGGCGGCATCCTCGAGGAAGCGGGGAACGGGCGTTCCACCGGCGGGCGCCGGCCGAGGGTGCTGCGCATCCGGGCCGATGCCGGCACGGTCGCCGCGGTCGATCTCGGGGCGAACCACGCCGTTGTCGCCCTGCTCGATCTGTCCGGCGGCATCATCACGCAGCGCGCCTTCCCGCTGGACATCGCCGCCGGCCCCGACCGGGTGCTCGCCGTCGCCGCGGAGAGTGTGCGTGTGCTGGTCGAGGCCCTGCCGCCGACCCAGCGCCTCCTCGGGGTGGCCGTCGGGGTGCCCGGCCCGGTTCGCGCCGGCACCGGAACCGTCGAGTCCCCCTCGCGGATGCCCGGCTGGAACCAGGTCGACGTCGGCGCCCTGATGAGCTCGCTCGTCGGTGTGCCGGTGCTCGTGGACAACGACTCGAACCTGATGGCTGTCGGTGAGTTCACGATGCGCGCCGCCGATGCGCCGAACATGATCATGCTCAAGGCCGGGACCGGGATCGGTTGCGGCGTCATCGCTTCCGGCCGGTTGCATCACGGCGCCAACGGTGCCGCCGGCGATATCAGCCACGTGCGCGTCACCGGTGGCTCGGAGGTGATCTGTTCCTGCGGCCGGGTCGGCTGTCTGGACGCGGTGGCCAGTGGTGCGGCGCTGGTGCGGCAACTCCACCGCGAAGGGCATGAGGTGGCCGACGCGAGCGAGATCGTGCGCCGCGCCAGGGATGCCGATCCCGCCGTCGCACGGGTGCTGCGTCATGCGGGCCGCATGACGGGGGAGGTGCTCGCCACGACGATCAACTTCTTCAACCCCAACGCGCTGGTGATCGGCGGCCAGCTCGGGCTCGCCGAGCCGTTCGTCGCCGCGGTGCGGTCCGCGATCTACGAGCTGTGCCTCCCGATGGCTGTCAAGGAGCTCACGATCGACGTCTCACGAGCCGGTTCCGCTGCGGGCGTCCTGGGCGGCGGGCACCTGATGCTCGATCAGCTCTTCGCCGAGTCGGACGAGGACGGTTCCGCGCTCATCGCGCGGTGAGTGTGCCGGATCACTCGCCAAGGCCGCGCGGCGTGCCGCAGTACGGGCACACCTGCGCGAACTCGTCATCGACGAAGCGTCCGCACTCCACGCACACCCGGTCCAGCCAGCACGCCGGGTCGCCGCCAAAGTCCTCGCGGTCCGTGCCCGCCGCGGGCCCGCGTACCGGAGCGCGGGCCTCGCCCCTGTCCGTCCCGTTTGTCCCCGGTGACGCATCACTCGCCACGCCTCCAGTGTGCGCCTACCCAGCGCGACAACTGCCCGCGCGGCCCTACTTGCGGTGCGTCACCAGGCTAATGATCAGGATCAGCGCGATCGCGCCCAGCACGGCCACCCCGAACGACGCGAAATCGAACGAGAACGTCCACGGGCGGCGGGTTGCTAGCTGATACACGAACCCGCCGAGCAACGCGCCGAGCACACCGGTCGCGATATTGGTGAAGCAGCCGCGCGGGCGGTTGTCGTGCACCACCAGGGACGCGACCCAGCCCGCCAGCGCTCCGAACACCACCCAGGCGAGGATGCTCATCGGATCACGCGGCGGTGTCCGGCTCGTCGCCCGGTGTACGCGTGGCGGCCAGATCGCTGACAATCCGGATCGCTTCGTCGCGGGACGTCCCGGCACCGACGGCTAGCCCGATCAGGTACGTGGTCAGCGGGCCGGCGACGCGCGCAACCCCGTGTGCCACATCGCGTGTCACGTCGAGCAGTTGGTCGCGAAGCCCGGTCGTCATGCTGTCCGGCGGCAGGCCGAGCGCCGTGGCAGCGTCGGCGGCCCAGTCCTCGAGTGTGTTCATGCGCATAACGGTACCGGGTCGGTCCGTCCGGTTGCCCGTAGTTTGCGAGTATGACGAATATGACGCTGTTCGCGGCCGCCCCAGCGGCCGACGAACCGATGTCGGATCGCCGCGCGCACCCTGGACGTCGTCCGGTGGGCGCGGTCGGTGTTCCGGCAGCGGATCGTGCACGACGGCAACTGGGCGGGCGCGGTGGCGTCGGCCCTGCAGTAGGGCGGGTGGACGATCAGCCGTCGAGCAGCCAGACCTCCACCGCCGCACCGGCTTCCACGTGATCGACCCCTTCCGGGACCACGAAGAGGCAGTCGGCCGCCGCGAGCGCGCCGAGTAGGTGCGAACCCGCCCCACCGATCGGCGTCACCGCTCCGGCGACCGCATCGAGCACACCGCGCCGGAACTGGCGCTTGTCCGCGGGGGAGTCGACCGATTCGGTGAGCGGCGCGGTGATGATCGGCCGCGCCGCGTCCGGGTAGCCCATCGCCGCGCGCAGCGCGGGGCGTACGAACACCTCGAACGAGATGAACGAGCTCACCGGATTGCCCGGCAGCGTGATCGTCGGGATACCGTCCACAAGCCCTGCGCCCTGCGGCATTCCGGGCTGCATCGCGATCTTCGCGAACTCCACCCCGGCCCCCGTTAGGGCATCCTTCACCACCTCGTACGCGCCCGCCGAGACTCCCCCGGAGGTCAGGATCAGGTCGACTCCCGCCGCCGACTCGCGCAGGGTGCGGTGGAAGGCATCGACGTCATCGGCGACGAAATGCGCCATCCGGGCAAGGGCACCGGCCTGCGTCACGGCAGCGGCCAGCATCTGCCCATTCGACTCGTAGATCTGACCGGGGCCAAGGGGGCTGCCGGGGGCGGCGAGCTCCGATCCGGTCGAGAGCACCAGCACCGTGAGCGCCCGGAATACCGGCAGGGTCGCGTGCCCGGTCGCCGCCGCCACGCCGATATGTGCTGCGCCCACACAGGTTCCGGCGCGCAGTACCGTGCTCCCGGAACGAACGTCGTCACCGGCGGGGCGGATGTGTGGTCGGTCGCCGGGATCCTCGGTGATGGTGACTCGCTCCACCCCGCCGTCGGTGAACTCCACCGGCACCACGAGGTCCGCGCCCGCTGGCAGCGGCGCGCCGGTCATGATGCGATCCGCCGTGCCGCGCGCCAGCGGGCCGACATCGGCTGCGCCGGCAGGGATGTCGCGCACCACCGGCAGAGTCGTCGGGATCCCGGCGATGTCGGCGCGGTGAACGGCGTACCCGTCCATGGCCGAATTGTCGAACGGCGGCAGGTCGATCGGTGAGGTCACATTGTGTGCGAGCACCCTGCCGAGCGCCTGCTGCAGCGGCACCTCGGTCACCTCGCCGCCGCGGATCAGTCCCGTGACGAGGCACCGGTGCTCGTCGACGCTGCGGAGCCCGGCGACCGGGTGCCCGTGCTCGTCGCGAAGCGCGCACTTGACGCGGAGTGCGTGCCCATCCCTCTGCGTGTGCCCAGCCATACTCTTATCCTGCCCGGCTCCGTCGCCCGCGGTCCATGCGGCATCGAGCGAGTGCCGAGGTGAGCGCCGACGCCGGACCCAAGGCCATTGCGCCCCACCCCGTTCCCAGCGTCTTCTCAGGATTCGGGGGGACCATGGATGCGATAACGGCGCGGGCTTGGGATGGTGGTGGCCATGAATCGCGAGAATCAGGGTGCCATTGCCTGGGCGGTCGCAATGCTGCTGCGGCAAGCGCGCCGGAACCGGCACTGGACGCAGGCCGAGGTCGCCGAACGGACCGGTGGGGTCGTGTCCAAGGCCGCACTTGCCAACTACGAAACCGGGCACCGCTCCCTGCGTCTCGACGTCTTCTGCGCAATCGCGAAGGCGCTCGAGGAGGATCCCGGCGTGATCCTTGCCGCCGCGGAGCGCGCGGCCGGGTACGGCTCCGGCGAGGAGGCCGGGCCGATCACCGTGGACGTCGAGGCATTGCGCGCGAGCGGCGACCCGCGACTCGCGCCGGTCCGTCGGTGGTTCGCGATGCGACTCCGGGCCAGCGGCTCGCGCGTGCCCGCGCGGACCATCACGCTCGATTTCGGCGCGGTGTCCGCGCTCGCCGAACTCATGGGCGTCTCGCCCGCGGACGCCCGGCGAATCCTCGCCGAAGCCGAGCATGGCGCCGACGGAAGGGTCCTGGCCGGAACCGCGTCATCCCGGCGCACCGTCGCAAGCTGACGGCCAATCCGCCGATCGTGGAGCAGACGAGTCGCCGCGGTCCCCGGCACGGACCTCAAACCCGTTGCGAAGCGGACACTTCACCCGATCGCAGCGGCGGTTCGGCGTTGGCGATCCTCGCGATGATCGGGTCGACTTTGTCTTCGCCGCCGGCCATGTGGATCAGGGCGCGGGCCGCGGAGATTTGGTCGCGGGAGACCCGCACGACCTCGATGTCCGATGTCTCGTTCATGGCTCACTCCTGCCACGCGACGGACCAGGCGGTCCACGTTCAGTATCGCTGACGAATCGCAGTCGCGTGAGGTTGCGCGTCGGCGAGATCAGTCGTCGATTGTCTTCGAGGCTGTACAGAGCATCCTCGTCCATCACAAACTTCGCCAGGCGCCGCTCCTCTTCCGATGCGATCTCGCTTCGCGAGAGTTCCGAGAGCAGCGTCCGCCCAATGAATCTCGCTCGCTCGTCGTTCGCCGACATGGCCGTCAACGATGCCGTAAGCCGCCGCCCCCATTCTTCTCGTCGTCCCTGGCGCTCTCGTTGGCGCGTTCCCGCCCATGCTCCGATGTACGCGAGGCCAGCCCCGGCGGACGACGCCGCAGTGGCGATCCATGCCCATCCCGTCATCGTCGTAACGTATCGGTGCAAGCCGACATTTCGATCAGCCGTGCGATCCATTGTGGACAACTGCACGCCTGTGGACAACTCGGTTCCGGATCGCATTCCGGATCGCACGATCGTCATGTCCGGTCGTCTCAGAACGGCAACTCACCCGCGTCATCGTGGCGATCGCTCCGAATCCCAGGTGTTCGCGCGCCAGCGCCGCCACAACCGCCTATGACGTTGCTCCGGGGCAGGGCCGACCCCGGAATTGTGGACAACTCCGGGGAGTCGCCCGAGGTCGGTCATGCTGTTGAGGTGCGGGCGAAGGAGCAGGCATCATGGGTGCTATGGCAGCGACACGCGTGGCCGAACGAGCGGCGGATCGAGCCGATCCCGCCGACGCGCCAGAAGCCGGCACACCGAACGCAGACGACCAAGACGAATCTCCTGGACCGCCGCTGCCGCCCGGTCGCTGGCCGGACCCGCACACGATCCACACCCGTTGGACCGCAGCCGATCTCGAAACCCTCCCGGACGACGGCCTGCGCTACGAGATCATCGACGGGACGCTCGTCGTGAGCCCCGCGCCCGCCAAACGGCATCAGCGGGTCGCCGCGCGCCTGCATGGGATCCTGAGCGGCTCTTGCCTCGCCGAACTCGACGTATATTTCGCGCCCTTGGACTGGAAGGTTGACGAGCACACCGTGGTCGAACCGGATTTGCTGGTCGTCCCGGCTCGCGATATCGACGAGCCTGTGCAGACGCCGCTGCTGGTCGTCGAGATCCTGTCCCCGTCCTCGCGCACTCTCGACCGCGTCACCAAGTTCCACGTCTATGCCGAGGCGGGCGTGCCGCAGTACTGGATCGTCGACCCCGGCAGCGACACCAGCGAGCCGTCCGTGGAGGTCTACGACCTTGCCGACGGCGAGTATCGGCTGCAGGCCAAAGCCCAAGGCGCGCAACATATTTCGGTCACCGGCCCGGTCACGGTCACCGTCATACCCGCCGATTTGATTCGCTGACCGGCGAGCTGCCGACCCCGATCGCAACCCGATCACAGGCCAGAGATCCCGCACGGCGCACCGGATCAGTAGACGGAACCGCAGTGCCCGACCGAGAGCGCGACGACGATTAGCGCCTCGTCCCGAAATATCGCGATCACGCGGTAGTCACAGATTCGGTATCGCCAGGAGCTGCTCCGATTGGCGGTGAGCGCCCTCCTTCGCTGCCGGGGATCGGGGAGTGCCACCACGTCCAGCAAGTAAGCGAGAATCCGCTGCTGCACCGGTCTCTCGAGCTTTCGGAATTGACGGTCGAACTCCGTGCTCGATTCGAGGCTCCAACTTCGCGACGTCTCCGCGTACCGGCAACAATCATCGCCCGCACTTGCTCGATGTCCGCGCCCGTCAGCCCCAGCTCATCCATCAGAGCAGCTATCGGCCGGCTGACCCGCCCACTCGCATCGAATGTCTTCATCGCCTCGTCCGCCGCATAGACGTCTTCCAAGCCTTCGAGGTACGCCCGGATCGCACTCCGCACGTAGAAGCTCTTCGTCCGCCCCGTCCGCTCTGACAGTTTGGCGTGCCGCATTGTTTCCGGATAGTTGGTCCGCTACGGTGGATTGTCTGGAAAGGAATGTGTTGTGGCAAGGAAT
>OFTX01001147.1_pt1 | contig 10196 bp, 4 predicted proteins | sample 1775051 | NCBI WGS metagenome assembly OFTX01 (sample SAMN08195772, study PRJEB24354) | sludge metagenome | isolation source: sludge from phenol fed wastewater aerobic bioreactor A | place: India: Nagpur | collected 2016-09-15
AGCACCAGCAGCATGGGCGGCAGGCTCCACTTGAAATCGGCGCGGTAGAGGTTGCTCAGTGCCCCCCAGGTGGTGACGATGACGACCGGAAAACCCGAACCCCAGGACGCGATCTGGCCCATCACCAGCATCCAGTGCGGCATCGCGTAATCCATCAGGAGGTGATGGGGAAAGACGATGATCACCAGCATGGAAGTCGCCGCCCAGCCCCAGAGAAACGGGCGCGAGAGCGCATACGGCCGGTGTGTGTAACGCGGCAGCAGTTCGTAGATGGCGATCACGCCCATGTAGATCGCCGCATTGATGTACATGTGCCCGAACCAGTAGATCAGCGTCTTGATCATCACCGCATCGAGCTTGATCTCGGGGAAAAAAATGCTGACCAGGCTCATCACCAGCGCCACCGCGCCGGCCAGGATGCCCAGGGTGTTGGCGATGACCATGCTGGTGCTCGCCACCACGGCCTTGGGATGGTCGGGGTCGATGATGCCCCTGAAGAGCCAGTGCAGGCCCAGGGCGCGCGCGAGATTGCCGTGCACCTTGATGATGCCGGCGGCGGCGTCCATGTAGAACACGAGCGAGCCGACGCCGATCAGCAGGTAGCCCAACATGAACAGCGCCGAGGCTCCCGGCGACCACAGGCCCATGCCCTGCATGGGCAGCGGGTACAGGAAGGTCCACAGCGCCGCGTAGCCGCCGCCGAAAATGGCCCCGATGATGCACAGTGCGCCCAGCATGAAAAGCACGTAATTGGTGGCGAACGCCCACAGGTGCAGCGTCACGTACTTTCGCAGGAAGAACCACATCGTTGCCGTCGTGATCATCACCGAGGTGCCGACCATGCCGGCGCCATGCATGGACAGCAGCTGGTAGAACCAGTCGGACGGCACGCCCAGCCAGCGCGCCTGCGTCATGCGCATGACGACGCCCAGCAGCATCATGAGCACGAAGAGCAGCAGCCCCGTGACGAGGTAGAGGTTGAAGGTGAGGCGTTCGCCACCGGCGAGACGCTCTTCCTGCGGGTAGAGGGTGAGCGAGGCCATGGTCACTGTCCTTTCGCCGCGAGAACTTCAAAGGTGGCGGTCATGGGTCCGTGCCCGACGCCGCAGTATTCGATGCACTGCACGGTGTAGATGCCGGGCTCATCGAAGGTGTAGAGCAGGTGGTTGGTGTAGCCGGGCATGGCCTGCGTCTGCGTGACGATGCGGCCACTCGGCGCGTAGATGGCGAAGCCGTGATTGACGTCGTCGCTCGTGACGCGAAATTCCACGGCGCTGGCTGCGTTCACCTTGTCGGGCTTGAGCTCCCACGACCACATGCGGCCGACGGCCTGCACCGTCTGCGGCGCGCCCAGCGCCTTGCCCTGCGCGGGAATCGGGAAGTGGCGCAAGGTGGCCCAGGTGCCGACGATGAATGCCACGGCCATCAGGGCGAAGAGCCGCGCCTGCCAGGTGTGCGACGCATGCATTCGCGCCGCGGCATCACCGGCGGGCTTGCCCACCTGCATGATGACGAAGATGAACCCCAGGGTGATCAGCGCCGCGCCAACCAGCCAGACCGTCAGGATCACGTCTTGATTTGTCATGTGTCTCCTCGCTTCCCGTGAATGCATCAGGGGATACCGGCAGCTTCAATTCGCCGCGGCAGTCTAAAGGGAGCGACTGGAGAAAGCTACAACTATTTGGAGGCGGCGCCAGGGCGTGGCCTGCAAGGCCCCGAACCCGCCCGACCGAAGCTCACGCCCAGGGCGCGATCCAGCCACCCCCCAGCGCCTGCACCAGCACGACCACGGCCTGCTGGCGCTGCAGTTGCAGCTGCATCAGCGAGCGGCGCGCGCCGAGCGTGGCGGCCTGCGCCGTCACCACGCTGGTGTAGGCCGACAGGCCCGCCTGGTAGCTGTTGAGCGTGCGCTGCTCGGCGCCCGCGGCGGCCTCGGCGGCGGCCTGCTGGTGCGCGATCTGGCGCGCCAGCGCATCGAGCGCGGAGAGCTGGTCTTCGACCTGCCCCATGGCGGTGAGCGCGCTCTGGCGGTACTGGGCGCTCGCGGCCTGCTGCGCGGCGATGGCCTGCTGCACGGCGGCGTCGCGCGCACCCGCGTCGAACAGCGTTTGCGCCAGGCTCGCGCCCAGCGACCAGGTGAGCGTGGGCACCGAGAGCAGATCGGCGATGCTGCCCGCCGCACCGCCCGCGCCCGCGCTCAAGGAAAGGCTGGGAAACCACGCGGCCTGCGCGGCGCCGATGCGCGCGTTGGCGGCGGCGACGGCACGCTCGGCCGAGGCCACGTCCGGGCGGCGCAGCAGCAGTTCCGAAGGCAGCAGCGGCGGCACGACCGGCACGGTGCTGCGCCAGGCGGCGGTCTCCAGCGCGAACTGCGCGGGCGCCCGGCCTAGCAGCAGCGCCATGGCGTGCTCGGCCGTGGCGCGGCTGCGCCGCAGGCTCTCGCGCGTGGCGCGGGCGTTTTCCAGCGTGGTCTGCGCCTGCAGCAGGTCGGTATGCGCGGCGATGCCTGCGCGATAGCGGTTGTCGGTGATCGACTGCGCGCGCACATAGCCCGCGATGATCTCGTCCATCAGCAGCGATTCGGCATCGAGCTCGCGCACCTGGAAATAGGCCTGCGCCAGGCTGGCTTGCGCCGCCAGGCGTGCGCCGGCCAGATCGGCCTCGCTGGCCTCAAGCTGCGCCTGCTGGCTCGCCACGCCAGCGGCGATGCGGCCCCAGAGGTCGGGCGCCCAGCTCGCCGCAAGGCCGGCGCTGGCGCTGCCGTGCGCGGGGTCGCCAGAGCGCTGCGCCGCCGCCTGCACGCCCAGCGTGGGCAGGCGCTGCGCTTCGCTCTGGCGCAGCAGCGCCTGCGCCTGCGCCACGTTGGCGGCCGCAGCGGCGATGTTCTGGTTGCCCACTTCCACCTGCGGCGCCAGCGCATCCAGCACCTCATCGCCGAAGAGCTGCCACCACCGGCCATCTTGCCACTGCCTGTAAGCGGCGGTGCTCACCCAGCCTTCGGGCGCGGCGCTCTTCCAGTGCGTGGGCAGCGGCGCATCGCTCGCCTTCGGCGGCGTGACGCTGGAGCAGGCGGCAAGCAGCGCAAGGGAAAATATCAAGCAAAAAAAGGCTCCAGCGCTTTTCTGTAAAGCGTGAGCAGCTATCAAAACAGGTTTATTCATGCTCCCTCCATGGCGGGCAGCGGTTGGCTCCCCGCCGCTGGTTTGCGGCGGCGCAATCTGTCCAGCAGTACGTAGACCGCCGGCGTGGTGAGCAGCGTGAGCAGCTGGCTCGCGATCAGGCCGCCGACGATGGTCACGCCCAGCGGCTGGCGCAGCTCGGCCCCCTGCCCGAAGCCAATGGCCAGCGGCAGCGCGCCCAGGCCCGCGGCCAGCGTGGTCATGAGGATGGGGCGAAAACGCAGCAGGCAGGCCTCGCGTACCGCCTGCACCGCCGTGAGGCCGCGCGCACGCTCGGCGTCGAGCGCGAAGTCGATGATGAGAATGGCATTCTTCTTGACGATGCCGATCAGCAGGAACATGCCGACCAGCGCCATGATGGAGAACTCCATCTTCAGCAGCATCAGCGCCAGCAGCGCGCCAAAGCCCGCGCTGGGCAGCGTGGTGAGCACGGTGACGGGGTGGATCAGGCTCTCGTAGAGCATGCCCAGCACGATGTAGATCACGACAATGGCCGCGACGATGAGCAACCCCTGCTGCGACTGCGTCTGCGCCGCCTGCGCCAGCGCGCCGCTGAAGGCGCCGCGCACATTGTTGGGCATGCCGATGGCGTCCACGGCCTGCAGCACGGCGTCCCTGCCCTGCTCGACCGAGACGCCATCGCCCAGGTTGAACGAGAGCGTGCTCGACAGCTCGCCACCGTCGTGCCAGACGCTGGCGGGCACGGCGCGTTCGGAAAACCGCGCGAATTCCGAGAGCGGCACCATGGTGCGGGGCGCGGTGGAAATCGGCGTGCCGGTGGAGCCGCTCCTGAGCGCCGGGTTGGCCGAGACACCGGCGGCCGCGCCGCCCGCGGCCACCATCACGTCGTGCAGCACCACGGGCGATTGCGCATGGCGCGGCGCCCACTCCATCACCACGGTGTACTGGTTCAGGTCGCTGTACATCGTGGTCACCTGGCGCTGGCCGAAGGCGTTGTAGAGCGCGGCATTGATGGCCGATGGCGCCACGCCCAGGCTCGCGGCCTTGGCCCGATCGATCTCGATGAAGGCCTCGACACCGTTGTCGCTCTCGTCGTCGTCGACGTCCGTGAGGCGCGCATCGAGCTTGAGCTGCGCCGAGAGCCTGCGCGTCCAGGTCTTGAGGTCGGCCTGCGTGTCGGCCTTGAGCGTGTACTGGTAGGTGGCGTTGCTGCTCCTGCCGCCCATGCGCAGCTCCTGCGCGGGGTTGAGGAACACGCTCAACCCCGTGATTTTCGACAGCCGCGGGCGCAGGCGGTTGATGACGGCGCGCGTCTTCTCGCCCTGCGGCCGCTCGCTCGCGGGCTTGAGCGCGGCGAAGAGAAAGCCACCGCCCGCGCGCGCGCCTCCGGCAAACGCCACCACCGTGCCCACGGAAGAATCGGCGCCAATGATGTCCGCCGCCTGCTGCAGCTTGTCGCCGAACGCGCCGGTGGAAATGCTCTGGTCGGCACGCAGGCCGGCGAAGAACTGGCCGTTGTCCTGCTCGGGGAAAAAGCCCTTGTCGATGTGCACGAACAGATAAGCGCTCAGGCCGATCACCACCGCCAGCACCAGCATCACGAACCACGGAAAGGCCAGCGACCAATCCAGCGCATGCTCGTAGGCGCGCACCAGAGCGCGCTGACCCGCGGCCAGCAAGGCGCGCAGGCGACCCGCGCCGCTGCGGCGCATGGGTGCGGCGCGGTCGGCGCGCACCGGCAGCAGCTTGACGCACAGCATGGGTGTGGTGGTGAGCGAGATGACGAGCGAGATCAGCACCGCGATGCAAAGCGTCATGGCGAATTCACGGAACATCGCGCCGACGGCGCCGCTTTGCAGCAGCAGCGGCAGAAACACCGCCACGAGCGAGACGCTGATGGTGAGCACCGTGAAGCCGACCTCGCGCGCGCCCTCGAGCACCGCCGTGCGCCGTGCCACGCCCTGCTCCAGATGGCGCGTGATGTTCTCGATCACGACGATGGCGTCGTCCACCACGAAGCCCGTGGCCACCGTGAGCGCCATCAGCGTGAGGTTGTTGAGCGAATAGCCCAGCAGCGCCATGAACGCGAACGTGCCCAGCAGCGAAACCCCCGTGGCCACCGCCGGGATCAGCGCGGCGCGCAGGTTGCGCAGGAACAGCCCCACCACCAGCACCACCAGCAGCACGGCGATCGCGAGCGTGATCTCCACCTCGTGCACCGAGCCGCGCACCGGCCCGGTGCGGTCGATCGCCACGTGCAGCTCGACGTCCTGCGGCAGTTGCGCGCGCAGCTGCGGCAGCAGCGCATCGATGGCGTCGGCCGTGGCGATCAGGTTGGCGTCGGGCTGCTGCGTGATGTTGACGACGATGGCCGGCTGCCCGTTGAACGAGCCGCGCGTGCGTGTGTCCTGCACGCTGTCGATCACCTGGGCCACCTGCGACAGGCGCACCTCGGCGCCGCCGCGCATGCCGACGATGAGGTCGCGGTAGTCCGCCGCGCGCAGGCCCGGCGCGGGCGTGAGCACCTGCAGTGCCCGCCCCTGTTCGGCACCGCCGAGCTCGATCACGCCCTTGGGCCGGTTGGCGTTGCTCGCCTGCAGCGCGGCGCGCACGTCGTCGCTGCTGATGCCCAGCTCGTGCAGCGCGAAGGGGTTGAGCTCCACGCGCACCGCGGGCTGCGAGCCCCCGCCCAGCGTCACGTCGCCCACGCCCGGCACCTGAAGCAGGCGCTGGCTCATGATGTTGTTGACCGCGTCGAAGATCTGCCCCGGCGTGCGCGTCCTGGACGTGAGCGCGAGGATCATGAACGGCTGCGCCGCGGGGTTGGCCTTGCGGTAGGTCGGGTTCGTGCGCAGGTTGGCCGGCAGGTCGATGCGCGCGGCGTTGATCGCCGCCTGCACGTCGCGCGCGGCGCTGTCGATGTTGCGATCGAGGTCGAACTGCAGCACCACGCGGGTCGAGCCGGTGCTGCTGGAGCTTGTCATCTCGTTGACACCCGCGATCGTGCCCAGCGTGCGCTCCAGCGGCGTGGCCACGGTGCGCGCCATGTCGGCGGGGCTGGCGCCCGGCATGTTGGCGCTCACGAAGATCACCGGGAAGTCCACGGCGGGCAGACGCGAGACTGGCAGCGTGAGAAAGGCGGCGATGCCGGCGAGCGCCAGGCCGATGGTGAGCAGGACGGTGGCGACGGGGCGCTGGACGAAGGGGCGCGAGAGGTTCATGTGGCGTCTCTCGCATGGCTCTTGACATCACGAGTGGTCGTGGGCCTTTGCAGTGCTCCGCGCTCTGCACGCGGCGGGAGCCGGGTCCCGCCCCGGCGGGCGAGGTTCTTTTCTTTGCTTCGCCAAAGAAAAGAACCCAAAAGAAAGGCGACCCTGCTGTCCGCGTCCCCTGCGCTTCGCTCCGGGGCAACCTGCGATGCTCGCGCGCGGGGCGTGCCGCGAAACTCACTTCGCGCCTGCGGCGCTCCGTTCGGACAGACGCGGCAAGTCAGATCATGAAGGCGTGCGTCCTGCGGCGCACGCCTGCCCCACGCGCTGTGCGTCTCGGCACGGCCAGAAGGGAGTTGAAACCGGGAGCGGGTACGGGATCGGATGCGGGAACCCGGGACGCGAGGTCGAGCGCAGCGATGGCCCGTGTCCGGTCTTCCATCCCCTTGGGCTGCGCCTGCGGCGGGGTGTTTGCGGCGGGTGCCGCGGCTGTCTGAGCGTAGCGCGCCAGCGCGCAGCGAGTTCCGCGGCACCCGCCGCAAACGCGCCGACGCAGGTTGCCCTGAGCGCCAGCGAAGGGTCGCAGACCGTGGGGTCGCCTTTTCTTGGCTTACTTTCTTTTGGCGAAACAAAAGAAAGTGAGTGCGCCGCCGGGCGCATATCCTGGCTCCCGCCGCGTGCGAAACGCAGGGCAACGCAAAGGCTCCAAGCCCCCCGCCCTCTCTCCAAAGGGGCGAGGGAGCCAAGAAGAGGCACTGGCCGCTCATTGCAGCGCCTCCCGCCGCTTCGCACCACCCCCCAGCCTGTCAAACCACACATAAATCACCGGCGTGGTGAACAGCGTGAGCAACTGGCTCAGCACCAGCCCGCCAAAGATCGAAATCCCGAGCGGGCGCCGCAGCTCCGCCCCATCGCCCCAGCTCAGCATCAGCGGCACGGCCGCCGCCAGCGCCGCGAAGGTGGTCATCAGAATCGGCCGAAAGCGCAGCAGCGCCGCCTGGTGGATCGCCTCGACCGCGCTCTTGCCCTCGCCGCGCTCGGCCTCGATGGCGAAGTCGATCATCATGATCGCGTTCTTCTTGACGATGCCGATCAGGAGCACCAGGCCGATGATGCTCACCACATCGAGAGCGTGGCCGGTGAATTCCAGCGCCAGCAGCGCGCCCACCCCGGCCGAGGGCAGTGTCGAGAGGATGGTGAGCGGATGCACGTAGCTCTCGTACAGCACACCGAGCACGATGTAGACGCAGACCACGGCCGCGAGGATGAGCCAGAGCTGGTTGGCGAGCGACTTCTGGTACGCGCCCGCGGCGCCGGTAAAGCGCAGCGTGATGCTGGCGGGCAAGGCGGCCTCGGCGGCGGCCGCGCGCACGGCCTCCACGGTCGCGCCCAGGCTCACGCCGGGGGCGGTGTCGAAACCCACGGTGGCCGCCGGGTACTGGCCCACGCGCTGCACGGTGAGCGCTGCGGGCTCCTGCACCACCTGCGCGAAGGACGAGAGCGGCGTCGTGCCCCCGCCACTGGTCTTGATGGGCAGATCGCGCAGCGTCTGCAGGCTCGCGGCGCCCTGGCGCTCGGCTTCCAGAATCACGCGGTACTGGTTGGTTTCGCTGAAGATGGTGGAGACGATGCGCTGGCCGAAGGCGTTGTAGAGCGTGTTGTCCAGCGCGCTCGTGGCCACGCCCAGGCGCGCGGCGGTGTCGCGGTCCACGCGCACCATGGCCGAGGGCGCGGTCTGCCCGGCGCTGGTGGTGGCGTGGCGCACCTCGGGCAGGCGGGCGACCACGCCGACGAGCCTCTGCGCCCATTCGTCGACGAGCTTCGTGTCCACGCCTTCGAGGTCGAAGCGGTATTGCGTGGGCCCGGTGTCCGAATCGATGGTCAGGTCCTGCGTGGGCTGCAGGAACAGATCGGCGCCCGCCACCTCGCGCGCCACCTGCTGGCGCAGGCGCTGCATGACGGCGTCCTGCGATTCGCCGAACAGCGTGCGCGGCGCGAGGTTGATGACCAGCCGCCCCGAAGACAGCGCCGCATTGTTGCTCGCGTCCACGCCGACGACGGAGCTGAGCGAGATCACAGCCGGATCGGCCAGCACGAGGCGCGCAACCTCGCCCTGCAGCAGCGACATGCGTGCAAACGACACGTCGCTGGCCGCCTCCACCCGGCCCTGCAACTGCCCCGTGCTCTGCGTGGGAAAAAGGTCCTTTGGGATCAGGACGTAGAGCAGCGCCGTCACCGCGAAGGTGGCCAGCGCCACCCAGAGCGTGAACACCTGGTGGCGCAGCACCCAGGTCAGGCCCGCGTCGTACCAGCGGATCAGGGTATCGATCACGCCCTGCAGCGCGTGCGCGATGCCACCCTGCGCCTCATCCAGGGGCTTCAAGACACGCGCGGACATCATCGGCACGAGCGTGAGCGAGACCAGCGCCGAAAACAGGATGGTGATCGCCAGCGTCACCGCGAACTCGCGGAACAGCCGCCCGATCACCTCCTGCATGAACAGCAGCGGAATCAGCACCGCGATCAGCGAGACGGTGAGCGAGATGATGGTGAAGCCGATCTCCCCCGCTCCGGCCAGCGCCGCCTGCATGGGCGGCTTGCCCATCTCGCGGTGGCGCGCGATGTTCTCGATCATCACGATGGCGTCGTCGACGACAAAGCCAGTGGCGATGGTCAGCGCCATCAGCGAGAGGTTGTTGAGCGAATAGCCCAGCAAATACATCGCCCCTACCGTGCCCATGAGCGAGATCGGCACCGCGATGCTGGCGATCAAGGTGGCGCGCAGGCTGTGCAGGAAGGCGAAGATCACCAGCACCACCATGACCACGGCGAGGATGAGCTCCATCTCCACGTGCGCGACCGAGGCGCGGATGCCCAGCGTGCGATCCGACAGCACCGCCAGGTGCACGCTCTGCGGCAGGCCCTGTTCGAGCAACGGCAGCTGGCGCTTGATCGCGTCCACCGTGGCGATCACGTTGGCGCCGGGCTGGCGCTGTACGTTGACGATGATCGCGGGGTTCAGCGGTGTCTGCGAGGGCCGGAGATCGCTCTTGATGCCGGTCCAGGCGCCCAGGCGGTCGTTCTCCGAACCATCGATCACCCGCGCCACATCCTTGAGGCGCACCGGCTGGCCGTTCACGTAGGCGACGATCAGCTCGCGGTAGTCCTGCGCCGACAGCAGCTGGTCGTTGGCGTTGATGCTGTACTGGCGCGTGGGGCCGTCGAAGCTCCCCTTGGCGCCGCTGGCGTTGCCCGCGGTGATGGCGCTGCTGATGGCTTCCAGCCCCAGCCCCATGGCCGCGAGTGCCTGCACGTTGCCCTGCACGCGCACGGCGGGGCGCTGTCCGCCCGCAAGCGTGACCAGCCCCACGCCGTTGATCTGGCTGATCTTGAGCGCCAGGCGCGTGTTCACCATGTTCTGCACGTCGGTGAGCGGCAGACTGTCGCTCGTCACCGCCAGCTGCAGGATGGGCGCATCGGCCGGATTCACCTTGGCGTAGACGGGTGGCACGGGCAGATCCGCCGGCAGCAGCGAGCTCGCCGCATTCATCGCCGCCTGCACCTGCTGCTCGGCCGCGTCCATGCCGAGTTCAAGATCGAACTGCAGCGTGACCATGGAGACGCCCGCGCTGCTCACGCTGCTCATGCGTGAGAGGCCCGCCATCTGGCCGAACTGGCGCTCCAGCGGCGCCGTCACCGTGCGGCTCATCACGTCGGGGCTGGCGCCCGGATAGAGCGTCTGCACCTGGATGGTGGGGTAGTCCACCTGCGGCAGCGCCGCCAGCGGCAGAAAGCGCAGGCCCACCAGGCCCGCGAGCACGATAGCCAGCATGAACAGCGCCGTCGC
>OFTX01001149.1_pt1 | contig 10180 bp, 6 predicted proteins | sample 1775051 | NCBI WGS metagenome assembly OFTX01 (sample SAMN08195772, study PRJEB24354) | sludge metagenome | isolation source: sludge from phenol fed wastewater aerobic bioreactor A | place: India: Nagpur | collected 2016-09-15
GGCCAGGGCGGCAAACACCACCAGGATCTTCATTCCGCTCAGCACATAGCTGGCGGTACTCCCGGCGGCGACCGTGCCCAGCACGTAGTTGAGGGCGGTGGCGACCGGTTCGGGCGTGTTCAGTTCGCGGAACGGGGCAAGTCCGGTCAGGGCGGCGGCCATGGCGATGTACAGGATGGTGCAGATCGCCAGCGAGCCCAGGATACCGATCGGCATGTCGCGCTGCGGGTTCTTTGCTTCGCCCGCTGCAGTCGATACCGCGTCAAAGCCGATATAGGCGAAGAACACCAGGGTGGCGCCACGGACCACACCGGCCCAGCCAAACGCGTCCCCACCTTCGTTGGGCGGAATGTACGGGTGCCAGAAATCCGTATTGATGAACTTGAACGTGACCACCAGGAACAGGAGGATCACGATCACCTTGATCGCCACGATGACGGCGTTGACCGTTGCCGACTGCGTGATGCCGCAATAGCACAGGTAGCTGATCGCCGCGATGATGACGATGGCTGGAATGTTGAGGAAGGCACCCGTGGCAACGATGTGGTGGTCCACATAGGTGAATGGCGCGGCGGCCAAGGCCGCCGGCAGGCTGAAGTTCCAGCCGGTCGCCGAAGTCAGCATGCTCAGGAGCTCGTTGAAGTAGCCCGACCAGCCCACCGCCACCGTTGACGCCGCGAACAGATACTCGAGCACCAGGTTCCAGCCGACAAACCAGGCCACCACCTCGCCCAGCGTTGCGTAGGAATAGGAATAGGCGCTGCCGGATACCGGCAGCATCGCCGCGAACTCGGCGTAGCACAGCCCAGCCAACCCGCAGGCGACGCCCGCGAGGATGAAACTGATCGTGAGTGCGGGGCCGGCAAACTGGGCTGCGGCCGTTCCTGTCAGCACGAAGATGCCGGCGCCGATGACGGCTCCGATCCCGAGCATGATGAGGTGCTTGGCTGTCAGGACCCGCTTCAGCGTGACCTCGCCACCAATGTCGCCCTCGACCGGTTCGCCGGCGTCTACGTGCGGCATGGCCTTGATGGGATGGGTGGCAAACAGGTTTTCGATCATCGGGTTCCAGGCTCCCCTTCAGGTGATCCCGCTCGGGTCTGCGCCGCGGCGCAGAGACGTTGGCTCGCTGTCGCAATAGTTCGCGAACATAGCGTAGCGGCCGCGCCAGTACAAGTTTCGTTCAGCATGGCGTCGGTGCCCACCGAGGCTCTGTCGGCATGGGCAATACGGTCGCGGCGTGACTGGGATCGAGGGGCTGCCTGCGTTCGCGGCGGCGCACGCGATGCCTGCGCCGAGGCTGGCGTTGGCACAAGTCTGGCGGCTCACACTTCCAGCGTCGCCAAGTCGCCTTTCTCTTCCAACCAGGCCTTGCGGTCGGCAGCGCGCTTCTTGGACAGCAGCATGTCCATGAGCTTTGCCGTACTGGTGTCGCCACGGTCACCCGGAACGGTGAGCTGCACCAGTCGTCGGGTATCCGGATGAATGGTGGATTCGCGCAACTGCGGCGGGTTCATTTCGCCCAGGCCCTTGAAGCGAGTGGTGCTGACCGCGCCCTTGAGCTTGTCCTTCTCGATCTTCTGCAGCACGGCCTGCTTCTCGCTTTCGTCGAGGCAGTAGAACACCTGCTTGCCGACGTCGACCCGGAACAGCGGCGGCATGGCGATGAACACGTGGCCCTCGGCCACCAGCCGTGGAAAGTGCCGCAGGAATAGTGCCGAGAGCAGGGTGGCGATGTGCAGGCCATCGGAGTCGGCGTCAGCCAGCACGATGACCTTGCCGTAACGCAGGCCCGAGAGATCTTCGGTGCCGGGATCGCAGCCGATGGCCACGGCCAGGTTGTGCACTTCCTCGGAGGCCAGGACCTGGGTGGATTCCACTTCCCAGGTATTCAGGATCTTGCCGCGCAGCGGCAGGATGGCCTGGAACTCCCGGTCGCGCGCCTGCTTGGCGCTGCCGCCGGCCGAATCGCCCTCGACGAGGAACAGCTCGGTACGACTAAGGTCCGTGGCGGTGCAGTCGGCGAGCTTGCCGGGCAGGGCGGGGCCCTGCGCGATCTTCTTGCGTACGACCTGCTTGGAAGCCTTCAGGCGCAGCGCAGCGCGCTCGATCGCCAGCTGGGCGATGCGCTCGCCCACCTCCACGTGCTGGTTGAGCCAGATGCTGAAGGCATCGTGGATGATGTTTTCCACCATGCCCGCGGCGCTGCGCGAGGACAGGCGCTCCTTGATCTGGCCGGCAAATTGCGGATCCTGCAGGCGGGTCGAAAGCACGAACGACAGGCGTTCCCACACGTCCTCCGGCGCCAGCTTGACGCCGCGTGGCAACAGGTTGTGCAGGTCGCAAAACTCGCGGACGGTGCTGGTCAATCCACTGCGCAAGCCGTTGACATGGGTGCCGCCCTGCAGGGTGGGGATCAGGTTGACGTAGCTTTCCTGCACCGGCTCGCCCTCGGGCAGCCAGGCCAGGGCGATTTCAAGGCCTTCGCTGTCACGGGCGGTCTGGTGCACGAAGAGCTCGCCGGGCAGGGCTTCGACGCCATCGAGTTCGCCGCGCAGGTAGTCGCGCAGGCCATCCTCGTAATGCCAGCGGCAGGATTCGCCGCTGGCCTCGTCGTGCAGTTCCACGGTCAAGCCTGCACACAGCACGGCCTTGGCGCGCAGCAGGTGCTTGAGCTTGCCGAGTGAAATCTTCGGCGAGTCGAAATAATGGGCCTCGGGCCAGAACTTCAGCGTGGTGCCGCTGTGGCTCTTGGGCACGCTGCCCACGGTTTCCAGTTCGCTGGCCTTGTCGCCGTGGGCAAACGCCATGCGGTATTCGCTCCCGTGCCGGCGCACGGTGACCTCGACGCGCTCGGACAAGGCATTGACCACGGACACGCCGACGCCGTGCAGGCCGCCGGAAAAGTTGTAGTTCTTGCCGCTGAATTTCCCGCCGGCATGCAGGCGGGTCATGATCAGCTCGACGCCGGAGACGTGTTCCTCCGGATGGATGTCCACCGGCATGCCGCGCCCATCGTCGCTCACCTCCACCGAGCCATCGGCATGCACGGTGACATCGATGTGCTTGGCGTAGCCGGACAGCGCCTCGTCCACGGCGTTGTCGACCACTTCCTGCACCAGGTGGTTTGGTCTGGTGGTGTCGGTGTACATGCCGGGGCGGCGGCGGACTGGGTCCAGGCCAGACAGGACTTCGATGTCGGCGGCGTCGTAATGGCTGGTCATGCAGGTATTTCGTGCGGACAAAGACGACGAAGCATGGAGCGCGCAGGCGATCCTGGTCAAGCTGGTGCACGTATTCAGCGGTAACCCTGGGCCTGCAGCGTGAAGAGGTGGGCGTAGTGGCCGTCCCGCGCCATCAGTTCGGCATGGCTGCCGTGCTCGATGATGCACCCGCCCTGGATCACCACGATCTGGTCGGCCATGCGCACGGTCGAGAAGCGGTGCGAGATCAGGATCACGATGCGCTCGCCGGCCAGGTCGCGGAAATGCTCGAAGATCGTGGCCTCGGCCTCGGCGTCCATGGCCGCGGTGGGCTCGTCGAGCACCAGGATGTCCGCGTCCGCGCGCATGAAGGCGCGGGCCAGGGCAATCTTCTGCCACTGCCCGCCGGAGAGCTCGCGGCCGGAGTTGAACCACTTGCCGAGCGGGGCGTCGAAGCCGCCGGGCAGCGTCTCGATGAACTCGCTGGCCATGCCCTTGTCGCTGGCCACGCGCCAACGTTCCGCGTCCTCGAAGTGCCGGACGTCGCCGGCGCCGATGTTCTCGCCCACGCGCATCTGGTAGCGGGCGAAGTCCTGGAAGATCACGCCGATGCGCCCGCGCAGCACGTCGGGGTGCCACTCGCGCAGGTCCGTGCCGTCCAGCAGGATGCGCCCGTGGTCGGGCCGGTACAGTTCGGTCAACAGCTTGATCAGTGTGGTCTTGCCCGAGCCGTTCTGGCCGACCAGGGCGAGCGATTCACCGGGCCGGATGTGCAGGTCGATCTCCTGCAGCGCGGGCTCCGTGGCGCCGGGATAGGTGAAGCTGACATCCTCGAAACGCACGCCGTCGCCGGGCCGAGCGCCGTGCGTCATCGTGCCGGCGCGCGCCGGCGTCGGCGTTTCCAGGTATTCGTACAGCGTGGACAGGTACAGGTTGTCCTCGTACATGCCTCCGATTGCGGACAGGATCGCCGAGACCGCCGCCTGACCCTGGCGGAACAGCATCAGGTACATGGTCATCTGGCCCAGGGTGATGCGCGCGACCACGGTGCTGGCGGCAATCCATGCGTAGGCGCCGTACAGGGTCAGCGTGCCGAGCAGCCCAAGCGCGAAGCCCCAACTGTCGCGGCGCAGGGTCAGGTTGCGGTCGTCGCGGTACAGCCGGTGGAAGATGTCGCGGTAGCGCTGCAGCAGCAGCGGGCCGAGCGCGAACAGTTTGACTTCCTTGGCGTGGTCCTCGCGGGCCAGCACGGTTTCCAGGTACATCTGCATGCGCGTTTCCGGCGAGCGCCAGCGGAACAGGCGGAAGGCATCGCCGGAAAATTTCGTCTCGGCGGCGAATGCCGGCACACCCGCCAGCAGCAGCACCAGTACCGCCCAGGGTGAAAACTGGAACAGCAGGCTGCCGTAACTGACCAGGGAAATCGCGTTCTGGCCAAGCCCAAAGGTGCGGGTCACCAGGGACAGTGGACGGCTGGACGCCTCGCGGCGCGCCCGCGTCAGCTTGTCATAGAACTCCGAGTCCTCGAACTGGGCCAGGTCCAGCGTCAGGGCCTTCTCCAGGATCATCACGTTCACGCGTTGACCAAGCTGCGCGCGCAGCAGTGACTGGCACAGCGACAGGCCGCGTTGCGCGCCGGCCAGGGCGGCCACCAGCACACCTTCGGCCACCACCCATTCGAATACTGGGGCCAGCGCGGCATGGCCATTGGTCGCCCAGAGGCGGTTGGCAGCCACCACCGCATCGACGATTTGCGCACCGACGTAGGCGATCGCAGCGGGCAATAGACCAGCGGCCAGGGTCAACGCGGCCAAGGCGACGGTCAGGCGATGGCTGGTGCTCCACACCAGCACGAGGGCGCGGCCGCTGTAGCGGAACACGCCCAGCAGGCTGCGCCTGAGTTCCGGAGCATCCGTTTCGGGCAGGGAGGATCTCGGTGGCACGGCGTTCCTGGGGTTCGTGGCAGGCGGGTGCGGCCACACTGCCTGGTGGTATGGGGGTGGCAGGGCATCGAGGCAAGCTGCCATGGCCGTCCGCGGTGCCAGCCCGGTGCCTCCGGGGACCGGCGGACGTGGCCAGGTGCGGCGCTTGCGCTTTCCTGGCCTGGGCCCCTAGTGTTGGCGCGCATGTCCCCATCCATCGATTTATCAAGCTATGTACGGCGCATCGCCTATGCCTCGCCGCTGGCGCCAGACCTCGTCACCCTGTGCGGTCTGGCAGCAGCCCATACGGCCGCGATCCCGTTCGAGAATCTCGACCCGCTGCTCGGCGTGCCGGTCGCGCTGACCCCGGAGTCGGTTGAGCGCAAACTGGTGCAGGCGCATCGCGGCGGCTACTGCTTCGAGCAGAACCTGTTGTTTGCCGAGGTGCTGCGGGGCATAGGATTCGAGGTAAGCGGCCTGCTTGCGCGCGTGCTGTGGAATCGCCCCGAGGATGCCATCACCCCGCACACGCACATGCTGTTGCGCGTGGAACTGGACGGGGAGAGCTGGTTGGTGGACGTGGGCTTCAGCAGCCAGGTACCCACCACCGCGCTGCGCCTGCGCCCGGGCGTGGAACAGCCGACCGGCCACGAGCCGTTCCGGCTGATGATGGTGGATGGCGACTGGCGCCTGCAATCCCTGGTGGCCGGGCAATGGCGTTCACTGTATCGCTTCGATTTGCGGCGCGCCTGGCCGGAGGACTATGTGCAGGCCAACTACTATGTATCCACTTGGCCACAGTCGTCCTTCGTGCACGACCTGATGGTGTCGCGGACCGACGCGGAGCGGCGCCTGAGTCTGCGCAACCGGGACTTCACCGTGCGCCGCATGGGCCGCGAGCCGGAGCGCCAACACTTGAAAACCGCTGCCGACATCCGCCACGTGCTGGAACGGGAATTCCTGCTGCGTCTGCCGGAGCATCCGCGGCTGGATGCCGTGCTGGATCGCTTGCCGGATTGAAGCGGCGCGGCGGTTGCAGGAACGTCGACAATGCGGACCGCTGCCATCGGGTCAGTCGGCGGCGAGTCCGGGAGCAGCGTGCACATGGATTTCCGTCGTGCCCAGCCGCACGACCTGCCCCGTGCGTATCTTGTGGGTCTTGCGCGACTCGGTGACGCCATCGACCTCCACGGCGCCGCTGGCCACCAGGTGCTTGCCCGCGCCGCCGCTGTCGCACAGGCCGACGAGCTTGAGCAGGAGGTTGAGCTCGACGTAGTCGCCGCGCAGTTCGAAAGTCAAGGAGGTCATGGCAGGCCGTCGCTGTGGTCACCGTCATTATCGATCGACAATGGATTTCCCGGCGTGACTTTTGGCGCATGCAGCATGGAAATCGGGCGCCAGTCTGATAACGTCGGCGCTCGGGTGGCATTCGGCACTGGCTGGAACCGGCTCCAGATGCCTTGCTTGGCCGGGAGTGCCTGTCGCCATGCGCCGGTCCTGGGGTGAATCTGGAGAACATCCATGTATCTACGTTGCTGTGTTGCCGCCTTGGTGCTTGCGGCGGGGTGTGTGGCCTGCACCCCGCAAGCCCCAACCGCGAATGTCGCCACGCATCAGTTTTTCCGGGTGCACCTCGGTCCGGCTTCCACCAAGCCTGAATCGGGACGGCTGCTGCTGTTTGCCATCAGCGCCAAGGATGCCCAGCCTGATTCCAAAGGCGTGGTCGAGTCGGTCGACGCCAATCCGTTCCGCGCCACGGAGTCGGCGGTTGCGGCGCAGGAAATCAGCTACCTGCCACCTGGCCAGAACCTCGACGTGGATGCCGACGAGCTCAGTGACCCCAAACCCTTTGCGCAACTGCCACCGGGCGACTATTACGTGCAGGCCGTGCTGGATGTCGACCACAGCTACGCTTATTCCGGGCGTGGCGCCGGCGATCTGGTGAGCGACGTGCTGAAGATGCACCTGCCGAGCGACGGCATGCCGGAAATCGCGCTGACCAGAACGCTCCCGGCCAAGGATCCCTGGGAACTGCCAGCCAGTGCCGCGGCCGATGAGCGCGCGGCGCTGCCTGCCGCACGCGAGCATGCGTCCCTGATCGATTTCGTCAGTCCATCGCTGACCGCGTTCTGGGGCCGGCCAATCACCATGCGCGGTCGCGTGCTGACGCCGCCGGATTACGATGCCAAGGCGGCCACGCGCTACCCGACGGTGTATTACACACAGGGTTTTGGCGGCAACAACGACCGCGTCGTCCCGGTCTTGCTCTACGTCTACGCCGCCATGGCGCGTGGCGAAATGCCTCCCATGATCTGGGTGTTCCTGGACGAGTCCAGCCCCACCGGTACGCATGAATTTGCCGACTCGGTGAACAACGGCCCCTGGGGCAAGGCGCTGACCGCCGAGCTGATACCGGAGCTGGAGTCGAAATACCGCATGGACGGTCGCGTTGGCGGGCGCTTCCTCAATGGCCATTCCTCGGGTGGCTGGGCCACGCTGTGGCTGCAGACGCGTTATCCCCAGGTGTTCGGCGGCACCTGGTCGACCGCGCCCGACCCGAGCGATTTCCACGACTTCACCGGGGTCGACATCTATGCACCGGATGCGAATGTCTATCACAAGCCCGATGGCTCGGCCTATCCACTGGTCCGCAACCACGGCAAGGTGCTGGCCACGTTCGAGCAGTTCGCGAAGCTCGAACGCGTGCTCGGCAGCTACGGCGGCCAGATGTCCTCGTTCGACTGGGTGTTCTCGCCGCGCGGCAAGGATGGCCGTCCCGAGCCGATGTTCAACCGCGACACCGGTGCGGTCGATCCGGATGTCGTGGCCTATTGGCGCGACCATTACGACATTGCCTATCGGCTGCAGCAGGATTGGCCTCAGCTCAAGGCCGACCTCGACGGCAAGATCCATTTGATCGTCGGCACCGCCGACACGTTCTACCTGGACGGCGCCGCACACAAGCTCAAGGCCGTACTCGACGGACTGCATGCCAGATCGGACTTCCGCTTCCTGCCGGACCGGACGCACGGCGACCTGTACACGATTGGCGACGACAAGCGCGGCCTGCTCAAGCAGATCAGCTGGGAAATGTACGCGCAGGCGCGTCCGGATTCGAAGTTGAAGGCGGCTGCGGCACCGGCGCCGGCCGTGTCCGCGTCGCGGTGTGGTTGCCGGTGCGCGCTCCTGCCGGGGGTGGTGGACCGCCGCGCACGCGCCGAATCGACTTGCGCGTGGTGGCGCGCGACGCGGTTCTGTTGTCGTGCGTCGCCGCCGTCTGACCGGGCTGTGGGCGCAGGGATTTGCAAGCGCATGCGGCGCTGCGCATCATGCGAGCAGCCCTTGCGCCACGCGAGGTCACCTAGGCCAAATGTCAATGCAGGCAAGCAATCCATCAGGAATTCCGTTGGTGCCGCGGGCGGCGTTCGAGCCCGCTGCCGTCACGACACCCAGGAAAGACGGGCGCGCACGGATCCTGGTTGCCGAGGATGAGACCAAGGCTCGCCGCTACCTGGCTGAGGGCCTGCGGGAGCATGGCTTTGCCGTAGTGCTCGCCGCAGATGGCGACGAGGCCATGGCGCTGCTGCAGAGCCAGATATTCGATGCGGTGGTGCTCGACGTGATGCTGCCGGGCAGCGACGGTTGGACGATCATCCAGGCCATGCGGGCCGATGCCATACGGACCCCGGTGCTCTTTCTCACGGCACTCGACAGGGTCGAGGACCGGGTGCGCGGATTCCAGTTGGGCGCCAACGACTATCTGGTCAAACCGTTCGCCTTTGCCGAGTTGGTCGCACGTTTGCGCAACCTTCTCCATCAGGTCGAACTCGCGCAGGAATCGAGTATCGTGAAGGTGGGCGACCTGGTCATCGACCCGCTGCAGCAGCGCGTGTCGCGTGATGGACACCCCTTGTGGCTAGCTCCCAAGGAATATGCGCTGTTGCTGTTGCTTGCCCGTCACCGTGGCCGCGTCATGTCGCGGGCGCTGATTGCCGATGGCGTATGGGGTATCCGCTTCGACACCCAGACCAACCTGGTGGATGTGGTGGTGCGACGGTTGCGCAGCAAGCTGGACGAGCCGTTTGCCGCTCCCCCGATGTTGCGCACGGTGCGCGGCGCCGGCTACGTACTTGACGCCGATGCGGACTGAAGCGCCATTCCGCTCGCACTCGATCGGTCGGCGATTGATCGCACTGAACGCCATGGTTGCCCTGGCGGCAATGATGTTGCTCGCCGGGATCGTCTACTGGCGGGTATCGGCCAACTTCAATGCCGAGCACCAGGATTTCCTGCGGGCAACGGTGGCGAGACTGCAGGCGGAACTGGACCAGGCCCACGGCGATGCGCACGCAGTCGTCGATGAAGTCATCCGCGAAACCGGAACCTCGCCGTTGCGCGAATACCAGGCCCGAGTGCTTGCTGCCGACGGCGACACGCTTGGCGAATCGCCGGGCATGGACCTCGATTTGCCGCAATCTGCATTCCCTGCCGAGGCGGGTGGGGAGCATCCGGCACTGCTGGATCGACAAGTGGGGAGCCGCCGCTTTGCCTTGACCACCGTGGTGTTGCGCGGCCCTGACGGCGCCGGGACGCGTGTGCAATATGCCCTGGACGTCACGCGCGATGCCTCGCTGCAGGCGGACTTTCGCCGTGTGATTGCGCTCACGCTGGCCTTGCTGATCCCGCTGCTGGTACTGGCAGGGCGCTGGGTGACCTCACGAGGGCTTGCACCGCTGACCCACATCACCGATGCGGCGCAATCGATCACGCCGACCGACCTGTCCTCGCGCCTGACCTCGACCGCGCCCTGGCCGCAGGAGCTGCCGTTTCCGGTCGCGGCGACGGCGGACAAGCCGCGCGTGCATGCCTCCGGTCTTCCGCCGGCGCCCTTGCCGAGCGTTCCGCCCATGACGTCCGAGAGCGGCAAGGATCTCTCGTGGCTCGCGAAGCTCGAGATGCCGGATCTGCCGGTTCGCTGGGACGCGCGCGTCGTGCGTTACCTCGAGTTCTTCAAGGAGGACCCGCGCGGACGCGCCACCTTCACGATTTGGCATC
>OFTX01001154.1_pt1 | contig 10112 bp, 10 predicted proteins | sample 1775051 | NCBI WGS metagenome assembly OFTX01 (sample SAMN08195772, study PRJEB24354) | sludge metagenome | isolation source: sludge from phenol fed wastewater aerobic bioreactor A | place: India: Nagpur | collected 2016-09-15
CTCGCTGTCGGCGCCATGCCGGCATTCGCGCAGTCGAACGTGACGCTCTACGGGATCGTCGACGACGCATTGACGTATAGCAGCAACCAGAACGGCAGTTCCAACACGTATCTGCGCAACGGCAACCTCGCGGGCAGCCGCTGGGGCTTGCGTGGCACGGAAGATCTCGGTGGGGGCACCAAGGCGCTGTTCCAGCTGGAAAACGGGTTCGACGTCAATAACGGCACAATGAGTTCGTCGGGCGTGATGTTCAACCGCCAGGCGTTCGTCGGCCTGAAGAACGACCGGGTCGGCACGGTGACGATCGGCCGTCAGTACTCGCCGTACTACCTGATGGTCGGCACCATTGGCCCGACGTCTTACGTGACGGGCGCGACCGGCGCCCACCCGGGCGATATCGACGGCCTGGACACGACGATTCGCATCAACAACTCCGTCACGTACACCTCGCCGCTGCTCTGGGGGGTGACCGCGAGCGTGCAATACGGCTTCGGCGGACAGGCCGGCGCCATGAGCAAGGGCAACACATTCTCCGGCGCGCTGCGTTACGACGGCGGCCCCCTGTCGCTGGCGGCCGGGTACCTGCGCCTGAACAACATCGGTGGCGGCACCACGTGGAACAGCGCGTCGACAGGCGTGCCGGGCACGTCGGCCGTCAATCAGGGCTACGTCACCGCCGACTCGTTGCAGCACATCGCGGTGGCCGGCATCTATACGATCGGCAGCGTGACGCTGGGCGCCACCTACAGCAACGTGCAGTACAAGCCGGGCGCGGCGTCGCTCTTCCACGACACGGCGATCTTCAACACGGCGGGCGTGCATGCGTCGTGGACGGCGTCGCCGCAGTGGCGCCTGGCGGCGGCGTACAGCTACACGGCCGCGTCCAAGGCGAATGGCATCACCGATTCGGCGACCTATCACCAGATCTCGCTCGCACAGGTCTATTCGCTCTCGAAGCGCACGTCGCTGTACGCGCTCGAGGCGTGGCAACACGCGAACGGCAAGTCGCTCGCGGCAAACGCCACGAGCATCATCAACGCCGGCCCGGTGGTTGGCGATTCGCAGAACAGCACGCCGTCGGCCACGAGTTCGCAGTTCGTCGGCATGCTGGGGGTACGCGTCGATTTCTGACGCGCCAGGGTGTTCGCAATACGATCCGGGCGGCGCCGTGCGCGTGCCGGCCGGATCGATCCGAAGGGTCGCGAGAAGTCGCACGAGGCAGCATTTTCGACCGCCGACGCCTGATGTGGACTGGGCCGTGGCGTTGGCGGTCGATTCTTATCGGTTGTCGTATGTATGCGACGGTCGATGAGGTAAACTGGGAGCGTTTTTTCACGCTCTCCACATTCGAACCGACGCCATGTCCATGTCCAGCTCGTTGCCCGCTCGTCCTCGCCGCAAGTCCCGCAGCCTCACCGAAGAGGTCGTGAGCGCCTTGTCCGAGCAGATTCGCAGCGGCACGTTCCGCCCGGGCGACAAGCTGCCGACCGAGTCGGCCATCATGGAAAGTCTGGGCGTGAGCCGCACCGTGGTACGCGAGGCCATCTCGCGACTGCAGGCAGCGCAGCTGGTCGAGACGCGTCACGGCATCGGCACCTTCGTGCTCGAGGCGCCGCGCGAGAACGCGCTTCAGGTCGATACCAACAGCATTCTCACCATGCTCGACGTGATGGCGATCCTGGAGCTGCGCATCTCGCTCGAGACGGAGGCCGCCGGGCTGGCCGCCAACCGTCGCACGGACACGCAACTCAAGCTGATGCGCCAGGCGCTCGACGACTTCGAGATGCATGTGCGCCAGCGCACGGGCAATGCCGTGACCGCCGACGTGGCATTTCACCTGCAAGTTGCCAACGCCACCGGCAACCGCTACTTCCACGACATTCTGGAGCAACTCGGCAACACGATCATTCCGCGCACGCGGGTGAATTCCGCCGCGCTGGCCGACGACGACCAGGTGTCGTACCTGAATCGCGTGAACCGCGAGCACGAAGACATCTACAACGCCATTGCGCGACGCGACCCGGAAGCGGCGCGCGCGGCAATGCGCACGCACCTCACCAACAGCCGCGAGCGTCTGCGTCGCGCTCAGGAATCCGCAGCCTCACCGAGCTGAGCCCGCGCGGCGCGAACGCGGCGAGTCCGTACGGATCGCTGCGAATCGCGCGGCGGTACCCTGCATCCATCTCGGCCGCTCCGGCCATGTCGATGCCGGCCATCGCCGTCTTCATTTCGCCCAGCGACGGCATCGCCACGCGATTCGGGCCGATTAGGCCGTCATCTTCGATGTCCGCTGCGACACGCGCCGAGGGTCGCGATCAGGGCGTCAGATGACTGGCCTCGTCGAGCAACCATCTGGCGAACGCCTGCATCGGTGACGCGCTCAACTCGATGGGGTCGGGCAGCACCAGACAAAAGCGCTTGGTGACCGCGCGGCTGTCCGGCCATGGCGTGATCAGGCGGCCCTGCGCCACTTCCGCGGCAATGTACAGACGTGGCACCAGCGCCACGCCAAGACCGGCAATGGCGGCTTCGATCAGCATGGAGTGAAGATCGAACCGCGCGCCCACCGCCGGGTTGGACAGGGCGATGCCGAACTCCTGCGCGTAGCGTTGCCAGGCATCCGGATTCTGACGTCGGTGCAGGCGAGGCAGTGCGTTGAGCGAGACGTGCTTGCCGGCGCCGGGGAGCAGCGCCGGACTGCACACCGGCACCAGCACTTCTTCCATCAACGCATGCACATGCATGCCCGCCCATGCCGGGTGCTCGAAATGGATCGCCGCGTCGAAGCCGCTTCCCGCCAGAAGAAACGGCTCGATGCGTTCGGCGATGTGCACCGTGATGTTCGGATGCTTGTCGTGAAAGTGCTTCAACCGGGGAATCAGCCAGCGGATCGCGAACGTCGGGCTTGCCGCCACGTCGAGGCTGGCACCCTCGCTGGGCTGCCCCATCAGGTAAAGACTGTCGCGCTCGAGCCGGTCGAGAATCTCGCGCACCTGCCCGGCGTAGCGAGCGCCATTGGGCGCGAGCCGCACGCGGTTGCCGATGCGCTCGAACAACGTGACGCCCAGGAACGCCTCCAGCCGCCCGATCTGGCGGCTGACCGCGCCCTCCGTACGCGACAACTCTTCGGCAGCGCGCGCGAAGCTGCCATGCCGGGCCGCCGCCTCGAAGGCCTGAAGCGCGGAATTGCTCGGAATCTTTCGGCTCATGAATGTCTCGCGGGTACAGGGTGGGTCGCCTTCAGCTTGAGCAAATGTCACTGAAGCCTGAGCATTATTCGATTTATTGACGGAAATCTGGAGCCTAGCATTACGTTACCGCAATGAACACGCGTTATCCGCGCCAACCCGTCAATGATCTACACCGTCGAATGCAGCTTCGCCGACCCCACTTGCGAAGCCGAATGGAACGACTTCTACAGTCTCGAGAAACTGCCGGCGCTCATTGGCGTGTCGGGATTTCACACATCGCAGCGCTTCAAGGCGATCAGTGACGGATGCCCGACTTATCTCGCGCTTCACACCGTGCACGGAATCGACGTGCTGCACGGCGAGGAGTATCGACGCAAAGGCGGCGGCAATTTCGCGAAGTGGCAGCCGCACATCACCGATTGGCACCGCAATCTGTACGGCGGCATCGGGCCGGCGCCGGCCGTGCAAGTCGACGAATGCCTCGCGCTCGACGCGCGCGGCCCCGAGCACCTGCATGCCGTGGGATTGGAACCATTGGCCATGCGCGCCGTGGCACTCGAGAAATCTCCGGCGCTACGTTGGCTCGCCGTACTGCCGCGGACAATGGCGCAAGCACTGCAGCGCGCCGGTCGGATCGCGAATGGCGTCTGTCTTTATGCACCGATGACGAAGCAGCTCACACACGCCGACGCGCTCGCGCGTCGCCAGCGATGAACGGATCCGATATGTCGAATAGCGCCATTTTCCCCACAAAACACGTCGGGGACTTCACGATCACTGCCATCAGCGACGGCTATCTCACCGCAAGTCTCGATCTTCTTTCGAACATCGACGCGCAAGACGCGTCCAGAATGCAGCGCGCCGCGGGACAGACGGAACCCGGCGCGATCCACATCAATAGCTACGTCGTGCGCGGCGCGGGCCGCACGCTGCTCATCGATGCCGGCGCCGGCGGCATCCGGCAATGGGGTGGGCGCCTGGTGGCGAACCTCAGGCGCGCCGGCGTCCAGCCGGACAGCATCGATACGGTACTGCTCACCCACGCCCATCCGGACCATGTCGGCGGACTGGTGGACAGCGAAGGGCACGCGGCCTTCGGGAACGCGTCGCTCGTGGTGCATCGCAAGGAAATCGCATTCTGGCAGGACGACGCGAATCTCAACCGGGCCAACGAGCGCGCACGCGGGAATTTTCTGATCGCACGCACGGCGTTCGACGTGTATCGCGACCGGCTTTGCCTCTTCGACGACGGCGAGGTGGCGCCCGGTATCCACGCGATGCCGTTGCCGGGACATACCGATGGGCACACGGGCTATGTGGTCGAATCGGGCGATGAGGGCCTGCTGGTCTGGGGCGACGTGGTGCACTTCCCGCACATCCAGATTCAGCGCCCCGAGGTTTCCATCGCCTTCGATCAGGACGCATCGCTGGCCGCCGTCACTCGTTCACGCCTGTTGGATCGTGTGAGCGCCGAACGCCTGCGCATCGCCGGGATGCATCTCGGCGAACTCGGGTTCGCGCGGATTGGTCGGGTCAATGGGGGATTCGATTTGCAGTACGAAGCATAGTCGCGCCCTCGGGGCGACGTTCTCGTGAAAGCCGTAAGACCTGCCGCGTCAGGGCCTTGCGATGTTCTGCAATTGACGAACCGGTCCGGCCTCATGGATCGCCATGTCCTTCATCCACTGCTCGAAAGCGGACACGGCGGCATCGTCGGCGCGGTCGGCGTTCGTCACCAGCATGTAGTCGTCGGCACGCCATGCGGGTGACGCGATGGGACACACGAGGCGCCCTTCGGCGAGATCGCGCGCGATCAGCGGCAGCGACGCCAGCGCCACGCCCAGTCCCTCGATGGCTGCGCCCAACTGAAGATTCACGTGATCGAACTCGACGTGACGCGCCGCTCGCAGATCGGGAGCGCCCGCCTCCTTCAACCAGTGAGACCAGGCGGCGCGTGTCGTCGCGGAGTGGAGCAGTGTATGTTGACGCAGGTCGGCCACGTGCTGAATCGGATGCCGGCGCAGCAACGCGGGACTGCAGGCCGGGATGCGCACGTCGGGCATCAACGGCCGCGATACGACCCCCGCACCCTGCTCCGGACCGGAACGAACCCCGATATCGAACGCGTCGGCGACGTAGCGCAGCCTGCGCGATGTGGTCGACACCCTGACGTCGATGTCCGGGTATCGCGAGTGGAAATCGGCCAACCGCGGCAGCAACCAGCAGAACGCAAAACTCATCGGCACGTTCACCCGCACGACCCCGGATATCCGCTGCCTGGCCGTGTTGTGACGCAACCGCACCACCGCGGTACCGAGGGACTCGAACGCACTGCTCACGTCGCTCAGCAGCGCGGCGCCCTCGTCGGTCAACACGACACCCCGCGGCCGACGGTCGAACAGCGGCAGGCCGAACCAGTCCTCCAACAACCGGATCTGCTTTCCGATGGCCCAGTGCGTCACGTGCAGTTCCGCTGCCGCGCCCGCGAAACTGCCATGCCTCGCAACCGCATCGAAGGCACGCAATGCGTTGAGCGGGGGCAACTCGGTGCGGGACTTCGAAGCGCCTGGGTTCGCATTCATGACGTGACTTTTTCTCTCTATTGACGCGATTTTAGCTCAATTGAACTATCGGGCATCCCGGCCATAGAATTTTCCACATCGAGCCAGAAAGTGACAGCGCGAGCGGCTTTCGATGACAATCCGCCCCCCGCTCGCCCGGAGAGAATAACGATGCGCCTGCCGGTTTTTTCCCCTCCGCTTGCTCGGGAGGCCATGCCATCACGACCACGCGTGCTGTGGCTGTCCTGCGTTGCGCACGCCATGCACGACGGCTACACCGACATGATCTATGCGTTGCTGCCGGTGTGGCAGTCCGAATTCGGACTCGACTTTGCGGCTCTGGCGATCCTGCGCGGCATCTACGCAGGTGCAATGGCGGCATTGCAGTTGCCCGCCGGATGGCTGGCACAGCGACTGGGCAGTCGCGTCACGCTTGCGATCGGTACGCTCCTGGCCGCGCTCGGCTACGCCATCGCAGGCATGTCCGGCGGCCTGATCGGTTTGTGCGTGGCGCTGGCGATCTCGGGCAGCGGATCGAGCACGCAGCACCCCATCGCATCGGGCGCCGTCTCGCGCACCTTCGGACGCGATGCAAGAGGTCCGCTCAGTCTTTACAATTTCTCCGGCGACCTCGGAAAGTCGATCCTTCCGGCGGCCATTTCGGTGCTCGTGACAGTAATGTCGTGGCGACACGCGCTATGGATCGCCGCCGCCATGGGCGCCATTGTTGCGGCCGTCATCGTACTCATGTTTCCCGCCGTCCCCCGCAGCGCCGGCACGGCGGCGGAAGCGGGAACTGGAGCGGGAACGGAAGCGGAAGCGCCGCCCGGGCAACGCGGTGATCGCGGAGGTACCGGAAAGCGCGGCTTCTCCACCCTGTTTTCCATCGGCGTGCTGGACACAGCGGTCCGCATGGGGCTGCTAACCTTCCTGCCTTTCCTGCTGGCGGCCAAGGGCATCTCGCCTGGACTTCTTGGAACAGCGCTCGCGCTGGTCTTCGTTGGCGGCGCGGCGGGCAAGTTCGTCTGCGGCTGGCTGGGGGCGCGCATGGGGGTGGTGCGCACGGTGTTGTTCACCGAGGGCGGCACCGCGGTGAGTATCGTCGCGCTGATCTACCTGCCGCTGCCCCTCGCCATGGTGCTGCTGCCGATGCTGGGCATGATGCTCAATGGCACATCGTCGGTGTTGTACGGCACCGTTCCGGAATTGACGGCGCCCGAAGGCGCCGAGCGCGCATTCGCGATTTTCTACACGGGCACGATTGCGTCCGGCGCGATATCGCCGGTCCTTTACGGCTTTCTGGGCGACGGCATCGGCGTGCAGGCGGCCACCTACGCGACCGCGCTCACCGCCCTGGCGATCGTTCCTCTTGCCCTGGCCCTGCGCCCTCACCTTGCAGATGATCGAACCGGATGAACCCTATGACAACGCGAGACCTCCCCTCTGTCGCCCTCGTCGGTCCGGGCGCCATCGGAACGACAGTGGCGGCATCCCTTCATGAGGCGGGACGCACGCCGATGATCTGCGGCCGCTCGGCGCACGAGCGGTTGGTGCTGCGCCATGATGACGGCGAGATCGTCGTGCCCGGACCGGTCGTGACCGATCCCCGGGCGGTGAAAGACAAGTTCGATCTCGTGTTCATCGCGGTGAAGGCGACGCAGGTGACAAGCGCGGCGCCCTGGATCTCCGCGCTTTGCCATGCGGAATCGGTTGTCTGCGTGTTGCAGAACGGCGTCGAGCAGAAGACCGCCTTCGCACCGTATGCGTCAGGCGCGACTGTCCTGCCTTCGGTCGTCTGGTTTCCCGCGCAGCGCGAATCCGACGCGTCGGTGTGGTTGCGCGCAAGTCCCCGGATCACGCTGCCCGATGTGCCGGAAAGCCGAAGCGTGGTCTCGGCATTGGGCGGCACGCGATGCTCGGTGGAGGTGGCGGAAAATTTCGTGACGCTCGCGTGGCGAAAGCTCTTGCAGAACGCGGTGGCGGGCCTCATGGTGCTGACGGGGCGTCGCGCTGGCATGTTCTCGCGAAGCGACATCACCGCATTGTCGCTCGCTTACCTGCGGGAGTGTCTCGAAGTCGCCCGCGCCGAGGGTGCGAAGCTGGACGATGACGTGCCGCGTGCGATCGTCGATGGGTTCCACCGGGCGCCGCCCGATCTCGGGACGTCGATCCTTGCCGACCGGCAGGGGAATCGCCCGCTCGAGTGGGATTGCCGCAATGGCGTCGTGCAACGATACGGTCGCGCTCATGGAATTCCGACGCCGATCAGCGATCTGATCGTGCCGCTTCTCGCGGCGGCCAGCTATGGGCCGGGCTAGGCGTGGCAAGGCGTCATCGTGTCGGCGGACGCTGCGGTTGATCCAAACGACGACGCAACGACATGGCAAGACAAAATCGCTATCCCCATCGGCCTGACTGGGGCGGGCATGTGTCGTCGCCGGGGTGACGGCAATGACTGTTACGTCACGAGACGTCGCCAGCCGGAGTGACTGACGGCTCATAACAACGGTGCGGCTTGCATCGTGTTCGCGAGCCGCGCGACGTCGTCAGGCCGTCAACCGTGAGGCGGAATGGCGTCCGGGTCCATCCACATCACCTCCCAGATATGACCGTCCAGATCCTCGAAGCTGCGTCCGTACATGAAGCCGAAATCCTGAACAGGCGTGGGGTCCGCCTTGCCGCCGGCGTCGGTCGCCTTCTGCACGAGTTCGGACACCTCCGCCCGTCCACCCGCTGACAGACACAGCAATACCTGGGCCTCCGCGTGCGCATCGACGATTCGCTTACCCGTGAACTGGCGCCATTTGTCGTGGGTCAGCAGCATGACGTAAATCGTCTCGGAGATCACCATGCATGCCGCGGTTTCATCCGTAAACGCGGGGTTGTTGACCGCGCCGATGGCCTCGTAGAAGGCCTGGGATCGCGGCAGGTGTGTCACGGGCAAGTTGATGAAAATCTGCTTGGTCATGATCTGGCTTCCTGTCATCGAGCGATATGTGGACTTGGGGAGTGAATGTAAGCCGTGCAGCGATTGTCACGGCACTGTACTGACGACCGGGGCCGTCGATCCGGCGTACCTTACCGGCTCGCTCCCGTGACAGGAAGCCTACAGGTTGCAACGAGGCGTTGCGGAACTGGAACGCCCCCCCAACGGACATGAGGACGGGAGGACACCAGCGATCAGGCGGTGGCCGGATCGGACGCCCACCTTGCGCGCAAGAGTTCGAGGAACACACGCACGGCCGACGTGATGCCGCGCCGGCTGGGATACATGGCGTAAAGCGTGGCCGGGCGCGAGCGCACGGCTTGCAGCACGGGCACCAGCGTGCCGCCATCGATGGCGTCCTGGCAAAGATAGGACGGCAACTGTGCCATGCCGGCGCCGCGCAGTGCGAGTTCGCGGATGACCAGCAGGTTATCCACGGCAATGCCTGGCGTGATGGCGATATCGATCGGTTTGTCATCTGCGTCGACGAACTGCCATGGCCGCGGATTTGCCAGCGTGCCCTGCGCGAGACAGGGGTAGGCGGACAACTCGTCGAGGCGCGCGGGCGGACCGTCGGCATTCAGCAAGGACGGATGGGCTACGACCATCGACGCCGATGTCGCCACCGGCATGGCGATCACGTCCTCCGAGGCGAGAGGCACAACGGCCGCGCGAATGACCAGATCCAGTCGCTCCTCGGCAAGATCGACAAAGCGATTCGAAAGCGTCAACTGCACCCGCACGCCCGGGTGCGCGCGCGCGAACTCGGCCAGGATGGGGGGAAGCGTGGTCTCGGCGATCAGCACGGACGTGTGGAGGTGGATCACGCCCGATGGCTCCGCAACGGCATTGCGCGTGAGGGCGCCGATCTTGTCGACGTGCACGGCGGCCTCTCGCGCGTGCGCGAGCACGGCCTCGCCCACCGGCGTGAGGCCGAAGGCTTGCCCCGAACGGTGCAGCAGCCGCACGCCGAGCGCGCGCTCGAGTGTCGCCACCCGGCGGGACAACCGCGACTTGGCGATCCCGGTCTGCCGCTCCGCGGCACTGAATCCGCCGGCATCGACCACGAGGGTGAAGAGCAGCAAGTCGTCGAGATGTGCGCCGCGACTCTGCAGCATAGGGACGGATGCGCTATAGACGACGGAAGCGGCTCGTGAACCTGGCATAGGAGGCGCAATAGGAGACGGAGTGGAGACTCAAACGCGGGGCCGCGAGATTGCGGTCATGCCGATGCTACCGTCAAGACGAGCCGCTGGGAAGGTCGCGGTCTTTCCGTCATCCGATTGGGGAGCCATTCCGAGGGTGTCAGAAATTCCGTGTTCAAGGCGGGTTGGGAATCACACGGACGGTCGCACGAAACGATCGGCGTAGAGG
>OFTX01001155.1_pt1 | contig 10093 bp, 7 predicted proteins | sample 1775051 | NCBI WGS metagenome assembly OFTX01 (sample SAMN08195772, study PRJEB24354) | sludge metagenome | isolation source: sludge from phenol fed wastewater aerobic bioreactor A | place: India: Nagpur | collected 2016-09-15
GTAGTGCTCCAGCTCGATCGCGCTCACGCTGCCCGCCTCGGCGCCGGCGTGGCGGTCGCGCACCGTGCCGGTCGGGGCTGACGCGGCGCGGGGTGGGGCGGCGCGGGGCGCGGTGGGGGGGCGGGTGGTGCTGCGTTCCGGGGTCTGCGGCGAGCGACGGGGGGGGCGCGCGGGTGGCGCGCCGGTGCGGGTGTCGCCGCGGTCGATCCTCGCCGAGCAGGTGCAGCGTGCGGCGGATCGTGGGTGGATCGCGTTGGCGGGCACGGAGCTGGAGTTCATCGTGTTCAACACGACCTACGAGGACGCGTGGAACTCGGACTACACCGCCATGACGCCGGCGAACCAGTACAACGTCGACTATTCGATCCTGGGCACGACTCGGGTCGAGCCGCTGCTGCGCGAGATCCGTAACGTGATGCACGCGGCGGGTACCACGGTCGAGTCCGCGAAGGGCGAGTGCAATTTCGGTCAGCACGAGATCGCTTTCCTCTACAGCGATGTGATCACCACGGCGGACAACCATGCGGTGTACAAGAACACGGCGAAAGAAATCGCGGCGCAGCACGGCCAGTCCATCACCTTCATGGCGAAGTACGACCAGCGCGAGGGCTCCTCGTGTCACGTGCACATGTCGCTGCGCGGGCTCGGCGGGGAGACCGTGTTCTGGGACGAGGCAACCGGGTCGCGGAGCAAGCTCTACGACCAGTTCATCGCGGGCATTCTCGCGACGATGGCGGACTTCACGCTGCTGTACGCACCGAACATCAACTCGTACAAGCGATTCGCGGACGGATCGTTCGCGCCGACGACGATCGGCTGGGGCAACGACAACCGCACCTGCGCGGTGCGGCTGGTCGGGCACGGCGCCTCTGCGCGCCTCGAAAACCGGCTCCCCGGTGGGGATGTCAACCCCTACATGGCGCTTGCCGGCATGCTGGCGGGCGGCCTCTACGGCATCGAACAGGGCCTCGAGCTGGAACCCGAACTGACCGGGAACGCCTACACCTCCGACCATCCGCGGGTGCCACACACCCTGCGTGACGCGCGTGACGTGTTCGAATCGTCACAGGTCGCCCGGGCGGCTTTCGGGGACGATGTCGTCACCCACTACGTCCACGCGGCGGATACTGAACTGGCCGCCTTCAACGCCGCCGTCACCGACTGGGAGCGGCGTCGCGGGTTCGAGCGACTGTAACCGAGAAGTGAGAGAGCACACGATGTCTGTAGGCATTGCCGTGGCCGCCGACCCGTCTGTGACCCGTGGGGCCGGCGGTTCGCACACGGTCGTTAACCCGGCGACCGGCCGGGCGATCGGCGAGGTCCCGCTGGCGGACGCCGCCGAGACCGACGCCGCGATCGCCCGTGCGAACGAAGCGTTTCCGGCGTGGAAGGCGGTGGCACCCGGCGAGCGCGCCCGGCTGCTGCGGGCGTTCGCCGCCGCGGTCGACGCGCACATCGAAGAGCTCGCGCAGCTCGAGGTCGCAAACTCCGGGCATACCGTCGGCAACGCGCGGTGGGAGGCCGGCAACGTCCGCGATGTGCTCAACTACTACTCGGCGTCTCCGGAACGCATGATGGGCAAACAGATCCCGGTTCCCGGCGGGGTCGACATCACGTTCCGCGAGCCGCTGGGCGTGGTCGGTGTGATCGTGCCGTGGAACTTCCCCATGCCGATCGCGGGATGGGGGTTCGGTCCGGCACTGGCGGCCGGCAACACCGTCGTGCTCAAGCCCGCGGAGCTCACCCCGCTGACGGCTCTGCGGATTGCCGAACTGGCTCGGGAGGCTGGACTGCCGGAGAGCGTCTTCATCGTGATCCCCGGCAAGGGAAGCGTTGTCGGGCAACGGTTCGTGGACAACCCCACCGTGCGGAAGGTGTGTTTCACCGGGTCCACCGAGGTCGGCAAGCAGATCATGGCCGGGTGCGCGCGGCAGGTGAAGCCGGTGACGCTGGAACTCGGCGGCAAGAACGCGACGATCGTGTTCGCGGACACCGATCTCGACAAGGCCGCGGCGTCCGCGCCGTACGCGGTGTTCGACAACGCCGGGCAGGATTGCTGCGCCCGTTCGCGAGTCCTCGTGCAGCGCAGCGTCTATGACGAATTCTTGGACAAGTTCGCGGCGGCCGTGCGGGGCGTCAAGGTGCTCGACCCGGCATCGGCCGATGCCGAGATGGGGCCGCTGATTTCGGCCGGGCACCGGGACAGCGTCGCGCGATACCTCGACGGTGTCGAGATCGCGACGACCGGAACCGCGCCCGACGGGGCGGATTTCGCGGGCGGATTCTGGATGCCGCCGTCGGTCGTCCTGCCCCGGTCGGTGACCGACGCCGTGTGGCGGGAAGAGGTCTTCGGCCCGGTCGTCGCGATGATGCCGTTCGAGGACGAGGCCGAGGCGATCGCCATGGCCAACGACACCGAGTACGGCTTGTCCGGCTCGATTTTCACCTCGGACGTGGGGCGCGCGCTGCGCGTCGCCCGCGGCGTGCAATCCGGGAATCTGTCGGTGAACTCGCATTCGTCGGTGCGCTATTGGACCCCGTTCGGCGGCTACAAGCAGTCCGGGCTCGGCCGCGAGCTCGGCCCGAACGCGACGGACGCGTTCACCGAGGAGAAGAACGTGTTCATCGCCACGGATTGAGCACCATCAGGGCCCTGTGATTTCAGGCGAAATATCCACTTCAGAAAGGCTTGTCATTCATGTCAGGACGCATTGAGGGCCTTGTCGCCGTCATCACCGGCGGTTGTTCCGGGATCGGGCTCGCGACGGCGAAACGGTTCGCCGCGGAAGGCGCACACGTCGTCATAGGCGATGTCGATGCCGAACACGGGCCGCAGATTGCCGAAGAACTTGAGGGTGCGTTCGCGAAAACCGATGTCACGAACAAGGAATCGGTCGATGCGCTGTTCAAGCTCGCGCACGACACGTACGGCAGCGTCGACATCGCGTTCAATAACGCCGGTATCTCGCCGCCCGACGACGATTCCATCCTGACGACCGGCCTGGAGGCATGGCGCCGCGTCCAGGAGGTCAACCTGACGAGTGTGTACCTGTGCTGCAAGGCGGCGTTGCCGTACATGTTGGAGCAGGGCAAGGGGTCGATCATCAACACCGCGTCGTTCGTGGCGGTGATGGGCGCGGCCACGTCGCAGATCTCCTACACCGCCTCCAAGGGCGGGGTGCTCGCGATGTCGCGGGAGCTGGGCGTGCAGTTCGCGCGGCAGGGGGTGCGGGTGAATGCGCTGTGCCCGGGTCCGGTGAACACACCGCTACTGCAAGAACTCTTCGCGAAGGATCCGGAGCGGGCCGCGCGCCGGCTGGTGCACATCCCGATGGGCCGGTTTGCTGAGGCGGACGAGATCGCTTCCGCAGTACTGTTTCTCGCCTCTGATGATTCCTCGTTCATCACGGCGTCGCAGTTCCTGGTGGATGGCGGCATCGCCGGCGCCTACGTCACGCCGCTGGACTGATTTTCCTGTCCGCCGAGTACCTCCTACATCGAGCGGTGCGAAATTGCGGACAAAACGGGCGTCAGACGGTGCATTTCGCACCGCTCGGCGGGGAGGAGTTGTCCACCTGTGCGAAATCCATCCACACTGTCGCGGGCCGGCGGGTGTGGACCTGATGTTGTGCGCCACTGTGGCGCATGGAATCCACAGAGTCCTACCGGTTGTCCGTGGCGGCACGAGCCCAGGGCGGGGTCTTACTCGGTCGGCAAGCGCGCGAATTGATCGGCCGAGCGGGCCTTGCCGCCGCCGTGCGGCGGGGTGCGGTGACGTCGATGTGGCACGGGACATACGCGACCGGCCCGATCACCTTGGAGTCCCGTCTGACGGCCGCGGAAATTACTCTGGGCGGGCCTGCGCGGCCATGTCTGGACACTGCCGCGGAGATCTACGGGTTCGATCTGTCCGGGAGCACGTCGCTGCATCTTCTGGCGAATCGGGACTATGCGAGCAAGCGGTCGGGGCTGGTTCTGCACCGCATCGATCCGCTGGCGCCGTTGGTCGATGTGCGGGGGCGCCCCACGATGGATCCGGTCGAGACGGCCGTTCGGGTGGCTGCGGGGTTTCGCGGGCCGAGTGCTGCGCCGCGGAGCCTGGCGGTGTTGGATGCGGCGCTGGCCTCCGGGTCGGTGGCCACGGCAGCCGACCTTGCCTGCTTCGCGGACGCCGTCACACTTCGCGGCATTCGGCACGTCCGCGACGTGGCGGACTGGGCGGACGGCAGGGCCGAATCCCCGCGCGAGTCGTGGCTGCGGTGGCTCTTTCTGCAGGCAGGCTTTCCGTCGCCGATGCTGCAATGGCGGGTCGAGCCTCGTCCGGGCCGATGGTATCGACTGGATCTGGCATGGCCGGCGTACAAAGTGGGATGTGAATACGACGGCGTTGCCTTCCACACCGGTGAAGCGCTCTGGGAGGACCGGGCGCGGCTCAACGACGTGCTGGGCGACGGTTGGTTGATGACGATGGTGACGAACTCGATGCTGACCCAAGGATCGGCGCAGCTGCTGCGGCAGGTCGGTGGGATGCTGCGCAGCCGCGGAGCGTCCTGGTGAGGGACGTAATCCTCGCCGAGCGGTGCGAAATTGCGGACAAAACGGGTGCCGGGTGGTGCATTTCGCACCGCTCGGCGAGAAGGGGAGAGACGTGAGCAAGCCGGTGATCGGGATCAGCACGTATCGCGAGCCCGCGGACTGGGGGGGCTGGCGGCAGGTCCGGGCGGATCTGCTGCCCGCCGCGTACGCCGCCGCGGTGAAGGCGGGGGGCGGTGCCTCGGTCCTGCTGCCGCCGAACCTGGACGCCGACGACGCGGCGGCGGTGATCGATCGGCTCGACGGGCTGGTGATCGGTGGAGGGGCGGACGTCGACCCGGCGAGGTATCGCGACGAGCCCGGCCCGCACACCTCCGGGTGGCGCGCGGACCGGGACGCGTCGGAGCTGGCGCTGCTCGATGCCGCTGGTGAGCGCGACCTGCCGACGCTCGGCATCTGCCGCGGCATGCAGATGATGGCCGTGCAGGCGGGCGGATCACTCGCGCAGCACGTGCCGGACGTCGTCGGCCACGAAGGGCACTCTCCAGGCGCGGGGAATTACGGGTCGACAGCCATTGCGGTGCGACCGGGTTCACGATTGGCCGACATCGTGGGGCCCAGCCTGACGGTGCCGTGTCACCACCATCAATCGGTCGATGCGCATCCGGGATTCGCCGCGGTGGCCCGCGCGTCCGACGGCCTGATCGAGGCGATGGAGCGATCCGACCGACGGTTCTGGCTGGCTGTCCAGTGGCATCCCGAGACCGACACGGACATGCGGTTGTTCGCCGCCCTCGTCGCGGCGGCCCAGCGATAGGGGCTCACCCCGCGCAGCGGGCGAACACCGTCATACTCGATGGGCAGCCGACGGGGCGGCTCTTGTGGCGCAACGATGCGCCGCGGACGGGCCGCGCGCCGACCAGATGAGCTGCGGGAACCACCCTTCGCGGAACGCCTTCACTCGGTGCGTCCCTCTGCCGATCGGATAGTCAAGGCTCGTGGCGCTGATCCGCCCCGCGTGAGGCGTCCGCTGCTCATGAGCCCGACAACGTGATCCGGGTGAACGGTGAGGTGACGGTCGATGTCCACGGCGACGATTCCGGCTGCAGGACTGTCCCGAGTGTCTGGAAATGGGGCGGCGCATGCGGCCGACGAGCGTCGGCGCGGGGGGCTCGGACGCTGGTTCGTCGATCGGAAGGTTCGCACGAAGATCCTCACGGCGCTCGGCCTGCTGGCCGCGGTCGCGATCGGGTCGACCCTGGTGGCGGTGAACGCCCTCGCCGCATCGAACGCCGGCCTGGTAGGCCTGACAAATACGCAGAACGATGTGATGGCGCCGCTCTCGCTGATCCATCAAAACGAGTTGAAGGCGCGGAGTCTCATCGCGATGGCGACCATCGATACGTCGGCCGACGCGCTGGCGGCGTCGAAGGTGTCGATCGCCGACACGGACGCCGAAACGGACCAGGCGATCGCCAAGGTCGACGGTGCCCTCGGCTCTATGGACCCGAAGGATTGGGGCGCCTTCAAGGACGCGTGGCACGGTTTCAAGAACCTGCGCGACGCGGTGTTGTTCCCGTTGGCGGCGGCGAGTGATCGCGCCGGATACCAGGCCGCGTACCACACGCATGCCACGTCGGTGGTCAGCGCGATGGCAGCGTCACTCGACTCGATCGAAGCGCGGGCCGCGGCCTCGTTCAGCGCGCAGGCGGCCGATGCGTCGGCGGCGAAGAACCGCAGCATCCTGGTGATATTCCTAGTACTCGGGCTCGGTCTGGCGATCGCGGTGGGCCTGAGTCTGTACGTGGCGCGCGGCGTCCACCGCCCGCTTACGCGGGTGAAGACGGCGCTCGATGCCATGGCGAATCGCGACCTGACCGTCGGCGCCGACGTCGATTCACGTGACGAGGTCGGCCAGATGGCCCAGGCCCTGGCCGCTGCGCAGAGCACCGTCCGTTCGATGATCGGCGCGGTCGCCGACTCGGTCGGCGCCGTCGCGAACGCGTCGGAGGAACTCTCCGCGTCCGGGATGCAGATTGCGGCCGGGGCCGAGGAGACCTCGGTGCAGGCCGACGTGGTCGCAGCGGCGTCCGAAGAGGTGTCGCGGAACGTCCAGACGCTGGCGGCGGGGGCCGAGCAGATGGATGCGTCGATCCGGGAGATCGCCCAGAACGCTTCGGAAGCAGCGAAAGTCGCGTCCGCGGCGGCGGCGAAGGCCGAGTCCACGAACGCGACCGTGGCGAAGCTGGGAGTGTCGTCCCAGGAGATCGGCGATGTGGTCAAGGTGATCACGTCGATCGCGGCGCAGACCAACCTGCTCGCGCTGAACGCGACGATCGAGGCCGCCCGCGCCGGCGAGGCCGGGAAGGGATTCGCCGTCGTGGCGAACGAGGTCAAGGAACTCGCGCAGGAGACGTCCCGAGCGACCGAGAATATCGTCGCGAAGGTCGAGGCGATCCAGTCGGATACCGCGGATGCGGTGCGCGCCATCGGCGAGATCGGGACGATCATCGCGTCCATCAACGACTTCCAGACCTCGATCGCCTCGGCGGTCGAGGAGCAGACGGCCACGACGGTGGAGATGAGCCGCAACGTGGCCGAGGCTGCGAACGGGACGGGCGAGATAGCCTCCAACATCACGGGTGTCGCGCAGGCGGCGGCCTCGACGACGGAGGCCGTGATGCAGGCACATGCAGCGATCGGACAGATCGCGCAGATGGCGACCAGCCTGCGCAGCCAGGTCGCGACGTTCGCGTACTGAGGCCGGGTACCGAGTCTGCGTGCTGACGAAGCCGGCGCGGCCGAGCGGGCGAAGACCGAGCGGATCAATCGGATCCTGGACGACATGCATGCGCGCATCGTCGCCGGGCCGCCGCTGATGAATATCGACGACCGCTATGACGAGAGAGGTTTGCCGGCGTGATCGTGGACAGTTCGGCCGTTGTTGCAGTCGCCGCAGACGAGGCGGAGTGTCACCGTTTCGTGCAATCGATGAGGTCGGCGAACCGTGTGACGATGTCCGCGGCGTCGTATTTGGAAACGGCGATCGTTCTCGACGGCCGTGGCGATCCTATCCTGTCCCGCCACCTCGATGAACTGCTCGTGGAGCTGGACATCCGCATCGAGCCCGTCACCGCGGCGCAGGCACAGATCGCGCGCCAGGCCTACCGGGACTTCGGCTGCGGCAGCGGGCATCCCGCGCGGCTCAACTTCGGCGACTGCCTCTCCTACGCGCTGGCGAAGGATCTGCGAGAACCCTTGCTGTACAGGGGGGACGACTTCGTGCACACCGACATCCGACCGGCGGTGTGAGGGCTGCGGATCATCGTGCCGACGGCCGACCCGGGAGCCAGACACATCCACTCGGCACAGTGCGCGGAGGATAGGGGATTCGAACCCCTGAGGGCGGTTAACCCAACACGCTTTCCAAGCGTGCGCCATAGGCCACTAGGCGAATCCTCCATCGGAGAGGGTACCGGACTTCGCGAGCCCGACCGAATCGCCCGGCGCCGGCGCCCGTGCCGCGCATCTCCGGTAGCATGGCGACCGGACCCCCGCGGCGTCCATCTCCTCAACTCCCCCAGGGCCGGAAGGCAGCAAGGGTCCGGGAGCTCTGGCGGGTGCGGGGGTCCACCTCGTTTCGCGCCGGGTATCGAGTATGACGATGTTCCCGGCCAAGCCCCCGGCGATGGGGCACGGCTCGGACACGGGGCAGAGCTCGCCGGGCGATGTCAAGCCGGGCGCCCGTTCACAGCGCTCACTCACGGCGCTTATTCACACAACCGACCCCGACCCCGGCACTACGTCATAGGCGGCACGTAGGCTCTCACACGTGGCGCTCGCTCTCTATCGGAAGTACCGCCCGGCGACGTTCGCCGAGGTGGTCGGGCAGGAGCATGTCACCGAGCCGCTGCGCAAGGCCCTCGCCGCCGGGCGGATCAACCACGCCTACCTGTTCTCCGGCCCGCGCGGATGCGGGAAGACCTCGTCCGCGCGGATTCTCGCCCGGTCGCTGAATTGCGAAAACGGCCCGACCGCGGATCCGTGCGGGGTGTGCGCCTCCTGTGTCGCGCTCGCGCCGGAGGGGCCGGGGTCGCTCGATGTGGTGGAGTTGGACGCGGCGAGCCATGGCGGCGTGAACGATACGCGCGAGCTGCGCGACCGGGCCTTCTACATGCCGGCCGAGTCGCGGTACCGCGTGTTCATCATCGATGAGGCGCACATGGTCACCAAGGAGGGCTTCAATGCCCTGCTCAAGATCGTGGAAGAGCCGCCGGAACACCTGGTGTTCGTGTTCGCCACCACGGAGCCGGAGAAGGTGCTGCCGACCATTCGTTCGCGCACCCACCACTATCCGTTCCATCTGCTGCCGCCGGCGACGCTGCGCGGATTGCTCGAAAAGCTGTGCGGCGAAGAGGGTGTCGCGGTCGAGCCGGCCGTCTACCCGCTGGTGGTGAAGGCGGGGGCGGGGTCGGCGCGCGACGCCCTGTCCGTGATGGACCAGTTGCTCGCCGGCGCCGGGCCGGATGGGGTCACCTATGCGAGCGCCGTCGCGCTGCTGGGGGTGACCGACGCGGCGCTGCTGGATGAGATGGTCGATGCGCTGGCGGCCTCCGACGGTGCGAGCGTGTTCGGCGCGGTGGAGCGGGTGGCCGGGGCGGGGCACGACCCGCGGCGGTTCGGGGCGGACCTGCTGCAGCGGCTGCGCGATCTGGTGATCCTGCAGGCGGTCCCGGATGCGGCAGCGAAGGGCCTGATCGACGAGCCGGAGGACGAACTGGCGGCGATGGCGGCCCAGGCCGAGCGGCTGCCGACGGCCACGCTCACCCGGTTCGCGGAGATCCTGCACACCGGCCTTGCGGAGATGCGGGGCACCACCTCGCCTCGGCTGGTGCTCGAGTTGCTCTGCGCGCGAATGCTTCTGCCGGCGGCGTCGCTGGACGATGCCGGGCTGCTGCAACGGCTGGAACGGGTCGAGCGGCGGCTGGACATTGCGGCGGAACACGATGCCGCCGGTAGCGGCTCTGTCGGTGGTTTGAGCGGCGAGTATGACGATGTTCGCGGCTCCGCTGCCATGCGTGGATCGAGAACCGTTGCGGAGCGGGCGGAATCGGCCCAGGGCGGCATCGAGGCGGGAACGCGCGGCGGCGCGCCGGATGGTGCGGGCGCGGCGCCGGGCAGCGTGCGGCCGTCGCCACCGTCCGCCGCGGGGCCGGACCTGGGTCTGCCGGAGCCGCCGGTGTTGTCGAGTGACCGGCCACGCTCGAAACCGCCGACGCGGGAGGGGCGTTCCGCCGCATCGGGCGGCGAGGGCGCTGCCGACCCGGGTAGGGACGAGGCGGCGGGCACCGCCGCTGACGGTGCCGCCTCGGAATCCGCCCCGGCGGATGCCGCGGGAAGCGACGACCGTCTCGGAACGGCCGGGGTCGGGCCGGATGCTCCTTTGGAGGCTGCGGCGGAAGCCGGCGCGGCCGCCGGCGCGCCGGCCGGGTCTGCGCGGCAGGCGCGACCTGACCCCGCGGAAGACACTGCCGCATACGCTGCGCCGCCGCCGCTCCCG
>OFTX01001157.1_pt1 | contig 10087 bp, 7 predicted proteins | sample 1775051 | NCBI WGS metagenome assembly OFTX01 (sample SAMN08195772, study PRJEB24354) | sludge metagenome | isolation source: sludge from phenol fed wastewater aerobic bioreactor A | place: India: Nagpur | collected 2016-09-15
CTATAAATTATCCGGAAAAATTTAGTTTATATTTTCTGTACCGATACGGTGTGCAAGCCTTTTAATTTATACAATACTTCTTCAAGTCTTTGTTTGGGTATACCCATTTTAAGCAAACAAAATAACTGTGTTTGTTGATCTATGATGGTGCAATTATATTGCTTTACAAGCATCATTATTTCATTCATCATAGTATAATCAAACTCTAATGCGTAATTTACTTCAATTGGTTTCTGAACAATGGGGGTTAACTGCAAAGCCAGTGCAGATGCTGTTTTATATGCATTTATCAACCCCGGAACACCTAACAGCGTGCCGCCAAAATAGCGTACTACCACAATGGCTGTATTAGTTACCTTCTTACTATCAATCTGCCCCAGAATAGGTTTTCCGGCTGTACCGGATGGTTCGCCATCATCCCCCACTCTAAAATCATTTCCTTCTATACCAAGCCTGTAAGCAAAACAATGGTGTATCGCTTTTGGATGTTCTTTTTTCAATTCATCCAACCTGTTCTTAAAATCTTCTTTGGTGATAACAGGAAAACTATACGCAATAAATTTACTGCCCCGATCTTTAAATTCGGCTACACTGCCCTGCAAAACGGTTTGATAAAAGTTAATCTCCTGCATTATGATAAACGCTTGAAAAAGTCTACACGGTTGTTTAAAATATGATGTGTTCTAAATTGGCTGCAGCCTGTTAAATGCGGTGCACTAACTCCTTCCGCAACAGCCAAGTGGCTGGCTGTAATTACCCTGGATTCATCCCACATATTGTTTTTGATGAAAGAGTTTAATAACCTGGCGCCACCTTCTACCAAAATGCTTTGCAGGCCGGCCTTTAAGCAATATTCGACGATTTGAATAGTAAGATCGTCGGTTATATTGCATTGTACCCATTCTGTTTGACCACGCACTTCATTTTTCAAAAAATTGAATACAATTGTGCGAACACTATTATCTAATACATGCCATGAAACGGGTAAAGCAAGATGTTTATCAATAACAAGCCGCACGGGGCTTTTGCCGGATGCAAAACGATTATTCAGTTGCGGGTTATCTTGCAAAACAGTGGTTGTTCCTACCAGGATGGCACTACATTCTGCACGCCAGGCATGTACCCACCTGTTAACAGCATCATTAGAGATCATCAGGCGCTCTTTTCCTTTATTGCCCATAATACCATTAACTGTTTGTGCCCATTTTAAAATAATGTAAGGTCTTTTTTCATCATTCAACACAAAAAATTTCCTATTGATCTCTTTGCATTCTTTTTCTAAAACACCAATACAAACCTTAACACCTGCCTGTTGCAGCTTTTCTATTCCTTTACCATTCACTTCCGTAAAACTATCTCTGCAACCAATTACAACATTTGGGATATGGTATTGAATAATCAGGTTTGTACAAGGTGGTGTTTTACCATAATGTGCACAAGGTTCTAAAGAAACATATAAAGTGGAGTAAGCAATGCAATGCTTATCTTGTTCCTTTACACTATTTATACAATTTACTTCTGCATGCGGGCCGCCAAATTGCTGGTGGTAGCCTTCTCCAATGATGGTTCCGTTATATACCAATACAGCCCCCACCAAGGGGTTAGGTGGTGCATAATATTTGCCTTGTTCTGCCAATTGCAAACAACGCTTCATCATCAGCTCATCAAACGAAAGTGAATTGTTCATGCCTATCCTGCAAAAGTAACTGAAACAATACTATCATTGCACCATGTTTATCCAACAGGCATACCGGCAACTTTTTTCATCACTTTCTGCCCTATACGGGCCGGAAGAAGCTCATGTAATTGCAGATATTGCAATTGAAAAAATAAGTGGTTTAAAGAGAGTAGACAGGCTTATTAAACACCAATTAATATTATCTGCAGGGCAGGAAAAAATGCTGGAAAATTATGTATTGCAATTGTTAGCCAAAAAACCTATTCAATATGTAACCGGTGAAGCCTGGTTTTACAGCCTTTTATTAAAAGTAAACCCATTTGTTTTAATACCGAGGCCGGAAACGGAAGAATTGGTTGAATGGATATTGAAAGACCATGCCGGCATATACACACCCAAGAAGTTGATAGATATAGGAACGGGAAGCGGTTGCATACCTATTGCGCTAAAAAAGCATCAACCAAATTTTGATATTACGGCGATTGACATAAGTATTGATGCTTTACAAACTGCAAAAGAGAATGCCATACAAAATGAAGTGGAAATAACTTTCCTGCAGGCAGATTTTTTGCAGCAGCAGCAATGGCCGGCTTTTGGTACATACAATCTTATTGTTAGCAACCCCCCATATATTACCAATACTGAGAAATCTTTTATGGAAGATCATGTTATTCAATACGAGCCGCATACCGCTTTATTTGTAGCCGATCACGAACCACTCGTATTTTATGATAATATCGCCAATTTTGGATTAACTCATCTTGAAAAAGGAGGCTTAATTTATGTAGAATTGAACCAGTCTTTAGGTATTGAAACAAAAAGGCTTTTTGATTCCAAAGGTTATACTACAGAACTCAGGAAAGACATCAATGCCAATTTCAGGATGTTGAAAGCAGCTTTATAATTAGCTAACAATTTTATATACTGCCCAATTTTCTGTTTCAAACATTAGTTTGGGCTCTGCAATAATACCCTGGCTGAGCATTTTATTAAAGTTATACTGGTTGAGCGCAGTAAAAGATTGCAGTGGATTACTGTCTTTTGCTATACAGATATATTTAGCCCCGATTCTTGGGTTATCTGTAATTGTAAGATAATTATCGTTTATAGGTAATATAACAGATTTAAGCGTTCTTAAATGCGCCATTACTTTGTAAGCAGCACCATCATCCATCAAAATTTTATGCGAATCATCCGTAATATCCGAAATATAACCCGCCAACAGGTATTCTTCAGAATGCCCTCTTTCGTTTCCCCATTTACTTTTGCTTTTCAGCGCTTCAAAAAAGGCAATTTCTTCCTGGTCTTTTGTTACTTTAAAATAAACAATGCCTGCTCCAATATTCAATAGAACAGCCAACATCATTACAGGATAGATTTTTGTTCCGTATCTGTTCCTCGGAATGTATACACGCATACCCACAATGGCCAATACAAGAAACATAAGGTAATATTCAATCATTACATAACGCTGCACATCTATCAACAGAACAGACATTAATATGAACGGTGCTAACAGCGTGAGTAACTCATAAATCTTCCCTTTAAAAATAAAGAATACCAATATAAGCATGGGTGTTAGCAATAAAACAAACCCCTGGTAAATAATCTGCGTTTGCCATGGAATGGCCTGCAATATTCTTCCTGCTTTTATCAGTTGCCCTATTGTAGGATTACCGGTAACTCTCCAGTTAGCATATTGGCTCGTTAAAAAGTGTGTAGCATTACCGGCATGATAAAAATTAAGGGTTCTGAATAAGTACAACGCAATAAACGGCAATAGAAATATAATAATGTAAATGGCAAAAGTTCTGTTGGCAAGTTTTCTGCGTTGCGAAACATTGTTCAGTGTTTCCATGTATTGAATAACAGGAGGCTGGTCTCTGTTAATCTTTAAGCCATCTATAGAAACCATGAAAATAAAAGGAAAAAAAGCAAAGATGAGCCAGATAAAGTTCATATCGCAAAACACCAGTAACGACAAATAAATACTAGCCAACGATAAATAAAATGTGGTTTGCGATCTGTAATATTTAAAAAGGCTTCTGAATATTAAATAAAAGAATAACAATACTGCGCCAACCCCTCTACCGGAAATGGCTGCATACAAAAGGCCGGGATGGAAAACAAACAATAAAAATATCATGGGCACATATACCCTTCTTGGAACAGATGATTTTTCAAAATCTATTAATACTGTATAGAACAACAATGTTGTAAATACAATGGAAGCCAATACCGGTGCATATGGGTAACCGAAGGGAGTAAAGAAAATAGAAGATATATAGATAATGCTCGGAAAGGTTGTACCAAGAGTTAATAAGGTATTTTCCTGTACTTCGAAAAGCACTTTTATTTTCTCTGCATGAAAGAGCGCTTCTGAATGTTCATAGCCTGTGCGATGCACAATCCACGATAGTACTATATAATAGCACAACATGAATATGAACGTTAATTCGCAAATATGTTTTTTTATGAATGCTCTCATATTTTATCAGGCTGCTTCTACTTCTTCTTGTGTTTGAACGGTATCGTGGTGTTTAACACCTGTTGATGTTAATTTGGTTAACCCGTGATTGGTTTTTTCCCAATAAAAAGGTTTAGTAATCAATTGCCACAACCCTTTATATGCTGCAATAGAATGCATTAACCAGTATACCGGGTTCATTGCCGAATATAGTATCAGTTCGTAATACCTTCTTTTAAATACTGCAATCATATTCACAAAGATCATCAATACATTTCCGGCAATAAAGTTGAAAATATATATATACAATATCCAGTCGGTAAAAAGTTTATTTACAAACTGGAATTTGAAAATGATGTATAAAATAAAGAACGATAATAAAATTGGATAAAGCAGGAATGTAAATGCCGTACCACCGATAAAGAAGTTGAAACCGAAGAAACCGCCCCAACCGATTTTCCTGATCAGCTTTGCGGGATTACGCATATGTACCAAATAGGTTTGCATATATCCCTTGATCCATCTTGAACGTTGCCGTATCCAGTTAAAGGGTTCGTTATTGGCTTCTTCAAAAGTGGAACTGTTCACTACACCAATCTTATAATTCTTACTGTAAACCCTCACCCCTAAATCTGCATCTTCCGTTACATTGAAAGGGTCCCATGCCCCAAGCTCAATCAACCTGTCCAGCTTAAAATGATTGCTGGTACCGCCTAACGGAATAGGTACATCTAAGGTTTCCAAACCGGGTAACATATAATCGAACCAATAAGAATATTCTAAAGTGAACATCTTTGTTAAGAAGTTCTCATTCTTATTGAAGTAGTTTAACGCTCCTTGTATACAAACAAAATCTTCGGGCAGCCTCCTGAAGAGGATTACTACTTTTTTTAATTGATCAGAATCTGGCACATCTTCTGCATCGTAAATAGTAAGGTATTCACCTCGCGAAAAGTGCAGCCCGTAATTACATGCTTTGGGTTTGGTTTTAGGCATGTGAAAAGGCACAACAATTACTTCAAAGTTGGCCGGAAAATCCAGTTCCCTAACGGCATTCAATGTTTTATCATCGTCTTCTTCAATCAATAATTTCACATCTAATTTGTCTTTCGGGTAATCCAGGCTTCGGAGATTCCATATCAGTTTCCTGATTAATTTATCTTCTTTATAAACGGGTAATAAGATGGTATATACCGGCAATGTTTTATTCTCTACTTTTTTGGTATCTGCTTTGGTTACCACTTCGTGCAGTTCGCTCATAGAGCCTTTCAGCGAAAGATATAGTTTGAACGAAATAGCAAATAAGAAGAAGAAACTTGCAAGCAGATTTAAGATAATGGCCGTTGGAATAAGATAAAATGTCATTACAACAAATACCAAACCTATAGCTCCGAAAATAGATATGAGCTGGGCATCTGTAAATGTTACCAAGCCTGAAGAAGAGGGGTCTTTACGCATCAGGCTGAATACTGCTTCTTTTACATAAAACTCCCCTCTTGTTTTATGAGCCAGCCATGTAATATCCAGATCCGATGCAGCAACAAGCCTTATGTTACACCTGAATTTTACAATCAAACTCTTTTCTAATTTCTCATCAAAAGGATCGGCAGCAGCTACCAGCAAAGCACCATCAGCCTCTTTTCTGAGAGGGAAATACAAGAATGAGTTGAGATGTTGAATATCGCACTGCCCAATATACTCTTCATCAAATTCTTCTTCCCTGATATTAATAAAAGGGAACCCTTTAGATTTTAAAAAATTAGAATAATCTCTTCTTACCAAAAAGCCGAAGATCAGTGCTGCTTTAATAGGTGCATAGTTATACGTTTCCGCAATTCGCAGAATGGCTTCCAGGTTCTCTTGTTTAAAAGAACCATTTGCTACCATATGGTGTAAAGAACAACGGCTCATATTATATTGCTAACGTATGACTTGATTTATACAATCTCCTGTGATTTTTTCACTCTTCCTCTTACCAGGTAGAAAGCAATTAATAAAGCGATTAATAAAACACCAAGAATAATAAACTTGTATTTTGAAAGTAATTCGCTCCAACCGCTGCTATCATCTCTGTAAGTAACAAGGCCGCTATCTTCCGGTATTTTAAAGAAATAACGGCTTACACCACCGCTATTGGCCACGCAAACATTGCTTTGTATTTCGGTAATCTGCAAACTGAAATTTTTCACCACGCTTTCAAAAGCATTTTTAGTTAAACTATCGCCAAGTGAAGTAATCATTAAAACTGTTCTACCGCTTTCCCTGAATATTTGCGCCATACCACTGTTTGAGAAATCGTTAATACTGTAAGTGGTTTTTTCCGTATTGTCTTTATAAATCTGAAAATCCTTATCGAACTTAACCGGCATGCTTGAAAAATTCTTTGCAAAAGCATCGTTTCGTTTCACCATGGCAATTATGTTAAAGCCTTTTAAATCATCTAAGCTTGTTTTATCGGCAGCAACAAGTTGCGGAACAATCAGTTTGTTATAATCGGGCTTAATCGGTGCATTTAACTGGTAAAACAGTTCACCTACTGCAGAAGCTATGTTAGAACCGAACAGGCCTGGAGATACCACCACTTTGGTAGGCACTTTTCTAAACTCTGCAGGGAAATTAAAAAAGCTGTAAAACTTATTCTCTCTTTCACCGGAAAAAGTTAAAGTAGAAAGTTTAGGATTTACAAAAGCATAAAAATTACTGAAGCCATCTTTACAAATATTGTTACCCGGGTAAAACCTGAATTCTACCATCAGGGAGTTAAATTTGGTTAACAAGTATGGTTTAAGATCTATGTTTTCTTTAAACTCTGTTCTGTCTTGTAAAGAGGCGTTATAAATGAGGTTTTCATTAAGGTAAATATTAACAAATCCACGATCTCCTTCTTTCAAGATTGAAAAATTACTTTCCAGGTGAAAGGTTAATTTATTGGGAATGGCATTGAACTCTGTAAGCGAAAAGGCATATTTCTGTTGTAAAGCGCCTATGCCTTCCATTAAGGCCGATGTACCACCCAGATCTTCTAATGTAGTAACAAGAGCCGATGCGTTATCCAGGGCAACATTACTTGGAACAGCTTCCTGAATTAACAATTTATCGCTAAAAGTACTGCTCATTTTTTTATTGTTGGCCATTGTATTAATGGCTTTTTTATAACCGGCAGCATCACCACCCGTTACTACTATACAGGAGTGACCTGAATAAAGGCTGCCTTTTATAACACCAATATATCCCTGGCCTGCAGCCAGAGAAGGCAGCTCCTGGCGTACACTGGCAGGTAATTTTTCCGGTAAGCCACAAACAACAGCTCCGTCGGGTATTGTCTCTTCCGCTCTATATGTTTCGGCAGGTACTTCTTTTAAGCCGCTTTGTTTTAAAAGTGTGTAAGCCAGCCCTCCCGCTGTTAAATCATCCAGGTCGTTGGTTGCAGGTGTGTATACCTGGTTGCAATCCTGAAACCATTCTTTTAAAGAACGCTGATAAAGGGGGGTTTCATTTTTATAAATGGCCAGATAAGATGAATTTTTTACACGTACCCAGCAGGCAATATTATCAACGTCTTTACAAGGTTCGTCGGTAACACTCATTCTCGCAGCTATTTTTACTTTAATAAACCTGCCATCAGGCTGCAAGTATTTCTTTGCCAGGTAAGCTTTCATGGTAATAACCGAATCAACCCCATTAACATTGATTGGTTGCGTAAGAATAGGTACATCTTTTAAATACAATACGAGGAACGAGGTTCTCGGGTTCAGTACTTGCGAGGCCCTTATTTGCATTACCAATGTACAATTCTCCAGGTCATCGTTGGGCTTTATCTTAACAAAATAAGTTAAAGAACCTGTTAAGCCAGTAATAAACGCATCATCATACCCCATATACTCTAAGGATCTCTCAACATATTTCGATTCGGTATTAATGCGGAATTTTTGTCTTTCTTTATTGAGAATTGAAGAGTCTCTTCTTTGAAACAATTGTGCATTACTTGCCTGTACAAACACAAGTAATAAGGAAAGAACAACTAAAATTCTAAGTTTCATATCTTAAAGTTTAATGGGTACTTGCAAATTCTATACGGTAGTAATTGCCTGTTTTTTCTTCGCTGTTATAGGCAAAGGTACCACCCATGGTTTCGGTTAATTTTTTTGCTACTGCCAGGCCCAGATCATCATCTGAATTCAAAGCGTCTTTAACATTTTTGTGCGGCTGTAGTTTACTAAACAATTCGTCCATTTTTTGTTTTCCTATCAACTTGCCAACGTTTACCACTTCTATTATGCACTTATCGTTTATTTCGTTGGTATGAACTGTGATGATAGAACCGCTTTGTGCATAGCGTATGGTGTTAGAGAGGAGTTTAAACAATAACTGATTCAGGAACAATTTGTCTAAATACACTTTCATAACTGTTGGAGACAAATGCAACTGAAGGTTAATCTGCTTCATTTGGGCTGCATCGGAGGCAATACCTATCACAGCCTTTTCTACAACAGGGCCAATATCGAAAATTTCATAATTAAAATCAATTTTGGCTTCATTCTTATCGGCTGTACCTCCCAGTTTTTCGGATAAATATCCCAGCTTTTCGTTGCTTGCACCAATATACTGAACAATCTCTTTTTGTTCGGCGGTAAGATTGTCTTGTTTAGCCAACAAGAGATCCAGCGACATCTTAATAGACCCATTGAAATTCCTGAAATCATGCATCATGATATTCATCGTATCATTCTTATAATCGTTCAGCACTTTCAACTGCCTGTTAGATTCTTCAATAATATATTTTTGATCACTGATTCTTTCGTTTTGAGACAACAAACGGTTATTGGCCTCTTCTATCAAAATATTTTTAGCAAGATCTCTCTTCAGAATTAAGTAACGGTTGTACGATGCCAGGCAGGAGAATGAAGACAGTACCAGATATACCGTACCGCCTCTTGAAATAAGGTATTGAACATTTTCTCCACTGGTTCTGAAATAGTAAGTAACTCCTATCACTGCATAAGAGAACAAACACAGCACTACAGGATAAATAGGCTTCCAGAAAAGGGTAATGTTTACTAAAAAAATAAATACCGAGAATAACAGGAAGTAAGCAGTAACATCGTAAAAACTTACATGCCCACATACATAAGCATGCATGAATACATTAACTCCAATAAATAAGGCGATTGTTTTTTCGTAGGGCCAGTCTAACCGGTACCCATAAGTGTAAATGCCATAAGAAATGCCTGCTACGAGGAGCCTCAACATGAAAAGAAAACTCCAATCTGAGCTTGCAAACAAATAATCTAAGAGCCAACTTAAAGGTAGGGAGAAGATAATAGTCCACATTACAACATTAGCATAATAAGTTCCTTTCGCATTCAACTGTTCTGCTAATGCTTCCTTATTTATATTTACATAAGAAAAGCTTTGGTTAGTGAGCATATGGGTAACGGACTAAGTAACAATATTGTGTGAAAATAATTATTACATAACTTTTACAATGATAAGACAGATAATCTTGATAACTTTCATTTGTACACTCTCACTATCCACATTTAGTGCAAAACTAACCGGTTCACAACCTTTAACCGAATTGGTTAAACAATTAGGCGCCGGCATTAACATTTCTTTGTTTGAACACAACTGGTCTACTCCCCAGCAAATATGGCAGGAAGATTATCTTACCAAACTAAAAAAAATAAAAAAAGCACATTTTAAAACAGTACGTTTCCCTATTGCCTTCGATATGTTTCTGCAACCCAATTCTACCAACCTTATGCCGGAGATATTGCTGAAGATGCAGGAAATTTATACCAATTGCAAAGCTTTAAACCTAAACCTTGTTTTTACATACCACTACGGAAAGTTAACCGATTACAATTCTTTCAGTGAACAGGAAAAGGTTTCATGGATATGGAAACAAGTGCAGCGCAAGTTTACCGGGGAAGGCTATGAAA
>OFTX01001159.1_pt1 | contig 10067 bp, 9 predicted proteins | sample 1775051 | NCBI WGS metagenome assembly OFTX01 (sample SAMN08195772, study PRJEB24354) | sludge metagenome | isolation source: sludge from phenol fed wastewater aerobic bioreactor A | place: India: Nagpur | collected 2016-09-15
GCGCCAGCGCCTCGTCGATGTCCCGGGCCTGCTTGTCCACGTAGCGCGTGCGCAGGCGAAAGTCGATGCTGGCCTGCTGGCACTCGATGTTGAGCGAGCAGGCGCCCGCCAGCGTGGCCGCCAGCGGCTGCGCGCCGCCCATGCCGCCCAGGCCGGCGGTGAGCACCCAGCGGCCGGCCAGGTCGCCCTGGTAGTGCTGGCGCCCGGCCTCCACGAAGGTCTCGTAGGTGCCCTGGACGATGCCCTGGCTGCCGATGTAGATCCAGCTGCCCGCCGTCATCTGGCCGAACATGAACAGGCCCTTGCGGTCGAGTTCGTTGAAGTGCTCCCAGTCGGCCCACCGGGGCACGAGGTTGGAGTTGGCGATCAGCACGCGCGGGGCGTTCTCGTGCGTCCTGAACACGCCCACGGGCTTGCCGGACTGGATCAGCAGCGACTCGTCGGGTTCGAGCTTCCTGAGCGACGCGAGGATCTGGTCGAAGCACGCCCAGTCGCGCGCCGCGCGGCCGATGCCGCCGTAGACCACGAGGTCCTGCGGGCGCTCGGCCACCTCGGCGTCGAGGTTGTTCTGGAGCATGCGGTAGGGCGCCTCGATCAGCCAGTTCTTGCAATGGAGCGTGCTGCCGCGCGGCGCGCGGATGTGGCGGGAAGGGTCGTGGCGGGGGTCTTGGGTCGTGGTCATCGGGGTCTCCAAAGCAAAAAGAAGCGGCCGGGGAGGTCAGTGCAGCCCCAGATAGGCTTCGGTGAGGGAGGGGTCTTGGCGGGCGTCGGCAGCCGTGCCCTGCCAGACCGAGCGGCCGGATTCGAGCACGCAGATGTCGTCGGCCACCTTGAGCACGCGCTCGGTGTTCTGCTCGACCAGCAGCACCGTGAGGCCCTCGGCGCGCAAGGTGGCGAGCGCGCGGTAGCACAGGTCGATCACCTTGGGCATCAGGCCGAGCGAAAGCTCGTCGATCATCAGGAGGCGCGGGCGCGTCATGAGCGCGCGGCCGATCGCCAGCATCTGCTGCTCGCCGCCCGAGAGGTTGCCGGCGAGCGAATCCAGCCGCTCCGCCAGGCGCGGGAACAGTGCCAGCACGCGGTCGCGGTCCTGCGCGAACAGGCGCGCGGGCTGCACCAAGCCGCCCACGCGCAGGTTGTCCTCGACCGACAGATCCTTGAAGAGCCGCCGCCCCTCGGGCGAAATCGCGATGCCCAGGCGCACGCGCTCGGTGGCGGGCAGGCGGCCGATGTCCTGGCCGTCGAACAGCAGGCTACCGCCCTGCTGCTGCACATGCCCGGCCACGCACATCAGCGTGGACGACTTGCCCGCGCCGTTGGGGCCGAGCAGCCCGGTGATGGCGCCGGGGCGCAGCTTGAGGCTGAGCTCGTGCACCGCCTGGAAGGCGCCGTAGCCGCAGGAGAAGGAACGCAGTTCAAGCATGGCCGGTTTCCTCCCGCGCATCGGCGTCGGCGCCGAGATAGGCATGGCGCACCACGGGCTGGGCCATCACCGCCTGCGGCTCGCCCTCGGCGATCTTGCGGCCGTTGTCCAGCACCACGAGGCGGCGGCAGATGCGCAGCACCTCGCCCAGGTTGTGTTCGATCAGCACGATGGTGACGCCCTGGGCGTTGATCTCGGCAATCGTGTCCGCCAGGCCATGCGCTTCCTTTGAATTGAGCCCGGCCAGGGGTTCGTCGAGCAGCAGCAGCCGCGGCTTGAGCGCCAGCGCCCGCGCCAGCTCCAGGCGCTTGAGCACGCCCAGCGGCTGCGTGGCCGGGCTTTGCTCCGCCAGGTGGGCGATGCCCACGCGCTGCAGCTCCTGGCGCGCCCGGGCCAGTTCTTGCGCATCGGACACCTGCAGCAGCGCGCCCAGCGGCCGGCGCGTCTTGGCGCTGGCCGCGGCCATGGCCACGTTGTCCTGCAGCGAAATGCTGCGCAGCGGCCGCACCAGTTGCTGCGACAGCGCCAGGCCCAGGCGGATGCGCTCGTTGATCGAATGCTCGTTCAGGCGCTGGCCGTCCAGCAGCACCTGGCCGCCGGTGGGGCGCACCACGCCGGTGATGGCGCGCAGCATGGTGGTCTTGCCCGCGCCGTTGGGGCCGATCAGGCCGAGCAGCTCGCCCTCGCCCACCGTGAACGAGACGTCATCGACCGCGAGCAGCCCGCCAAAGCGCACCGTGACGGACGCGATGGCCAGCAGGGGTGCCGCCGTGCTCATGCCTTGCTCCCCTGCGCCTTGCCGGATGCGAACAGGCGGCGCACCAGGCCGGCCATGCCGCCGGGCGAAAAGCGCATCATCAGGAACAGCAGCCCGCCATAGACCAGCAGCTTGTAGTCGCCTATCACCTGGAACCACGCCGGCAGCGCCGAGAGCACCGCCGCGGCGATCACCACCCAGGCGACCGAGCCGATGCCGCCGAAGACCACCATCGAGAGCACGGTGATCGACTCGATGAAGCCGAAGTTCTCGGCCCCGATGAACTGCAGGTGATACGCCAGCAGCGCGCCCGACAGGCCGGCCAGCGCGGTGCCGATGGCGAACGCCGCGAGCTTGTAGCGCGGCACGTCGATGCCGAGCACGCGCATGGTGTCCTCGTCCTCGGCGATGCCGTTGAACACCCGCCCCATCCAGGTGCGGCGGATGTAGATGGACAGGCCCGCCACGACCGCCGCCAGCGCGATGGCAAACGCCATGAAGCCGAGCTTGCCCAGGCCATGGTCGGGAATCGAGGAGACGCCCATCTCGCCGCCCAGCCAGTCCTGCTGGCGCACGAAGCCGACGAAGAGAAAGACCACGCCCATGGTGGTGATCGCCAGGAAGTCGTCGCGCACGCGCAGCGAGGACAGGCCGACGACGACGCCCAGCACGCAGGCCAGCAGCATCGCCGCCGGCAGCGTGGCGAGGAAGGGCCAGCCGGCCTTGCCGAGCATCGCGGCGGCGTAGGCCCCCACGCCCTGGAAGGCGGCGTGGCCCAGGCTGATCTGGCCGCAGAAGCCGGTGATCAGGTTCAGCGACAGCGCGAAGATGACGCTGATCGCCATGGTGGTGAGCAAGGTGATTTCGTAATCCATGGTTCCTCCCTCACCGCCGCGCGAACAGACCCTGGGGGCGCACCATGAGCACCGCGATCAGGAAGGCGAAGGCAATCGCGTTGCGGTCCAGGAACTGGCCGATGTAGATGGTGCCGAAGGACTCCACCACGCCCAGCACCAGCGAGGCCGCGAGCGTGCCCGGCACCGAGCCCAGGCCGCCCAGCACGATGATGGCCAGCGCCTTGTAGGAGGGCACGCTGCCCATGGTGGGCTCCACCAGGTTGTTCAGCAGCGCCACCCAGACGCCGGCAAAGCCCGCGAGCGCCGAGCCGACGAAGAAATTGATGTCGCGCACCCGGCGCAGCGAGATGCCGAAGGATTCGGCCATCTGCGGGTCGGTCACCGTGGCCTGGCAGGCCACGCCGATGCGCGTGCGCGACTGCAGCCAGGCGAGGATGCCGATGATGAGCACCGTGCCCGCCATCATCCAGATTTCCGCCAGGCTGAGCTGCAGGCCGCCGCCCAGCGCCACCTGGCCCTGCAGCTGCGGCTGCTCGAACGACAGGCCCTGCGCGCCGAAGACGATGCGAAAGGCCTCTTCGGACGCGATGTACAGGCCGATGGAGGCGATCAGCGCCACGAAGGGCGGCTGCGCGAGCAGCGGCTGGTAGGCCAGGCGGTACATCAGCACCCCGGCGAGGCCGGCGATCGCCGCGGCGCAGACGAAGGCCAGCGCCAGGCTGCCGCTGGCGTTGGTGACCAGCACGCCCGCATAGGCGCCCAGGGTGAACAGCGAGGCGTGCGCGACGTGCAGGATGCGCAGCAGGCCATACACCAGGGTCAGGCCCAGGGCGATCAGGGCGTAGATGCTGCCCTGCACCAGCCCCTGGACGATGAGTTCCACATACAGCATGGTGTCTGCCTGCCGCCCTGGTGCTTACTTGGCCTTGGTGGGCGGCGCCAGCAGCACCGGATCGTGGATCACGGTGTAGCGGTGGAAGGCCTTGTCCTTGACCACCTGCACCTGCAGGTCCTTCTGCACCTCGTGCAGGTCGTTGAAGGAGAGCTTGCCGATGGGCGTGTCGTAGGTGCCCGCGGCCAGCGCGTCGCGCAGCGCGGCGCCGCCCTTGCCCCCGGTCTTCTTCAGGCCGTCGATGGCCACCAGCGTGGCGGTGTAGCTGGAGGCGGCCACCATGTCGGCGCCCACGCCCGTGGCCTTGCGGTAGTCGGCCAGGAAGGCCTTGGTGACGGGCGAGTCGGAATCGCGATCGAGCGAGGTGGTCACCAGCGTGCCCTCGGAGGCGGGGCCGGCGATCTCCATGAATTTCTCGGAGTCGTAGCCCTCCTGGCCGATGATGGGCACCGTCACGCCGGCGGCGCGCAGCTGGCTGACCAGCGGGCCGGCGTTGAAGTAGTAGCCCGAGGCATAGATGGCCTCGGGGTTGTCCGCCTTGACCTTGCTCACCAGCGGGCCGAACTGGCGGTCGGACATGCCGTATTCGTACTCGTTGACGATGTTCAGGCCGAGCTTTTTGGCGCCGTCCTTGAAGCCCGCGGCCAGCGACTGGCCGAAGTCGTTCTTCACGGTGATCAAGGCCACGTTCTTCTTGCCCAGCTCCTGCACCAGCTTGGCGCCGCCGCGGCCCTGCACCTCGCCCATGGCGGAGACGCGGAACATGTAGTCGCCCGCCAGCGTGACGTCCGGGTGGATGGAGTAGGCCACCACGTAGGGCACCTGGGCCTTCTGGAAGATCGAGGCCGCGGCGCGCGTGGAGCCGGAGTAGGAGCCGGAGACGCCCACCACCACCTTGTCCTTCTCGATCATCTTGGTGACCGCGGGCACCGCTTCCTTGGCCGAGGCCTGGTCGTCGTAGACCACGAGTTCGAGCTTCTGCCCGGCCACGCCGCCCGCGGCATTGGCCTCGGCCACCGCGAGCTTGGCGCCTTCGAGCGCGGACTTGCCGTCGGCCGCGGCAAAGCCGGTGGACGGCACGTTGAAGCCAATCTTGATGTCGGCCCAGGCCGCGCCCGCGGGCAGGGCGAAGGCCAGCGCCGCGGCCAGCAGCTTGGGGGCGAAGGGGGACAGGTGTTTCATGAGCTTCTCCTTGGGGATGGACCTCTGGACGCGGGGCGCCGACTCGTTGTTTAATGCCTATACAACAGAGCGACAATTGAAACCATGTTGTATATACATCTCGCGGAAAAAGAATTTAGGTGCTGCGCCATGGCGTGTCAACACCGGCCGCATCAAATTACGGGTTTACCCTGATGAATTCCTCCACTCCCACCGAGGCCGCCCCGGCCGGGGGCAAGCGCCCCCCCGCGTTCCAGGTGATCAAGGAACACGTGCTGCGCCAGATCCACGAGGGCCGGTGGCGCGAGGGCGACGCCATCCCCGGCGAGCAGGCGCTGGCGCGCGAGTTCGGCGTCTCGCGCATGACGGTCAACCGCGCGCTGCGCGAGTTGAGCAGCGAGCAGGTGCTCGAACGCGTGCAGGGCTCGGGCACCTACGTGGCGCAGCAGAAGTTCCTGGCCACGCTGGTGGAGCTGCGCAACATCGCCGACGAGATCGCCGCGCGCGGGCACCAGCACTCCAGCGAGCTGCAGCTGCTGGAGCGCACGCGCGCGAACGACGCGCTGGCGCACCAGCTGCGCCTGGCGCCGCGCGCCACGGTGTTCCATTCGGTGATCGTGCACTTCGAGAACGAGCACCCGCTGCAGGTGGAAGACCGCTACGTCAACCCGCACGTGGCGCCCGAGTACCTGCGCCAGGACTTCACCCACTGCACGCCCAACGCCTATCTGATGCAGGTGGCGCCGCTGCAGGGCGTGGATTTCCAGATCGAGGCCGGCTCGCCCCCCGACGACGTGCGCCAACTGCTGCGCATGGACAGGCAGGAGTTCTGCCTGGTGCTGCGGCGCACCACCTACTCCATGGGCCAGGTGGCCTCGGTGGCGTCGATGTGGCACCCGGCCAAGCGCTACCGGTTCACCGGCCACATCTGAGGTTTTGCCATCCATGAAGGACCAGGCCATGACACAAGAGAACCTCTGGCGCGGGCGCGACGACTCCGCGGAGCAGGGCGACACCCGGCGCCTGCACCAGATCGTCCGCCTGGACGACGGCTATGCGGCGGGCGACGCCGTGCTGCTCGGCTTTGCCAGCGACGCGGGCGTAGCGCGCAACCACGGCCGCGTCGGCGCGCGGCGCGGGCCGCGGGTGGCGCGCCAGGCGCTGGCCAACCTGCCGGCGCACGCGCTCACCGCGTTCTGGGACGCGGGCGACGTGCCTTGCGATGCCGATGCGCTGGAAGCCGCCCAGGCCGCGCAAGCCGGGCGTGTGGCGGCCATCCTCGGGCGCGGTGCGCGCCCGGTGGTGCTGGGCGGCGGGCACGAGGTGGCCTGGGCCGACTTCCAGGGCCTGCGCCAGCACCTCTACCGGCGCGGCCACACCGACGGCCGCCTGCTGGTGCTCAACCTGGACGCGCACTTCGACCTGCGCACCAGCCGCCCCGGCAACTCCGGCACGCCGTTCGACCAGATCCTGCAGGACGCGCAGGCGCGCCGCCTGCCCGTGCGCTATGCCTGCCTGGGCGTGTCGCGCCTGAGCAATACGCCGGCGCTCTACGAGCGGGCACGCCAGCTCGGCACGCACTGGGCCGAGGACACCGAGATGCAGGAACGCCATCTGGAGGCACGCCTGGGGGACATCGACCGGCTGCTGGCCGAGGCCGACCATGTCTACCTGACCATCGACACCGACGTGCTGCCCGCCAGCACCGCGCCCGGCGTCTCCGCCCCCGCCCCCTACGGCGTGCCCCTGTCCGTGGTCGAGGCCTGCGCGCAGCACGTGAAAGCCAGCGGCAAGCTGCGCCTGGCGGACATCGCCGAGTTCAACCCCGAGCACGACATCGACAACCACACGGCCCGGGCGGTGGCGCGCCTGGCCTGGCAGCTGCTGCAGCCCTGAACGTTCAGAACGTGCCGGGGTACAGCCCGCCGTCGAGCAGCAGGTTCTGCCCGGTGATATAGCCCGCCTGCGGGCTGCAGAGGAAGGCGCAGAGGGCGCCGAATTCCTCGGGCGTGCCCAGGCGCCGCGCCGGGATCTGCGCCGCCTGGGCGCGGCGGATGTCCTCCAGGCTCTGGCCCGTCTTTTCGGCCGCGGCCGTCAGGACGGCCTTCAAGCGGTCGGTGTCGAACTTGCCCGGCAGCAGGTTGTTCACCGTCACGCCGCGCGCGGCAATCTCCGAGCGCGCCAGCCCCGCGATGAACCCGGTGAGGCCGCTGCGCGCGCCGTTGGAGAGCGCCAGCACGTCGATCGGCGCCTTCACGGCGCTGGAGGTGATGTTCAGGATGCGGCCGTAGCCGCGCGCGGCCATGCCGTCGATGGCGGCCTTGATCAGCTCGATCGGCGTGAGCATGTTGGCGTTGACGGCCCGCTGCCAGTCCTCGGAGGTGAAGCGGCGGAAGTCCCCGGCCGGCGGGCCACCGGCATTGGTCAGGAGGATGTCGACATCCCGGCCCGGACCACCCGCGGCGGTCCAGACGGCTTCGCGCCCCTCGGGTGTGGTGATGTCGCAGGCCACGGCGATGACTTTGGGCTCTTTTTGGCCTGTAGCGCTTGCCCAGCGCGCGCCAGCAGCTCTTAATTTAGAAGCTGCCTGCTGCAGCGGCGCCTCGGTGCGCGCATTGACGAGCAGGTGCGCGCCCTCGGCGGCGAGCACGCCGGCAAGGCGCCCGGCGCCGCATCCCACATCCAGGAGCGCGCGGCCGGACAGCGGGCCGAGCCAGGCCCGGATGAGACCGGGCATGCTGCCCCGCGGGCGCGGCCCGGCGCCGCCGAGGGGCGAGAGGTCAAGGGACTGGGCCGGGGAATCGGATTGCGGCATCGCACTTCGCCTCGCGTCGGATCCTGTTGCGGAGCCATTGAAGAGGCCGCCGGCCAAGGGCGCAAGCGAAAGCGCGGCGGGAGGCAGCAGCACGGCAATCCGGAACGCCGGGCAACACCGGCGCGCCCCGGCGGCGGGCCGCCGTCACGGCCCTTCAGGAGCGAGCGGGCGCTAGATCTGGCGCCCCTCGACCTTCACGGTAAGCTGCTTTTCCATCTCCTGCGCGCCCTCGAGCTGCGGGTTGACCGCCAGCGCCTTGCGCACCGCCTGAAGGGCGAGACCCTCCTGGTCGATGTCGCGCAGGATCAGCGGCCGCAGGTGGGAGACGCCGTGGATGAAGAAGGCGTCCTGCTGCCGCACGATCTCGGACGCCACCTTGAGAATGGTGCGGGCGCGCTGGTCGAGGCTGCGGGTCAGCCAGTTGGCGCTTTGCAGGCATCCGGACAGAAAATCCTTCTCCGCCTGGTCCTTCGCCTGTCCTGAAACCCGGGCGAAATAAGCCTGATCGACCAGCACGCGCGGCAGCGTCTCGGAATTGAGTTCCACCGCCCAGCTTCCGTCGCTGGCGGCCCGCACCTCGACATCGGCCACGATGGCGTCGCTGGCGCCACCCGAAAACGCCATGCCGGGGCGCGGATCGAGCGCGCGGATCTCTGCCATCCTGTCGAGGAGGTCCTCCTCGTCGACGCCGCAAAGGCGTCTCAGCGCATGGAAATCGCGCCGCGCCAGAAGCTCCAGATTGGCCAGAAGCGCGCGCATGGCCGGATCGAGCCGGTCGCGCTGGCCAAGCTGGAGCGCAAGGCACTCGGCCAGGTCGCGGGCGAAGATGCCGGCCGGCTCGAATCCCTGGCACGTAGCCAGCACAGCCGCCACCGCATCCTCGCCGGCACCGAGCCTTTCGGCGATTTCGCCAAGGTCTGCGCGCAGATAGCCGGCCTCGTCCAGCCCGTCGGCGAGTTCGGCCGCGATCAGCCGCTGGGCGGGATCGGCGAAGGTCAGCGCGATTTGTTCGCCGATATGGTCGCGCAGCGTCACCTTGGCCGCCGCGAAATCCTCCATGTCGATGCTTTCGCCCGGACCGACGCCCGAGCCGCCGCCGGCGCCGACCGATTTCCAGTGCGCCGCGAGGTCGGGGGCCAAGCGTTCGGTGCGGCCGGGATCGTCGGGAAACAGGTTTTCCAGCGAGGAATCGAGCTTTTCCGACATCGCCTCGGCGCTCCACGCCGCCGGCACCTCCTCGGACCAGTCGCCCTGCGCGGCATCGGCCCTGCCGCCTGCCGCGCCGCCACCGTCCTCCCGCGGCTCGACGCGCTCCAGCAGCGGATTGCGCTCCATCTCCTCCTCGATGAAACGCTCCAGTTCGGCATGGGTGAGTTGCAGCAGCCGGATCGACTGCATCAGCTGCGGCGTCATCACCAGCGACTGGGGGGAACTCCTCGGCCACCACCTGCGCCACCTTCAGGTGCAGGCCCTGCCCCATCTCGGTGCCGCCGTGGTTCATGTGCACGGAACCGTCCGTATAGACATGCACCAGCGCGCCGGCCTGGTTGGACTCGGTCTTGGTGAAGGAGATGCCGAACTTCACCGGCGTCAGCGCGATGCCGCGCTTGACGAAGCGGCTGTTGGCGTTGAAGGCGGCGATCTCGCGACGGCGGCGGGCGTAGTCCGAGCTTTCCTCCAGTTCGGCGACGATGCGCTGGATGATGCAGTCCTCGACCTTCTGGTGGTAGGGCGTGAGGTTGCGGCTGCCCTTCGCACCCATCGCGTCGTAGAAATTGAGCTTGCGTATCTCCAGCGGATCCTTGCCGACAGCGAAGGCGATCTCGTCGATGACGCGCTCGGCGCCGACCATGCCTTGCGGGCCGCCGAAACCGCGGAAGGCGGTGTTGGAGACGGTGTTGGTGAACAGCGGCGCCGACTTCGCATGGACATGCGGGAAGAAATAGGCGTTGTCGCAGTGGAACAGGGCGCGGTCGCCGACCGGGCCGGAAAGGTCGGCCGAGAAGCCGGCCCGGAGCGCGAAGGTGTAGTCGACGGCGAGGATGCGGCCCTCGTCGTCGAAGCCGATGTCGTAGTCGATGGCGAAGTCGTGCCGCTTGCCGGTGGCGATCATGTCCTCGTCGCGGTCGAGCCTGAGCTTGACGGCGCGCTTCAGCTTCTTG
>OFTX01001160.1_pt1 | contig 10062 bp, 9 predicted proteins | sample 1775051 | NCBI WGS metagenome assembly OFTX01 (sample SAMN08195772, study PRJEB24354) | sludge metagenome | isolation source: sludge from phenol fed wastewater aerobic bioreactor A | place: India: Nagpur | collected 2016-09-15
TCAATAGGATAACCTTTGCCTCTTACTTCTTTTGATTGATGATACAATGGTACAATGGCTGCTTTCAAATCACTGTAGTTTGTGTCTTGCTGCGACTTATTAGCAGGTATAATTAATGGAAATATTTCCTGCCCTTTTAAAAGGGCCGTTACAGTTTTTATAAACTGCTTATTTGCCTTATCAAAAATGTCTTTGGGAGTAATCATTCCTTAGTATCGGCTAACTGTTTAAAACTTTCTTTCTTTTCATAATACTGTTACATTGTAAGATTATAGAGAACAGAACTTTTCTTGTTTTTTATTTCAACAAAATGCACCGCATTGATATAGGGTTCTGCAATATTGATTTTGTCCAAAGGAGTAACAACTAAAATCTGAAGGTTTAGCTGGTCGCAAAATTCCATCAGGAACCGGCTCTTCTCCGGGTCTAATTTGCTAAAGGCTTCATCAACCGTAATAAAACGAAGGCTTTTATGCTGCTTGCCCACCTGGAAAATTCCAAACTGGTGAGCAATGGCAGCGCCCAAAATTGCATAAGTAAATTGTGCTTTTTGTCCACCGGAATAGCTGGCAGTGTTATCATGGTATTGGCCTGCTTTGTTCTCTGCAGCCGAATATTCCCTTGCACTGAAAACAAGCCAGTTTCGTACATCGGTTACTTTTCTGCGCCAGTTTTCTTCTTTTTGTAATTCGGTAATTAACTCTTTTATCTTTTTAAATATTTCCAGCCTGTAAGCCTCATCATTTTTTTGCTTTTCAAAATCAAGAGCATTGGGAATAGCAGCATTTAACTGCCCTCTGAAAATATTGATTTCATTTTCTCCTCTAAGTTGACGGCACTCCAATTGTAAATAAGTATCCGGGTTACGGTTGAAAGTTATCTTTTTCAAGGGTATGTTCAATTCCTCGATCATATCCTCAATCTTACTTAACTCATTATTGAGCCATGCCCTGTAGCTAGTGAGTGCATCCAGCATACTTTTATCCATATAGTCCCTGAACCTTCGTTTATGTTCAACCAATCGTTGTGTTTGAATGGTTTTATACAAGTCTTCCAGGTCTTCAAGCCCCGTAAGGTCTGGTTTAATATTCATTACATCGCCACTCCAATTGGCAAATTCATTTGTAATTTTTTCTCCCGGATTTATAAATGCAGCAATCAGTGAGGTTGTGTCAAGTTCAAGCTTGTTTACAGCGTTACCTGCGGCTTTCTGTTTTGCTTTCAACTTAGTCCCGGCCTGTATCATCATGCTCTCAAACTGAGTCAATGATTGTATATCTGAAGAAGCAATTTTTTCTTCGGTCAAAAAATCAATGATTGCCTGTTCACCTGTTTCTTTTAAATCTTCAAAGTTCAATTTTAGTTTACGCATTGTACTCTCCATCAAGCTTGCTAATCCTCGTTATTAAATCATCTCTTTTTTCTTTCTCATCTTGCAACAATTTTTCTATTTCTTTAATTTGGTTTACAATTAACCCGTATGCATCAGATGATTTTTTTAAATCCTGAACCTGCTTGTTCAGTGTATTAATTTTTTCTGCATGTTGTTTCCAGTTAATCTCATCAAAACTTTTTACCTGTAATACAGCAGATATGGTTTTAATTTTTTCCTGTAACAATGTAACGGCTGGAGTTAGTGCTTTAATCTCATCAGAAAGCTTAGTGTGTAATTTTTCTTCATCGTATTTCTGTTGTTGCAGGTATTGAATAGTGGCTTTGTTATCCCATCCCAACCTGTATTTGGATTTATTCCATCTGCCCGGCCTGTCATCCTTTTCGTGCCGGTTTACATTTCTTGTTAAGCCATTGGAAGTAATGGCTTTTTGTGAGCCATAAAACACATTCAAATCATTGGTGCAATAGTAATTAAACCGGTCAAGCAACGCTGTCTCAAGCCACTTTGTGTATTCTGATTCTTTAAAATCAATTTTATTTACCAATGCATCATCTTCGGCAGGCCATCTTACAATGCTATTAGATTGTCTCCGGTCAATTTTATGATATACTAATTTTGTTTGCATATCATTATTATAAACAAACTGGTTTGCTGCTTTGCTGAATTTTTCCGGCACTAACAATTGCATTGCAAAACTGTGCAGCAGTTTTTCAATCGAATCTTCCCAAAGCTGCTCACTTATTTTTACTTTGATTAATTCACCTATAAATGGAAGTTCATCTTCCGTGGTTTCGAGAATGGTTGCCAATCTTTTTCTTGCAGTAATCAGGTCGTCGGGTATGCGGTTTTGTCTTGTTAAAAGTGAAGTAATCTGTTTTTGCAGTGCTTCTATTTTATTGCTTACACTTTCCTGTTCAATTTTTAATCTTAACTTCTTTTCAGCAAGTTTGTCCGCCTCGGCCGGAACGCTGGTATTTAATTCAAGTATTTTTGTGTAGTTATTTCTAAATACAACTGCATCAATATCTGTATCCAGTTTCAACTGTTCACAGCATTTTACATAACGGGTATTTTCGGCATTTTTAAAATCCCGTTTCTCTGTTTCAGTAGCAATATCTTTATTCAGCAGGGAAATCTGGCTGTCAATATTCAATGCAGCCCTTTGTGTAATCAGTTGCTCTTTTTCTTTATCCAGTTTATCTACAGATGCAGATATTATCTCTTTGTCCTTTTGGGCAATTTCAATGTCCAGTTCAAGCCTTTCCACATCTTTTTCAAGTAAGGCGTATTCAATTTTGCCAAGATAGAAAGGCATTTGTTCTTCTATAAAATCCAGCCTGTCCTTCTTGCTTTTTAACTCAGTTAGTATTTCCTTATTTTGTATTACAGGTGCCAATAGTTCAAGCTGCTTTTCATCTTTTTGAATTGCTTTATGGCTTATTAATAAATCGCTGTAATGGGTGTACAAACCCTTAAACTGTTCTTCTGCATCTGATTCCTCCAGCATTTCCTGCCGGATGAAATTTGTCAGGTCGCCCAATACCTTAATGCCAACCGTTTGGCTAAAAAGTGAGAGAGCCTTATCCTTTAATCCAAATAGTTCACTAAACCTTGCGGCATATTCCTTGAAGCTGTTATAAATTTCGGTCTTGGCATATTGCTTAACCAGTTTCTTTTTCCAGTCACCTTTAAAATCAAAATGGTCTTTACCAAAATGCTCATTTATATTCAGTGGATAGGGGGAGACTATAAATATCTTTTGTAAACCGCCATTGCTGAACCATCTTACCTGTATTAAAGTAATAGTATGCTGGGTCCCTGAATTTTGGAAACAGGCGAGCAAGACAGAATATGGATTATCTGCCTTAGTACGTAATTGTTCTGTTTTTGATTTCTCTTCGGCTTCAGAAAATGTTTTGCCATGATAGCCCCAGAAATAAGAATTTTCATCTCTTTCTTTTTTTGATTCAGCACCTGATGATTGATTGTAAAATCTTTTATTGGTCGGTACAAGTATGGTAAGAAGAGCATCTATCAAAGTTGTTTTGCCACTACCATTTGCACCAGTAAGCAAGGAAGTGCGGCCATCCGGTTGAAGCTTAAAAACCTTACCATTGAATGTTCCCCAGTTAAATACTTCCAGGTATCTTAGCCGGTAGCCATTATCCGAATTATTATTGCTGAACAGTGTTGACATAGTTGTTTAACTTATTCTTTATTTCTTCCAGTTTATCATTACTGATAAAGGCTTTTATAATTCTTTTTATTTCATATTGATTGTTATCCTTGTTAGCAGCGTCTTCCCGGTTTAATTTTAATATGCCGATATTTAGTAAACTGGATATTGGCCTTGACAAATCTTTCCATAATTTGCTTTTATTGGATTGCTCTTTGTAAAATAATTCTATCCGTTCTTTTATTTCCTTTTGTGTGAGATAGAATTTTCTTCCATCACTTTTAACGTCAAATTCCTCAAGTCCTTCTCTCAGAATCACAGCAAGTAATGTAGCTTCGTAATTCAGCGGTTGTCTTTTCATAAGACGGGGCAAAGGATTATCATCGTTTTCATCTGTTTCTGGCTGCAATATCCTTGCAAAACCATCCTGCTCATTAATGACGAGTTCCATACCTATCTTACCAAAATATTCCTGTATGGCAGACTGCCAGCCCAGCAATTCTCTCCAGATGTTTTTGTCATCTGCATATACAGGCCCCTGCAGCAGTTTAATAATAACAGCAGCAAAAGGAGCTCTTGCAATTTTTGTTTCCATAATTATTTTAATGTTGGGTTTGTATAAATTACCATTGGCACATTTATTTTTCTTTCACCTATTAAAATGGGTTCTTTAGCTTCTTCTATTATGATATGATGGGAGCTTGAAGTGGCTATTGAAAAATAGCCTACAATTTCACTCAACCCGTTTTCAACGCCATACTCATCAATAATTTCCTTTAATGTTACCTGGCTTTTGTGCTGAAGCATTGCGTCAATTCTTTGCAATAATTTTTTCCTGTCAATGGTAAATTGATCAAATAATATTTTAAAATCTGCATCAGTATCTTCTCCGCTTCCATCCGGGTATAATATACCGGTAATATCATCTTTTTCTTCACCAGGTTCCCATCGGTCAAAGAGATTAATGTATGGTTCGTCTTCAATCACAATAAAATCATCGTCCTTTATTTTTGTTTCAATAAGAGTATAAGCCATCTGACGTATATCGCCAATAAGTTCCATTGCCCTTCTTCTTTCCAAAAGATTCTTTTCTGACAATACCCGGCTTATCTTTTCACTTAATTTACGATTGGAATCAATAACCTTTCTGCCCGATACATGCAGGTAACGCTTCAGGTGTTTTAAAAACCTGTCATTATTATAATCAATATTGTGTTCACTTAAAAGCTGATAAAGTTTTTCCGTAAGCTGTGTAAATTCCTGCTGCCGTTTTTCATCCATCAAAAACTCCCAAAAAGCTTTAAAACTTTTGCCTTGTGGTTTCTGGTCTATTTCATCAAGAGCATCAAGGGCAAAAACCAGCAGTGTTCCTTTGGCAATATCTTTTTCTGTGTACTTACGCTGAATATCCTTTCGTATTTGTTCAAAATTCTGTTCTACTTCACTAAAGTCTGCCAACAGTTCTCTTGCCATTTTATTCAAATCATAGAATTGTTCTTTTATCTCAGTTTCATCAAACACAGAAGGTTTCTTTCCTGATTTCAATAAATTTATTTCATCTTCAATAGCCCATTTTTTATTTTGTAACTCTGCTATTCTTGCTTCTGCATCTTCATTTGTTTGTTCAATCATTTTTTGGAGCTTAAAAAAAATGTCCCTGAACCGGCTGTTGGTTCCAACATGTTCCCTGCGTTCTAAATCAGTAAGCCATTTTAATACTTTTACAGTATCTGCCGTTAATTCATGCAGGTCTTCTCCTTCATCGTTTGGATATTTAGAAAGGAAGCCGCTATTGCTCCATTTTTCAATATACTGTGCTGCCCTTACGGAAAAATCGTCAAATAAAGTTCCGGCTTCTAACTCTTCATCTTTTTCCTCATAAGACAGTTCCTCCATATACCCCTCCAGTTTACTTCTTAATTCACTGTTTGAAATTGTAGTTACATTGGCATCCGAAAAAACTTTCTGAAAAAAGGAGATAATAAATGCAGCATTCTTTGACCTTAAAAGCAGTAAGGGCTTAGCTGTTTTAAACTGAAAAAGAATTTCTTCAAAGGCCATACCTCTAAAATAAGATATTTAGGGTAAAGAAATGAATCAGAGTGGTTTAGAGGGGTTTAGAGGAGTTTATAGCAGCCCCTCATCCGCAAAGCTGTAATATGCTTCACTGGTTATAATAATATGGTCAAGTACCCTTATATCGTGGTACTTTGCCGCTTCTTTTATCTTACAGGTTAATTCTTCATCAGCCCTGCTTGGCTTTAAGTTACCTGAAGGATGATTGTGAGAAAGTATAATACTTACTGCAAGCGACTTTATGGCCGCTGCCAAAATTAATCTTGGGTCAGCAACAGTTCCGCAAATACCTCCTGATGAAGCATCATAAACACCCGTTACTCTATTGGCCCGGTTCAGGAAAACTACCTTAAACTGTTCCTGCATTTCAATTTTGTTTTCATCCCAAATTTGTCTCAATACATTTTGAATATCTTTACTGTCTTTAATCAATGGCCTTTCAGAAGCTTTTACTTTTGATTTGTAAACCAATTCTACTTCTGCTACTGTTGTCCATTCCGGAAATTGCATTGTCATCTGTTCCATAACATACTTTTTAATTGTTTAAAAATTAATTACAGAACATGCCCTGCCTTTTGGCGATAAAGGCCATGAAGCAACGGAATAAATAGTGTCTTACATTTTGTGGGATAATTTTACTTTATGCCGGAATTTCATGGCCGCTTCAGCAGCCAAAAGGCGAACTTTGTGGGGGAATTAATGAAGAAATATTGGCAATCAAAACACTTTTATCTTAGATAGCTATTTACGAACAGCAGGATGCTTCCATTTGTACCGGTGGACACTTTACGGAACCATAACTGCAAAATATACAGCAGTCACCTTCTTTGGGTTTAATACGTGTCTTACAATTGATACATTCATAAAAAAATTGGCAAGCGTCTGTCGGCATTGCCTCTTCTTGTTTGTGTCCACAATTAGGGCAAGTAATAACTGATTGAAGTATGATGGTCTTTTCCATTTTATTTGTTGTTGGTGATTGAAGTTACTTTATAGCCGATAGCATTTAGTGTGTTAGCAATGCTGTCAACCGATATTTTGCTGTTGTCAAACTTAACAATTGCATTGGCATTTTTATACGATGTGTTGGCTTCAATAACTCCATTTACTTTTGAAAGTTCACTGTTAATGAGTGCTGAACAACCATCACAATCCATTCCGCTAATGTTGAGTTGGACTGTCTGAATATTACTTTTGTCAACAACAATAACTATATTCTGATGTGGCTTTGGATAAAACACTTTAGCATAATAAGGAAAGGCAAGCAACAAAGCAGCAATCACTGTAACAATGCCTAAAAATAATTTTGATTGCCAAAATGATTTTTTATTATCAGTATCACAATCGCAATCAACTTGTTTTTGTGGTTTAAGCTTTTGATACCAGGCAAACGCAAAAAGTAAAACGGTTACAACAATCAAATAAGGTCTGTATGGTTCAATCCACGAAAAAGAAGAAGCAAGTCCGCTTGCACCGCCAAGAAATGCAAGTACAGGTGTGATGCAGCAAAGTGAAGCAGTAATAGCGGCAAAAATTCCTGCTATCCAACTTTTGCTGGTTTTTGTTGTCGTTATCATAGAGTTTGCGTCACTAAATTTTGTTGATTAATGATTTTGAAAAAGGGTCGCAATATTTTTAACTGGTCGCTTCGCAATGAATAGAAAATGGTTTGTCCTTCTTTTCTTGCCTCAATAATATTCCCGTCTTTGAGCTTTCGTAAGTGTTGCGATATTGCAGGGATGCTCATTCCTAAAATATCACTAAGGTCGCAGGGGCAGAGTTCACTTTCTTCATCAAGCAGAAAAAGTATTTTCAATCTTACTTCGTTACCAGCCAAAGCAAGAACTTGCCCCAACTGCAAAAATGATTTGGAATTCGTCTTTAGCTTTTCACTGCAACTTTTAATTTGTTCTATGTCTGCCTGTAGCCTGATGCAAGTGTCATTTGCCATTGTCAATTTATTTGTCGGGTCAAATTTAGGAAGATATTTATTATTTAAGCAAATACTTAAATATAATTTTCATTGTTGAACTTTGTTAAACCCCAAGCTGCCCCGCCATTTTCCCAACTCTAACACAATATAGCGGGGCAGCTTTCTAAGAAAAAAGGAGCATTTTGCAATGCCCCTTTTCTGAATTATTTATTGTAAATCCCGACCATTTCCCCCTTTACAAAGCCCTCACAAAGCTGAAAAGCTTTTTGCGTTCTTAACTGTGCCGTTCCACCAAACAACAGCGATTTCATTTTAGCTTCATCATCTTTGTATGTTCTTACATTTTGGAAGTAACCGGTAATAGCATTGTATGCACCAAACACAGTTCCTTTAGTAGCTTCTGTTTGTTGTGTGGGGCTGGCAAAATTGTATTCATACACTGCATCACACATATTTCTGAAACAGGTGCTTAATTCATCCAGTTCTCCTTTTTGAATATTATCTAACACTTCCTTGTTTGGCACCATTGCCATTTGTATCAGTTTCTGCACTTCCTTATCGGTAATGCGAACCTTTGCCCATTGGTTGAAAATTCCGCCCAACTGATGACTAAGTTGGTTGGATATTCCTAACACTTTGTGGGCTTCTTCCAATCGTTCTTTTACATTGGCAGTATGACGAATCTTAATAGAATTAGTATGATTTCTTAAAGCGGCATTCAGTGTATTGTTGCAAACAATTCTTATGGGAGTGAATGCAGCTACAATACTACCAAAACCGTCGTGGGAAGTGGTAAGGAACAAATACTTTTCAATGCAATCCGTATTGCCAACTTTAATATAACCGGGCAGTTTGGCGGTAATAAATATTTTCTCACCCTTTCCCAATGCTCCGGCTGTTTCATATTGAATACCATCACCACCAACAATAGCATCAAAGAAACTGAAAGCATCAATGTTTTGTACTACTTTGTAATCTTTACCGAGACGGTCGCCTAAAATTGCGTTGGTATCGGGTCGGTAGGTGTAAAAAGAAGATTTGGAAACCACTTCATCTCCATTGTCCAATTTGTGAGTATTTGGTCTTTTCAATACTTCAAAGTCAAGCCCTGCAAATTGCAATGCTTCTTTGCTTGTTGGGTAGTCTTCAACAATTTTTCCCAAACCGTGCCATGCTTTTTCTTCTACGCTAAAGAAACTGTATTGTTGCTTTTCTTCATTGAAATTGATATTGTGTGCCATAGTTGTAAGTTTTAAATTTGAATAGGAGGGCAACACTTCTGTTTGTTACAAGTGCTGCCCTGATTGTTTAAAATGGTAAATCGTCTGTGGCTTCTGTCATTACCGCCACTGGTGTGGTAATAACAGGCGTTGCATTTTCCGCATTTACTTTGTTGCCGCCGCCATGCAGTTTAATCTTGTTGGTATTGAAAGTAAGGCTGGCTTTTACTTCACCTTCTTTGTTTGTCCAGGCGTTTGCACCAATGCGGCCTGCACATTCAACTAAGGAGCCTTTCGTTAAATACGGAGCTATTCCGGCATTAAGCCAGTAAGTACAATTGACATAAGTAACCACTTTAGTTACTTCGCCGCTGCTTTTTGATTTGTAAGTGTCATTAATAGCAATAGAAAAGTTCACCACTTTTTTCCCTGCTTTTGTTTCGCTAACGGTTGCGTCTGCGGTAATTCTTCCGATGATTTCCATAACTGAAATTTTAAATGTTTAGAAAATTGTTTTAAATAAATTCAGCTTCGCTTCATTCATTTACCCTTAGCGACCAGCCATTAGGACTGCGGAGGAGAAACAAGGTTTTTCAAATAAAATACTACCCGGTGTGGGTAGCTATTGAAGTATCTGGTGGAGATTTTTTTGAAAACCCGTGGCGATTGACGACTCATTATCGTGTGGGAATAAGACCTTGTTTCGCACAGAGCAGGACAATAATTTTGCGGCAGGGTCAGTTGAATGAGCAGTTTGAAAATTATCGTTGTAATATCTTCTTTGCAACATCTATTCATTGAAGTGTCTGGAATTGTGTTGGCTGAGGTACGAGGCCTTCTCAATTCCTAATATTCTTATCCGGCGCCAATGGTTCCGCCGTTTCGTTGTGACGTAGGCGTAACGATTAATATAAACGGTGGAAGGATTGCGCCGGGTCATTCCGATAATCATTTACCCTGCCCGTTAGGGATTGCAGTGTAAATCCTTCGAAGAAGATTGAAACGAAAAGCCCGGCCCGCCATAAAGCGGGAACGGCCTGAAATTATTTTTTTTGAAAGCTGCAAAACAGAAAGTCTTGCGTTGTATTAAAAGGGGTAAGATGCTTTTCTGTTATACATTTTATTCGTTTAAAACTTTTTTCAAAGCGATGCGACATTGATGCCTCAGAGTATTGTTTTACTTCAAGCCCACTGCATTTATCAGGGCCTTGCTCAGAGAAAGTACCGAGTATCAAATAGGCATTTTTATTAATTGCTTTTT
>OFTX01001163.1_pt1 | contig 10047 bp, 10 predicted proteins | sample 1775051 | NCBI WGS metagenome assembly OFTX01 (sample SAMN08195772, study PRJEB24354) | sludge metagenome | isolation source: sludge from phenol fed wastewater aerobic bioreactor A | place: India: Nagpur | collected 2016-09-15
GCCATAAGCATTTGCTGATATTTTTTGTTATGAACCCCCAGTGTTTTAAATGCGCTTTGAAAGCCGTGCGCCAAATGATAGCCCAATGCGGCACATCCTAAAACATATACCAAAATAGTAATGGCTGTAACAGGTGAATGTGTTGCAAAAGTTTCTTTCATTTTTGCATACAAATCAATCTCGCCGCTAAGGCTTAAGCCCTGCGAAGAACGGTTTGGCAACCAGAAATTAGACAAGTGAAGAATTAAAAAGAGCAGAATTAATATGCCTAAAATACCCATACTTCTGCTATACCATTTACTGCCTTTGTTACCATAGTTTACTGCATACTTTGTAGAACGCTTTTTTCTGTTTGTGCTTTCCAGCATTAATCCCTGAACAATGTGTAAAATAAGGCCTGCAAACAAACCAACTTCCAAAATACGCGGCACCCAGTTACCACCCATAAAATGGGCGGCTTTATTAAACATCTCACCACCATCATTTGCCCAAATACAGGCATTCAATCCGGCATGCACTATTAAGAAAAGAATTAAAAAAATACCGGTAAAGCTCATTACCAATTTCTTACCAACCGAAGAAGTAAACATTTGTTTCCAAGTCATATAGCGAAATTGTGGTTGAAATAATTTCCGCAAAAGTAAATTATAAAGCAATGCCTTTCATATTGCTTATAAAATTTTTACGCTAACGTTATCACGGATATTCATGAAGTAAACAGTTAAGAACGGGTAACATAAAAAAATCCACTCATCAAACTATTTACCTAAAAAATACTTTTTGTACTATAACAACTTACATTTGAAATATGTTTAAACTGCTAAGCATACTTTGGAATAGCTTTAAAATGGCCTTACAGGAATTAAGGGTTAATAAGCTGCGCACCTTTCTTTCATTGTTTGGCATTACCATTGGCATCTTTTGTATTATTGGGGTTCTGGCAACGGTAGACAGCCTGGAGGCCAATGTGCAATCACAAATAAAAGCACTTGGTACAAATACAATCTGGGTAGATAAATTTGATTATAGTGAATCCGGCGGCAATTATCCCTGGTGGAAGTATTATAAGAGGCCCTCTATTAAGTATGCACACATGGTTTTTTTGAAAGATAACATGAAACAGGCCGAACATGTGGCTTTCTTTTTGGCAAACTCTGTAAAGGCAGCATATAAAGACAACGAATTACAGAATGTACCTTTTTATGGCGCCAGTGAAGATTTTTATAAAATACAAGACCTTAAAATATCGGAAGGCCGGTATATTACCGATGCAGAATTTGTATACGGAAGCCCTGTATGCGTACTGGGATATACACAGGCCGAAAACCTTTTTGGAGTGGCTGAAAATTGTGTAGGAAAAGAAATATCCATCAACGGTAGAAAGATGAATGTTGTTGGATTGATTGAAAAAAGAGGAAACGAACAAATCGGCTTCCAGTTTGATAATTGCATTCTTGCTTCCTATAAATATTTTGTATCGCTTTTCGACCCGGAAAGATCTGGCAACAATATCATTATTGTTGAAGGAAAAGATAATATTCCCAAGCAGGCTGTAATAGACGAGATCAGGGGTTATTTCAGGCAAATCAGAAAACTAAGCCCTAAACAGGACGATGATTTTGCATTAAACGATATTCAACTGTTTGGAGAATCTGTAAGCAGCTTATTTGCCAATATTAGCTTGGGGGGCTGGTTTATTGCAGGGCTTAGTCTTGTGGTAGGGGCGTTTGGCGTGGCCAATATTATGTTTGTTACCGTAAGGGAAAGAACCAGCCAGATAGGGTTGAAAAAAGCAATTGGTGCAAAAAAATCTACCATATTAACCGAGTTCCTGTTAGAAAGTGCATTCTTATGTATTTTAGGCGGATTAATGGGACTTTTCTTTGTTTGGATTTTAACAATGGTATTAAGCTCTACTTTACCTTTTCCAATATTTATTGCTCCGCGAATTATTGTTCTGGCTTTATCTATCTGTATTGTATTAGGTGTTTTATCGGGCATTATCCCTGCTTCTATTGCTGCACGTATGGATCCTGTTGTGGCTATAAGAACAAAATAGCATAAAGATTAGATTACCTCTTGTACATGTAAATTACCCGTATGGGTTACATTTGCACACCTGAAATTGATAATTTGAAACCTGTAACCATATTAGCAATAGAATCATCTTGCGACGAAACTTCTGCATCTGTTTGTGTAGATGGTAAAATTTTATCCAATTTTATAGCCAACCAAAAAGTACATGAACAATATGGTGGCGTGGTGCCCGAACTGGCCAGCAGGGCACACATGCAAAATATTGTACCTGTTGCAGATGCTGCCATTAAACAGGCCGGTATTGATCTTGCACATATAGATGCTATTGCTTTTACGCAGGCTCCGGGTCTTATTGGTAGCTTATTGGTTGGAGCACAGTTTGCAAAATCGTTGGCACTGGCACTTAATAAACCTTTAATTGCCGTGCATCATATGCAGGCTCATGTTTTGGCTAATTTGATTAATGAAGAGGATAAGCCTGATTTTCCTTTTTTATGTTTAACTGTAAGCGGAGGGCATACACAGATTGTTCTGGCAAATTCTCCGTTAGATTTGAAAGTGATTGGGGAAACGATTGATGATGCCGCAGGTGAAGCGTTCGATAAAACAGCCAAGTTGTTAGGGCTGCCATATCCCGGAGGCCCGCTGATAGATAAGTATGCTAAAGAAGGCAATCCGCAGGCATTTAAGTTTGCTGAGCCCCAGATACCGGGACTTAACTTTTCATTCAGCGGATTAAAAACTTCTGTTTTATATTTCCTGCAAAAACAAAATACTGAATTTGTTCAACAGCATTTACAGGATCTTTGTGCATCGGTTCAACACACCATTATTCAGATTTTGCTTAAGAAGTTAAAAAAAGCAGTTAAAGAAACAGGAGTAAAAAATGTTTGCATTGCCGGCGGGGTAAGTGCGAACAGCGGGTTAAGAAATGCTTTAACCGAAACAGGCAAAAATTTGGGCTGGCGTACTTTTATCCCAAAGTTTGAATATTGCACGGATAATGCAGCCATGATAGCCATTACAGCTCATTATAAATTCCTTAACCAGGAATTTTCAACCTTAGATATCAGCCCTACTGCAAGGGCAGAATGGTAATGGTTTCAATTGTTTTTTTAATTAACTTACAATTATAAACCAATAAGAACCCTTATGAAAAAAATTATAACTCTATTAGCAGTAGCTTTCTTGTTAATGAATGCAGCGAATGCAGTTGTATTACCTTCTGTTCCGGTGGTTGACCCCACTATTCCTGCAACAGTATCAGACAAAATGATAGCCAACGATGCTATTAAAACCTTTAATGCTTTATCGCATGCAGAAAAAAAGGCAAGGATAAAAGAGGCCCGGAAGGTATGGAAGCAAAACAAAGCGTGGCTTAAGAGCAATGCGGCTTCAAACAACCAGGAGGTTGATAAAGTATTACTGGTAATCTTGGCTATTTTATTGCCTCCTTTAGCGGTTTACCTTCACGAGCATGAGATCAACACAAAATTTTGGATCAGCCTCTTACTTTCTTTGTTCTTTTGGCTGCCGGGAATTATTTATGCATTAATTGTTATTCTGTAGAAACTAAACACCCTTTATCAAGGGCCGGTGTTTTACCGGCTCTTGTTTTATAACAACATCAATGCATGTATGTTAAATGTTATTTTTACACATTAATAACTTTCATGGGTTGCTTTGCCCTAATTTTGCCGCCACGAACAATTGTTAGCTTAAAAGATTAACCATGCATAAAACTTGGTGGAAACTATTGGCTTTTATTTTATTGATGTACACCAGTATAATGGGATTCCTGGTTAAGGTTCCCAACCCTCCGGGGGTACCTTTGCAGCACAGCATCAGGAATATCTTTTTTCACGTACCAATGTGGTTTGGCATGATGGTTTTATTTTTTACTTCATTATGGTATGCCATCAAATATTTAAGAGATCACCAATCCATATACGATATTTATTCGTTAGAATATGCCAGAACAGGTGTTGTATTCGGCTTATTGGGGTTAATAACCGGCGCAGTTTGGGCCAGATCGCAATGGGGGGCATGGTGGAGCGGAGATGCCAAACAAAACGGGGCCGCCATTGCAATTTTAATTTACCTTGCTTATTTTGTTTTAAGAGGAAGCCTTAACGACGATGAGAAAAAAGCAAGGATTGGTGCAGTATACAATGTGTTTGCGTTTTTCATGTTGTTTCCAACATTATGGATATTGCCAAGATTGGTAGAATCGTTACACCCCGGTGGGCAAGGCAGTGAGGGTAATCCGGGATTAAATCCAAAAGATTCTGACTGGCACATTAAAAGTGTTTTTTGGCCCGCCGTTATAGGATGGACCCTTTTAGGCGTTTGGGTGGCCACTTTAAGAATCAGGGTTCAATTGATAGCAGAAAAAAAATTACAAAATGCATAAACAAATAAAGAGATTGCTGGCTTGCTTTATAATGTTCTTATTAAGCAATATTGTTTTTGCCCAACAAACCACCGAAACAGAGGTAATGAAAAGTAATGGCAAAATTTATGTGGTAATGATTGTTGTAATTGTAATTGTATTGGGCCTTTTTGGTTATGTGTTCAGTTTAGACAGAAAAATTTCCAAGCTGGAAAAAAATAATGATTAGAAGAAATCAGGCTATTTATTGGTTGATCTGAAGTTGGGTTTATTAACCACATTTTTTGGCCTGAATCTCGTTAACATAAACCAACCTAATAACGTAGCACTGTTAATTAGGTTTTAAAGATGAATACAATGTGCTGCAATATAGATACAGATAAAATTTAATGATTGCTCCATATTTAAATTAAACACACAATTATGTCAAATCAACAGTACAGCTTTTTCAAGAGCGTGGAAAAGAGCTTTGATAAAGCAGCGAAATTTACAAAGTGGGATAAAGGGTTGTTAGAACAGATTAAAGCATGTAACAGCATTTACAGCATGCGTTTCCCTGTTAAAATGGACGATGGCCGTATTGAAGTAATTGAAGCTTACAGGGTACAGCACTCACAGCATAAGAGTCCGTGTAAAGGTGGTATCCGTTTCAGTGATGCTGTAAACCAGGATGAAGTAATGGCATTGGCAAGTTTAATGACTTATAAATGCGCTATAGTAAACGTACCTTTTGGTGGTGGTAAGGGTGGTATTAAAATTAATCCGCGTAATTACAGCGCATATGAACTTGAAAAGATTACCCGCCGTTATACAAGCGAACTGGTAAAAAAGAATTTTATAGGACCCGGTATAGATGTACCGGCTCCTGATTACGGAACCGGAGAAAGAGAAATGGCATGGATAGTAGATACCTATGCTTCATTAAAACCGGGTGAAATAGATGCTGCAGGTTGTGTTACCGGCAAACCCATTTCTCAAGGTGGTGTTCGTGGCAGAAAAGAAGCTACGGGATTAGGTGTATTCTTTGGTATTCGCGAGGTATGCAATATGAAAGATGTTATGCTGAAGCTTGGGTTAGCAACAGGTATAGAAGATAAAAAAGTAGTGGTTCAGGGATTGGGTAATGTGGGCTATCATACAGCGAAATTCTTCCGCGAACATGGTTCAAAAGTTGTAGCAATCGCAGAATTTGAAGGTGCTATTTACAATGCCGATGGTTTGAATGAAGAAGAAATATTTCAACACAGAAAAAAAACGGGTTCTATTTTAAATTTTCCCGGTGCAACAAACTTGGCCAAAAGCTCGGATGCATTGGAATTGGAATGCGATATTTTAATTCCTGCTGCATTAGAAAATGTAATTAACGAAGAAAATGCCCCAAAAGTAAAAGCAAAAATTATAGGGGAGGCTGCTAACGGTCCTCTTACACCTGAAGCAGACGAAATTCTCGCAGCAAAAAATATATTGGTAGTACCCGATATGTATTTAAATGCAGGAGGTGTAACCGTTTCTTATTTTGAATGGTTGAAGAACCTGAGCCATGTTCGTTATGGCAGAATGGAAAAAAGATTCACTGAAAATATGAACAGTCATATTCTTTCTCAAATTGAGGAAGCAAGCGGAAAAAAAGTGAATGAAAAAGAAAAGCAATTTATTTTACATGGCCCGGAAGAAGTAGACCTTGTGCACAGTGGCTTAGAAGAAACAATGATCAGCGCTACAAGAGAAATAATGGAGATATGGCGAGCAAATCCGGATATCCCTGATATGCGAACAGCATCTTATGTAAATGCCATTAATAAAGTAGCAACATCTTATACAGAGTTGGGCATTTTCCCATAACAGCAGGTAGTACTGCAAACACACTGATGAAGGCCCGCACTTGTGCGGGCTTTTTAGTTATTGTTAGTATATTCACAAAACACAATGTGTAATGCAGCGAGTTTCTATTATTATTTTCACAGCCATTTGTTTTATCGGTAAAAGTCAAAATAACCGGTTTATAGATTCTTTGCTCGATAACAGGTTGGTATTGCTGCATCAATATAAGCAACCTCTTGTTGGCAATAAGAGTATCTTTTTAAAAATGGATTTTGGCAAACCTTATTTTACAGATACAACAGGATTGTGCAGGCTTGCAGGCAAAGAAATATTATCGGTAGACCTTCTCTTTACAGATTACCCTTCTTCGCAGGATCTAAAGCCATTAAATAAAAGTAGGCTCCATAATTTAATGACTGTCTGCCCTTACTTGTTGCACTACCCAAAAGCGCAATGGAATATCATTAGGCAATTAGACGGAAAAGATCAGGAGAGTGCTTCTAAATTGCTGCATGGCTTTGTAATCAATTACAGGGAACCTGCTTCGATGATGCAGTGGGAAGAAGAATTGAACCTGATTAAAACTTTTGATGCATTTGTTGTTGCTTCAGGTAACAAACCAGCCTCCAATCAGCAACCTAAAAAAGTAAACAACTGGTCTGTGATACATGGAGATAAAATGGAAGCTCCCAGGTTTTATAAAGGCCTTCCTATTAAAGCTATATCAAACAAACCCATTAATAAATCGGGCGATACCGATTCTTTGCTCAGGCTTTCCACTCTATACTTAGAAAACATGGCTGTTTTAAACAGGCAGGAGCATTTGCAGTATAGTGGTAAAACAGATAGTGTATATGTGTTGGTGGCCAATGTACAGCGGGCAAAACAGGCAGGCGTACCTGCTAATGCTATAATGAATGATTTCAGGTTGCCAGATTCTTCTTTATGGTATAGCCTTGAAAGGCTGCGTTACAGGAAAATATTAATTGTTGCAGATGTAACATTAAGCATGGCGCAGTACACAGTTCAGTTGTTAAACTGGTTACAAAAATCACCTTATAATAAAGAGGTGAAAATGATTACCTGCTTTAATGATGGAAATGATATGCCGAATGATAAAAAAGTACTTAATGCAACGGGCGGCATTTATGGGGCATATTTTACAAACACGCATGAAGCAGCTATGCTTATTGAAAATACCATGCTAAAGGGCAGTGGAGGTGATACTCCTGAAAATGTTTGTGAAGCTTTAATACGATCAATTGAAATGTGCAGCGATTGTAATGAGGTAGTATTGATTGCAGATAATTGGGCAGCAGTAAGAGATATTACATTACTTAATCAGATACATAAACCTGTTCATGTTTTTATTTGCGGTGGTGCAACCGGTACGCATATAGATTATATTAACATTGCATACCAGACCAAAGGATCTTTACATTTTGAAAAGGAGGATATTATTGATTTATCGGCTTTGCAAATGGGCATGCTGATAAGAGGTATTGCCTATAAAGTTGGACCTGCCGGCCAGGTAGCACCCATGAAATGATTAGTATATTGGAAGAGTTGTAAGTGCTTCTTTAGTTTGAGTATTTAAACCAAATGTTTCCGTTCCGTTCGTAATGAGCAAATATTTTACAAGCAAAGCCTGGTTATAATTTAACACCTGGTGTACCACTTTTTCTGTTAAGGGTACGTTTGTTTCTTTACATTCAATAATCATCCACGGTTCTCCGTTACGATAAACAATAATATCGCAGCGTTTTTTTAAATCATTCAGAACAATTTCTTTCTCTACAGCTATTAAAGAGGCCGGGTAAGCATTGTTCAATAAAAAATGAATAAAGTTTTGGCGCACCCATTCTTCTGGTGTTAACCTAACCCATTGCTTTCTTACAACATCAAAAATTTGCTCTTTACCGTTTTCCTGTTGTATGTTGAATGAAGTAGGGGGTGGATATATTGCTTTGATCATTTTTATCGCTAAAGTTTTCTTATTTTTACGAATGGCTCTCAAAGATAGAAGAGTAATTGAATCATCCTAAACTGCATTAGCTATGAAGACTAAAGAAGAAATTGTAAACAACTGGCTGCCCCGTTATACAGGCGAAAAACTGGAAAGTTTTGGTAAATATATTTTGCTTACCAATTTTAGTAACTATGTAGAAATGTTTGCCAAATGGCATAATGTAAAGGTTGTTGGTAAAGACAGGCCATTTCAATGTGCAACAGCCAACGGAATTACAATTATTAATTTTGGTATGGGCAGCCCTGGTGCTGCTACCGTAATGGATCTTCTTTCTGCTATAGAGCCTGCGGCAGTATTATTTTTAGGTAAGTGCGGCGGATTGAAGAAGAGAAACAAAATAGGCGATCTTATTCTGCCCATAGCAGCCATTCGCGGAGAAGGTACCAGCAACGATTATTTCCCGGCAGAAGTACCGGCCTTACCTGCGTTTGCTTTGCAGAAAGCCATATCAACAACAATAAGAGATTATAAAACTGATTATTGGACAGGTACAGTATATACTACCAACAGGAGGGTTTGGGAGCACGATGAAGATTTTAAAAAGAAACTGCAGGCTGTAAGAGCTTACGCAATAGATATGGAAACAGCCACTATTTTTATGGTTGGTTTTTACAATCATATCCCTACCGGCGCTTTACTGCTGGTAAGTGATTCTCCTATGATTCCGGAAGGAATTAAAACAGAGGCAAGTGATAAAAAAGTAACTGCACAGTTTGTAGAAAGACATCTGAAAATTGGCATCGATTCTTTAAAACAACTTAAGAATAAGGGGCTAACAGTTAGGCATCTTAAATTTTAACAACAAGCATATATAAAAGTTTAACTACCCTGGTTGGCATAAACTAATCTTTCCATAAAAAGGGGAATAGTATATATGCCAACAATACAACCATTATATCAAGTCCCGTCATTATTGCAATCATTTGCCACAGGCCTTCCTGCAACACACTATCGAAAGCAACAGACGATATTTTGTGAAGCAACAATAGCTGTGGTATAATTATAGGGAATCCCATAATTGCCATAAGTGCAGCCTGCTGTTGCGCTTTGGCAGCTATTGCTGCGAGGAAAGTAAATACGAGGCTAAGGCTTAGGCCCCCTAATAAAGTGATACCTATAAAAGTGGTAAAATTATGTAAAGGATTACCCAGCAATAAAGTAAAAACAAAGAGGCTAAGCAGGCTCATAAGTAACATGAGCAATAAATTAAAGATAAGCTTGGCCATTACAAAATCTACTGGCGATGCAATGGTAAAGAAATACAGCATCCTGCCCCTGCTTTCTGCCAAAAAACTTTTAGCAACTGCATTAACACAAATAAACAACTGAATAATCCAGAAAAGTGCATTCCAAACTTCTCCTTCGGGTTGTTTTAAAGAGAGGTATACAACAAATATGGTAGAACACAAGTATAGCAATATGCCGTATAAAGTATATTGTTGGCGGGTTTCCAGCAATATGTCTTTTTTAATTAAAGTGAGAATATGTTTGGTATTCATTATTTTTCTTGACTGCATCTTCTGCAACGAGGTTCGTAAATATCTTTTTCGCCAACAAGCACTTGCCCGCCCTGTTCTGTTTTTCTATAAGAAATATTGGCAATATTGCCACATCTAACACAAATAGCATGCAGTTTGGTAATATAATCGGCCTTTGCCAAAAGATTAGGCATTTGCCCGAAAGGGTTTCCCTGGTAATCCATATCTAAACCGGCTGCAATTACCCTAATTCCTCTTAATGCAAGTGTTTCGCAAACATTGGCTATCTG
>OFTX01001164.1_pt1 | contig 10044 bp, 9 predicted proteins | sample 1775051 | NCBI WGS metagenome assembly OFTX01 (sample SAMN08195772, study PRJEB24354) | sludge metagenome | isolation source: sludge from phenol fed wastewater aerobic bioreactor A | place: India: Nagpur | collected 2016-09-15
GGCTACTTTCTCTTTGGGCACGCAAAGAGAAAGTAGCTCGGGCGCCGGCAGGCGTCCGAAAGCCCGCCGCAGGCGAGCCAAACTGCGGAAGTGAAAGATTCTCGCGAGCACCCGCCCCTCACCCCAACCCTCTCCCCAAAGGGGAGAGGGAGAAAGGCAGATCACACCCGCCCGGTCACCGGAATCAGCGCCCCGGTGATCGCCGACGCCGCACCCGACAACAGGAACACGATCACGCCCGCCAACTGCTCGGGCTTCACCCAGGCGTCGAAGTCCGCCTTCGGCATGTCGGCGCGGTTCGGCGGCGTGTCGATGATGCTGGGCAGCAGCGCGTTGACGGTGATGCCGCGCGGCTTCAGTTCCTCGGCCAGCGATTCGGTGAAGCGCATCACGCCCGACTTCGACGCGGTGTAGGCGCCCACGCCCGCGCCGGCCTTCAGCGCCGAGTTCGCGCCGATGTTGACGATGCGCCCGCGGCCGTCGGGCAGGTGCGCCAGCGCGGCCTTGCTCGCCGCGACCGCGGTGCGCAGGTTGATCCGGTAGAGCAGGTCCCAGGTGTCCGGGTCGCCGTCGGCCAGCGTCTCCCAGCGGAACGCGCCGGCGATGTTGACCAGCGCGTCGAGGCCACCCATTGCCTGGGCGGCCGCGTCGATCGCCTGCTTGGCCGCCGCGGTGTCGGCGAGGTCCACGCCGCCGAAGCCGTGCGCCGCAGCCAGGTTCGCCGGCACCGGCGCGCGGTCGATCGCCGCCACCGCGGCGCCCGCGTCCAGCGCGGCGCGCACCACCGCCGCGCCCAGGGTGCCGAAGGCGCCGGTCACCACGATGCGTTGCTTGTCCAGTCGCATGTTGTCGATCCTCGCAATGGAATCAGTCGAGCATATCGCCTGTGCGCGTTCGGGTGGCGCGCGCCTGCCATGCGGCCCGCAGCACCGGCAGCGCGATCGCGAGGTTGAGCGCGAGCCACAGCCAGGTCGACGGGTTCTCGCCCAGCTCCAGCGCCACCACCACGGCGGCCAGCAGCGGCAGCCACGCGGCGAGGAACACCGCCTCGCGCGAGGGCGCGCGCACGCGCTCGTCCAGCCACGCGGTCAGCGCGTAGCCCACGCAGGGCAAGGCGAACAGGCCCAGCGGGAAGTCGCGGTAGCGGCCGTCGAACACCAGCAGCAGGCCGTACAGCGCGAGCACGAACAGCCAGCCGAAGCGCAACCGCCCCGCCGGCGCGGGCTTGAACGGCGCGCCCGCCAGCCGCCCGGCCAGCCAGTTTGCCAGCCGCAGCGCGGTGAGCAGCGCGGCGAGGCAGACGGCCAGCGAAAGCGTCCATTCCCAGTCGTCGCGGCAGGCATGGATCATCTGCCGCCACTGCCAGGCCAGCGCGCAGCCGCTGGCGAAGCCGGCGAGCGCCAGCGCCGTCCAGCCGCGCCGCCGCTCCCAGCGCCGGCGGCGCAGTCCGAGCAGCACGAACAGCGCCGCGCCCGCCGCGCCGGCCAGCCAGCCCAGCCGCCAGCGCGGGATCTCCACCACCGGCCCCTGCATCGCGAACTTCGGCCGCGCCTGCGCATCGAAGATGCCCCAGTAGCCGCCCACGGTGCCTTCCTGCGCGCGTTTCCACGGCTGGTCGAAGGCCTCGATCACGTTGTACGGCATGTCCACGCTGGCCGCGTAGCGGAGGAATTCGCGCAGGTAGCGCGCCTCGTTCACCCGGCTCGCCACGGCGTCGCGGCGCGGCCGGCCCTCGCTGGGCCAGCCGGTTTCGCCGATCATCACGCGCTTGCCGGGAAACGCCTGCCCGAGCTTTGCGTAGACGTTCTCGACGTGCCGGATTGCGCGCTCGGGCGGCACCGGCTGGTCCTCCCAGTACGGCAGGATGTGGATGGTGACGAAATCCACCACGCCGGCCAGTTCGGGATGGCGCAGCCAGTATTCCCACACGTCGGCGTAGCTCACCGGAATCGAAGCCGGCAGCGCCGCGCGCACCTCGCGCAGGTAGCCGGCGATCTGCGCGCTCGACAGCTCGCCGCGCAGCAGCACCTCATTGCCCACGATCACCCCGCGCAGCACCTGCGGGTACTTGCGCGCGGTGGCAATGCCCAGCGCCACCTGCTCGGCGTTCGCCTTCGCATCGCGGCCCAGCCAGATGCCCATCAACACCTGCATGTGGTAGCGCGCCGCGATGCCAGGCACCGCGGACAGGCCCTGCCCCTGCGAATACGTGCGCACGCAATCGAAGCGCGTGGACAGCGCGCGCAGGTCGGCGTCGATGCGCGCGGGGCTGACGAAGGCACGCGGATCGAGCGGCGTCTCGCCCGGCTCGCGGAACGGCGCGTAGGAAACACAGGCGATGCGCGCCGAAGGCGCGTCGGGCAGGTTCACCGCACGACCCTTGCACCACCACCACGCCGCACCGGCCAAGGCAAGCAGCACCAGGGTCAGCCAGGCGACCAGGCGACGGTCGCGGAACGAGGGGGAAAACGACATGCCGAACCTGCGCGAACGGGAGCAAGGTGCGCCAGCTTATCAGGCGCGCCGCGCACGCAAGCCGCGCTGCGCGCCGATGCATTCAGGCGCTTCCACTACAATCCGCGCAGGGATCACCAAAAGCCTGTTCAATGGAGTTTGCATGTTTGCGAAGGCAGCGCCGCGGCGCCATCCCCTCACCCGCCTGTCGACCTTGCTGCTCGGTTGCGGCGCCCTGCTCGCTGCCCTCGGCGTGCACGCGGCCACGCCCACCGAAGCGCAGCGCAGCGCGTTCAAGCAGGCCTGGACGGCGGCGCAGCAGGGCGGCGACGGCTGGCGCGCGTACGCCGCGAAACTGCGCGACTACCCGCTCTATCCCTACCTGCCCGCCGCCGCGCTGGAGCACGACCTGCGCCAGACCGACCTGACCACGGTGCAGGCGTATCTCGCGCAGTATCCCGAGCTGATCCCCGCGCAGGACCTGCGCCGCGACTTCCTGCTGGAGCTCGCGCGGCGTCAGGACTGGAGCGGCTTCCTCGAGCTGTACCAGCCCGGCCTCGGCGACGCGCTCGCCTGCGACGCGCTGCAGGCGCGCATGGCCGGCGGCGCCACGCTGGACTTCGACCGCGACCTGGCCGAACTGTGGACCCGGGCCGAACTGCCCGGCGCCTGCGACCCCGTGCTGCAGGCCGCGCACGACCAGGGCCTGCTCACCGCGCCGCGGTTGTGGGCGCGCATCGACCGCGCCGCCGACGCCGGCAAGGGCGGCACCATCGCCGCGCTGGCCACCTGGCTGCCCGCGCCGCAGAACCAGGAAGCGCAGTGGCTGGCGCAGGCGCTGCGCGATCCGGCCGCCGCCGTGGCCGCCGCTGCGAACTGGCCCGACACCGCGCGCGCGCGCCAGGCCGCCGCGCTGGCGCTGCAGCGCCAGGCGCGCCGCGACACGCCCGCCGCCGACGCGGCATGGCAGCAGTTGCAGACGCGCTTCCACTTCAGCGCCAGCCAGCGCGACACGATCCTGCGCGCGCTGGCGCTGTTCCACGCCACCGACTTCGACACCAACGCGCTGGCACGCCTGATCGCCCTGCCCGCCGCCGCGCAGACCGCCGCCACCCGCGAGTGGCGCGCACGCGTGGCGCTGGCCAAGCAGGACTGGCCCGCCGTGCTGGCGGCGATCGCGGCGATGCCGGCGGAGCAGCAGCAGGACGCCGAATGGCGATGGTTCCGCGCCCGCGCGCTGGCCGCCACCGGCCAAGCCGAACAGGCGCAGGCGATCTATGCCGAACTCGCCGGCGAAACCACGTTCTTCGGCTTCCTCGCCGCCGACCAGCTCAAGCAGCCCTACGTGATCTGCCCGCGCGCACCGCTCGACGACCCGCAGCAGGAACAGGCGCTGCTGGCGCAACCCGGCCTGTTGCGCGCGTTCGAACTGTACGCGGTGGACCTGCCGAAACTGGCGCGGCGCGAATGGGCGCGCGCGCTGGACGGCGCCGACGAGCGCACCCGGCTGCTGGCCGTCGAGCTGGCGAACCGTCGCGGCTGGTACGACCGCGCGGCGTTCACCCTCAACCGCGGCGAGGCGATGCGCTACTACACGCTGCGCTTCCCGCTGGCCAGCCAGGACGGCGTGGTGCCGCAGGCCGAACAGGCCGGCATCGACCCCGCCTGGGCCTACGGCATCCTGCGTTCGGAAAGCGCGTGGATGAGCGACGCGCGTTCCGGCGCCGACGCCCGCGGCCTGATGCAGCTGGTGCCCGCCACCGCCGCCCTGGTGGCGAAGCGCAACGGACTGGCGTGGGCCGGCGGCGACAGCCTGTACGACCCCGCGACCAACATCGCGCTGGGCACGCGCTACCTCGCGCAGATGGCCGCGCGTTTCAACGGCGCGCCCTGGCTCGCCAGCGCCGCCTACAACGCCGGCCCGAACCGCGTCGACCAGTGGGTGGCCGCGCGCAGCGCGCTGCCGCCCGACCTGTTCATCGCCACCATTCCGTACAAGGAAACCCGCGAATACGTGGCGCGCGTGATGGACTACAGCGTGATGTACGGCTGGCGCCTGCACGGCTCGGTGCTGCCGATCTCCGACCGGCTCACCCCGATCGGCCAGCCCTACCAGCTGCCGAACAGCCTCAGCGCACGCAAGCCGGTGGACTGCCCCGTGCCGCCGCCCGCGCCCGCGAGTTCGGTGCAGGTGTCGGCGGCGGCAGCCACGGTGAACAAGGCCAACCGCTGACCCTTGCCCAAGCGGGCGGGAAAGTGCACGCTGACCTCGATTCGATTGCACCGAGACGCCCGTGAAACCATCCGCCGCCCTGCTGGATCATCGCGCCGCGATCCGCCGCATCGTGGAGGCCCACCGTGCCCGCAATGCGCGCGTCTTCGGCTCGGTGCTGCACGGCTCCGATGCCGAAGGGAGCGACCTCGACCTGCTCGTCGACCCGACGCCGGAAACCACGCTGTTCGACCTCGGCGCGATCAGCTACAAGCTGGAAATGCTGCTCGGCGTGCCCGTGGACGTGCTGACGCCCAACGCGCTGCCGGACAAGTTCCGCGCCCGGGTGCTCGCCGAAGCGCAGCCGGTATGACCGCCGATCCGCAGCGCCTGCCCGACTATCTCGCGCACATCCTCGAAGCGATCGAGCGGTTCATGGATGCGCAGGTGCGTAAAGACGCGCCCTGACCGCTCCGGGTTCCCGGCCCCCGCATGCCACAATCGCCTCCATGCGCATCTATCTCGTCGGCGGCGCGGTCCGCGACAAGCTGCTGGGACGGCCGGAGGGCGACCGCGATTACGTGGTGACGGGCGCGCGCCCGGAGGATCTGCTGGCGCTGGGCTACAAGCCGGTGGGCAAGGATTTCCCGGTGTTCCTGCACCCGCAAACCGGCGAGGAACACGCGCTGGCGCGCACCGAGCGCAAGAGCGGGCGCGGCTACCACGGCTTCGTGTTCCAGGCCGATCCGGCGGTGACGCTGGAAGACGACCTGGCGCGGCGCGACCTCACGATCAACGCGATCGCGCAGGACGAGCACGGCGCGCTGATCGATCCCTACGGCGGCGTGCGCGACCTCGAAGCGCGCGTGCTGCGCCATGTCGCGCCGGCATTCGTGGAAGATCCCGTGCGCCTGCTGCGGGTGGCGCGCTTCGCCGCGCGTTTCGCGCCGCTGGGCTTCACCGTGGCCGAGGAAACCATGGCGCTGCTGCGGCAGATGGTGGCCGACGGCGAGGTGGATCACCTGGTGCCCGAGCGGGTGTGGGCGGAGACGCGCAAGGCACTGGCCGAGGCGCAGCCGTCCGCGTTCCTGCGCGTGCTGCGCGCGGCCGGCGCGCTGCGCGTGCTGTTTCCCGAGGTCGATGCGCTGTATGGCGTGCCGCAGCGCGCGGAGTTCCATCCCGAGATCGACACCGGCGCGCACATGGAGCTGGTTCTGGATGCCGCGGCGGCGCTCGCGCCGGGCGACGACCTGGTCGGTTTCTGCGCGCTCACCCACGACCTCGGCAAGGCGCTGACGCCAGCCGACGAACTGCCGCGGCACGTGATGCACGAGCAGCGCGGCGTGGCGCCACTGCGCCAGCTCGCGGCGCGGTTGAAGGTGCCGACCGAACACGCCGCGCTGGCCGAGCTGGTCTGCCGCGAGCACCTGAACGCGCACCGCGCGCTGGAACTGAAGCCCGCCACGGTGCTGAAGCTGCTGGCCGCGCTGGACGCGTTGCGCCGACCCGAGCGGCTGGAAACCTTCCTCGCCGCCTGCCTCGCCGACAAGCGCGGCCGGCTGGGCCACGAGTGCGACGACTACCCGCCGGCCGCGTATCTCCGGCAGGCCCGCGCGGCCGCGGCGGCGGTGACCGCGGCGCCGTTCGTGGCGCAGGGGCTCGCGGGGCCGGCGATCGGCGCGGCGATGGAGCGCGCCCGCGTCGCCGCGATTGCCGACCTGCGAAAATGAAACTATGTAACATCTAAGTCCCTGCGGGTATAACGCCCGCCTTGGCGCCGACCATGCCGGCGCCTCTTCGTATCCCTTCTTCTGGAGCTGCCCGTGTCGCGCGCCCTGTTCTCCCCCTCGCCGCTGCGCCAGCGGTTCCGGCCGCTGTGGTGGCTCGGCATCACCTACCTCGCGATCTCCTTCGTCACCCGCATCGTGTTGCTGGTGATGTCGGGCAGCAACGTGGCGCCGAATCCGCTGCACTGGCTGTACGCGTTCGGCGTGGGACTGGGCTACGACCTGATTACTTTCCTGTACCTCGCCTGGCCGATGGTGCTGTTCCTGTGGCTGGTGCCGACCCGCCGCGCGACGGTGACGGGGCTGGCGCGCTGGCTGGCCTGGCTGGCGATCCTGGTGCTGCTGTTCGCCGCCTGCTTCGGCGTGCTGCACCTCATGTGGCACGCGCACCTGAAGGACGTGCGGCCGCTGATCCCGGTGTTCCTGTTCTTCCTGCCGCTGCCAGCGCTGGCCTACAGCCGCGCCAGCGGGCAGTGGGGGCTGTACATCCTGGGCCTCGCGCTGCTGTACGGCCTGCTGTTCGTGGCGGCGTCGGAGCTGGTGTTCTGGAACGAGTTCAGCTCGCGCTTCAACTTCATCGCGGTGGACTACCTCGTCTACACCACCGAGGTGATCGGCAACATCCGCGAGTCCTATCCGGTCGGCACCTGGCTGTCGCTGCTGGTGGTGCTGGCGCTGGTGGTGTTCGTGCTCTCGCGGCGCGGCCTGCGCGCGCAGGACTCCGGCAGCACGCTCTTGCAGCGTGCGCGCGTGCCGCTGGTGTGGCTGCTGCTCACCGTGGTCTCGGTGGCCGCGGTCAACGGCGAGATGAAGGACCGCACCGCGAACAACTACGTCAACGAGCTGGCCGGCAACGGCATCTACCAGTTCTTCGCGGCGTTCCGCTCCAGCCACCTCGACTACAAGAAGTTCTACCGCTCGCTGCCCGACGCGGAGGCGTTCAAGCTGATCCGCGAGGATCTCAAGGCGCCGAACGCGAGCTTCACCAGCGACGACCCGCGCGACCTCACCCGCGCGATCCGCGCCAACGGGCCGGAGAAGCACTTGAACGTGGTGCTGATCAGCGTGGAGAGCCTGTCCGGCGATTACCTCGGCACCTTCGGCAACACCGAGCACCTCACGCCCTTCCTCGATTCGCTGGTCGACAAGAGCATCTTCTTCGACAACCTCTACGCAAACGGCACGCGCACCGTGCGCGGGCTGGAGGCGCTGTCGCTGTCGGTGCCGCCCACGCCGGGCGATTCGCTGGTGCGCGAGAAGGACAACGAGAACCTGTTCTCGCTGGCCAGCGTGTTCAACGACCGCGGCTACGTGTCGGAGTTCGTCTACGGCGGCTACGGCTACTTCGACAACATGAACTACTTCTTCGGCCACAACGGCTACAAGACCGTGGACCGCAGCGCGATCCCGAAGGACATGCCCATCCACAGCCAGAACGTGTGGGGCGTGGCCGACGAGGATCTCTACACGCTGGCGCTGCGGCAGATGGACGAGATCCACGCCGCGGGCAAGCCGTTCTTCCTGCACGTCATGACCACCTCGAACCACCGGCCGTACACCTATCCGGCCGACCGGGTGAAGTTCCAGGCGCCGTCGCGGCCGGGCGCGGTGGCCTACACCGATTGGTCGATCGAGGACTTTATCAAGCGCGCGCGTGCGAAGCCGTACTTCGCCGACACCGTGTTCGTGATCACCGCCGACCACTGCGCCTCCAGCGCGGGCAAGACCAGCATCCCGATCAACCGCTACCACATCCCGCTGTGGATCTACGCGCCGGCGCAGTTCAAGCCCCGGCGCGTGAACGCACTGATGGGCCAGCTCGACATCCCGCCCACCCTGCTCGGCCTGCTCGACTTCAGCTACCGCTCGCGCTTCTTCGGCCAGGACGTGTTCCAGCGCACGCCGGCGCAGGGACACGCCTTCCCCGGCACCTACGAGAAGCTGGGCTACGTGCGCGGCGACACGCTCACCGTCCTCGAACCGCGCCAGCGGCTGGAACAGCTCAAGCCCGACTTCGCCACCGGCGACGCCACGCCCGTGCAGCCGATCAGGCAGGACCTGGTGAACACCGCGATCGCCTACTACCAGGTGGCCAGCGACCTGTACAAGCACGGCGGACTGGCGCTCCGGCCCGACGACAACGCCAAGGTGGAGCCCTTGCCGGCAGCGGCCAGCTCGGCGCCTGCGGCGGCGGCAACGACGGTTGCGCCGGCAGCGGCTGCCAACGTCCAGTAAGGCAGAGGCCCCCTCACCCCAACCCTCTCCCCCAACATGAAGCCGTTGGGGGAGAGGGAGTCGTGTGCTCTGCCCCCTCTCCGCCGGCTGCGCCGGGGAAGAGGATTGGGGTGAGGGGGCGCTTCTAGCCCGCTGCCTTGCCCGGCAGCAACCAGCGCACCGCGAGGATGCCCAGCTCGTAGAGCAGGCACATCGGGATGCCGAGCATGATCATCGAGGTGATGTCGGGCGGGGTGATGATCGCGGCCACCGCGAACGCGCCCACGATCGCGTAGCGGCGCGCGTTGCGCAGCTTGGCGAGGTCCACCACGCCCACCGCGGCGAGGATCACCACCGCCACCGGCACCTCGAAGCACAGGCCGAACGCGAAGAACATCAGCATCACGAAGTCGAGGTAGTGCGTGATGTCGGTCATCATCTCCACGCCCGCGGGGGTCACCGCGGTAAGGAAGCGGAACGCCGCCGGCAGCACCAGGAAATACGCGAACGCGCAGCCGCAGTAGAACAGCGCCAGCGCGGCGACCAGCAGCGGCCGCGCGAGGCGCTTCTCGTGCTTGTACAGGCCGGGGCTGACGAAGGCCCACAGCTGGTACAGGATCACCGGCATGCTGATGAACAGCGCGGTGTAGAACGCGAGCTTGAGCGGGGTGATGAACGGACTGGCCACCTCGGTGGCGATCAGGTGCGCGCCCTGCGGCAGGCGCGCCACCAGCGGCGCGGCGAGCTCCGAGTACAGCCGGTTCGCGAACGGCACCAGCGCCACCAGCACCAGCAGCACGGCGGCGACCGCCTTGAGCAAACGCGAGCGCAGCTCGATCAGGTGCGAGAACAGGCCCTGCTGCAGGTCGTCGCCGAGATCGTCGGGATCAGTGGCCGCCATGCGCGGACTCCTTCGCGGCCGGCGCGGTGGACGGCTCGCCCAGCGGCAACGCCTGCTGCAATTCGGGCGCGGACGCCGGCTCGGGCGCGGCCTGCGTGGCTGGCTCCGGCGCCGCGGCGGCCTTCAAGGCCGACACCGCCTCGTCGACCGGCTCGCGCACCTGCTGCACGCTGTCCTTGAACTCGTTCTGCGCGGCCTCGGCCTGCGCGGCGGCCTCGCGCGCGGCGCGCTTGATCTCTTCCACTTCCAGCTCGCGCTCCACCTCGGCGCGCACGCTGTCCCAGCCGTTGCGCACGCGGCGCAGCAGCGCACCCGCGGTGCGCGCCGCGCCGGGCAGCTTCTCGGGGCCGAGCACGATCAGCGCGACGAGCGCGAGCAGCACCAGCTTGCCGAAGCTGATCTCGATCATCGCCGCAAAACCCGCCCGCGCTTACTTCGACTCGTGCGAGTCGCGTTGTTCCTGCGTGCTGGCGTTC
>OFTX01001165.1_pt1 | contig 10036 bp, 10 predicted proteins | sample 1775051 | NCBI WGS metagenome assembly OFTX01 (sample SAMN08195772, study PRJEB24354) | sludge metagenome | isolation source: sludge from phenol fed wastewater aerobic bioreactor A | place: India: Nagpur | collected 2016-09-15
ACCATCAAAGCCAAATATCCTAAAACAGATAAAGGTTTTCAGGCAGATAAATATATCTATCGCTTAAGTATTGAAAAAAATGATTTGAGTGTAAACTAATGGCAACTAAAGGAAATACATCATTGCATAAAGGCATCCCCTCGGTAAAGGATGCCTTTATCGTTATTGTAAAAACAGAATGGAATGCCGCCATTGTTAATAAGCTGGAGGCCGGCTGCAAAAAGATATTCAAAGAAAATAAAATTGGTTATAAAACACTCATCGTTCCCGGAGCGGTAGAAATACCCTTTGCAGTAAAACAACATTACACACATACCGGGCAACTACCTGATGCATATATAACATTGGGAACTGTTATAAGAGGCGATACCCCCCATTTTGATTATGTATGTAAAACCGTTACCGATGGTGTTTTGCAATTAAACCTGGCATTGGAAGTGCCTGTTATATTCGGTGTTTTAACTGTTGAAAACGAAATGCAGGCTACGGAAAGAATTGGCGGAAAACATGGTCATAAAGGCGAAGAAGCAGCCATTACTGCTTTAAAAATGATAGCTTTAAACCGAAAACTGATTTCAAAAAAATAAAACCCTTTAATGGGTATGACTGTTTCTATTTTTATTCCCTGTTTTATTGACCAGCTTTATCCTCAGGTAGGATTTAATATGGTAAAGGTTTTAGAGAAAGCCGGATGTATGGTTCAATACAATACTAACCAAACCTGTTGTGGTCAGCCTGCATTTAATGCAGGCTTTCGCGGAGAAGCCAAAGAAGTATGCAGCAAATTCATCAAAGACTTTTCAGATGCTGAATATATAGTGGCACCCAGTGCAAGTTGTGTTGGTTTCATCAGAAATTATTATCCTTCTCTTTTTAATAACTCCTCTGTACACAACAATGTAAAAGCATTAGCAGAAAGAACATTTGAGTTGAGTGAATTTCTGGTGAATGTGTTACAGGTTGATGATCTTGGAGCGAGCTTTCCCGCAAAAGCAACCTATCACGATAGCTGTGCCGCTCTAAGAGAATGCAAAATAAAAAATGAACCAAGACAACTGCTAAGTAAAGTGAAAGGATTAGAACTGGTGGAAATGAATGACAATGAAACCTGTTGTGGTTTTGGCGGTACTTTCGCAGTTAAATTTGATACCATCAGCGTAGCCATGGCCGATCAGAAAATTACAAATGCAGCCACCACAAATGCTGAATATATTATCAGCACAGACATGAGTTGCCTGATGCATTTGGAAGGCTGTATAAAACATAAAGGAAGCGGGTTAAAGGTATTGCACCTGGCAGATGTATTGGCAAGTAATTTGTAACCCCCAACCCCTAAAGGGGAGTATAAAATAATTTTATATGAGTAAGTCACACAAGAAGACAATTGCTAATTCCCCTTCAGGGGATAGGGGTATGAACTATTGGTTAGTGAAATCAGAGCCGTTTAAATATAGTTGGGAACAATTTGAGAAAGAGGGCCAGACTTTTTGGGATGGAGTACGAAACTATGCCGCCAGGAATAATTTAAAAGCCATGAAAAAAGGTGATCTTGTTTTATGGTATCACAGCAACGAAGGATTGGAAATTGTAGGCATTGCCAAAGTGCGTAAAGAAGCTTATCAAGACCCCACAACGGAAGACGATGCATGGGTAGTAGTAGATCTGAAGCCCTATAAGAAATTAAAACTACCGGTTACACTCTCACAAATAAAAAAAGATAAACGTTTGCAACAGATGGACCTGGTAAGGCTGGGCAGATTATCTGTTCAAACAGTTAAACCCGAAGAATGGGAGATCGTATTAGAATTAAGCAATACAAAAGTTTGATTTACTAATTCAGAAAATCATCCTACCAAATTAGTAGATTTTACTATTTTCGCCCTACAACAAAATTGAGATGCGAAAAATTAGTATTGTACTGTTTCTTATTTCCTCATTTTTTACAAAGACCATTTTTGCACAGCATGCAAGCATTGCGTACGAAAAAGAAATTGCTGAATGGCATAGCAGGCGCCTTAATTCTTTAAAATCGGAATATGGCTGGTTAAACCTTGTTGGTTTAATATGGCTTCAGGAAGGTAAAAACAGCTTTGGCAGCGGCAATAACGTTAAAGCAAAGTTCCCTGAAGAAAGCATTAGCGAGGAAGCAGGTTATTTTGAATTACAAAATGGTACGGTTGTACTTCATGCTAATGCTAACACAGATATTAAAGTGAATGATAAAAGTGTAAAAGATGTTGTTGTATATAACCCCGATTCTATTCGTCAGCCAATTTGCAGTTATGGAAGTTTGAGGTGGAGCATCATTCAGCGTGATGATAAAATTGGTATTCGCTTAAGAGACTTGAATAGTGCTACAGTAAAGAACTTTAAAGGAATAGAACGTTTTGCAGTTGACAGTAATTATAAGGTAAAAGCCTATCTACAAAAAAACACCATCCCCTCCTCTATTTCTATTACAAATGTTATTGGCCAAACCAATGCACAAAAGTCTCCGGGAAAACTTCTATTCACACTACAGGGTAAGCAATATGCTTTAGATGCACTAGAAGAAGAAGGGAAACTATTTATCGTTTTTGGCGACGCTACCAGTGGTAAAGAAACTTATGCCGCGGGAAGATTTGTATATGCAGACATGCCGGATGCAAAAGGGTTGACCACTATCGACTTTAATAAAGCCTACAATCCGCCCTGTGCTTTCACCCCTTATGCCACCTGCCCCCTTCCACCTAAGCAAAATATTTTACCAATAGCTATTATAGCCGGAGAAAAAAATTACAAAGGTTACGATCACTAAATATTTACTATATGCCTGTACAAATAGAATGCCCGGTAGATTTTGTTGTGACAAACGAGAATAAAGTAAGATTAAACGCTTTGTGGGTGTTGATTTTATCTATAGTTTATTTATTCACTAATTGGTGGATCATTCCTGCTTTTTTATCAGTTGATTTTTATTGCAGAGGTTTTGGTAAAGCTAAGTTGAGTTTGATTTCTTTATTAAGCGAAACAACTATTAAAACATTGAAGATTGCCCATAAACCCATTGATCAGGCTCCAAAAATTTTCGCTGCAAAAGTTGGATTTTTATTCAGCATTGTAGCTGTTTTTACGCAAATAATTGGATTCTCTACAGTAGCATTGGTATCAATTGCAGTAATGAGTTTTTTTGCATTCCTAGAGTCTGTTTTTAAAATTTGTGCAGGATGTTATGTGTATACCTTCTATTCAAAATTCATTCAACACTAATCACACAAAATTTTAACTGATATGAAAAAGATAGTTTTATTATTACTGCTTGTATCATCATTTCAACTTGTAAATGCACAGTCAAAAACAGCATCAGAATATTTTACAGTAGAAAATTATTATAAAGTAAAATGGGGATACGCTGAAGAATTCATTCACTTGTGGACAATCAATCACTATCCTCTTTTAAAAAAAGCAATTGAGAAAGGAGATATTATCAGTGTTACGCCTTCTAAGCCCAAACTGCATAGCGGAGAAGATACCCGATGGGATTTTAGAGTAACCATTGTTTTTAAAAATGCTGCATTGGCTTTTGATGAAAACCTTACTGCGCCTTATAAAAAAACAATTTATCCGGATTTAGATAAACTCGCAAAAGATGAGCAACACAGATTTGAATTATTAATAGCTCATTGGGATATTCAAACAGAAAATATTTCTCCAAAACCCTAATAATAAATATCTTTTAAAAGAGCCGATGGTAAAATAACCTCGGCTTTTTTGTTTGTACAAAAAATGAATTCTGTTCTATCTTTATTTCATGCCTAAGAAAAAAGTTGTTGTATTAACAGGTGCCGGCATTAGTGCAGAAAGCGGATTAAAAACTTTTCGTGACAGTGATGGTTTATGGGAAGGTTACAATGTGTATGAAGTGGCAACACCAAGAGGCTTTGCTGCCAATCCGCAATTGGTCTTGGATTTTTACAACATGCGAAGAAAAGATGTTGCCAACGCAAATCCCAATGCTGCTCATATTGGTTTGGCAGAATTGCAAAACGACTTTGACGTGGAGATCATTACTCAAAATATTGATGACCTGCATGAAAGAGCCGGCAGTAAAAAGGTATTGCATTTGCACGGAGAGATTTTTAAAATGAGAAGTGTTTTTGATGAATACACTACTTATGAAATAAAAGGAGATATTCATGTTGGCGATGTAGCTCCTGATGGATTTCAGCTGCGGCCATATATTGTTTGGTTTGAAGAACCGGTTCCTAAAATTGAAGAAGCGGCAGCTATCACCATGCAAGCAGATATTTTTATAGTGATCGGGACTTCCTTGCAGGTTTATCCTGCTGCCGGATTGGTGAACTACGCTCCTGCTGCTTCTCCAAAAATCATTATCGACAAAAAAATACCTGATACTATTTCAGTTAGGAACCTCACCAGCATTGAATCTACCGCTGTTGAAGGAATCAGCAAGCTGAAAGAACTGCTCTACACCAAGTTTTCATAAAAAATTATGCCATTGCCCTTACTTTTGCGGCTTATTTGGAGTTTAAGGTTTAATGTTTAAAGTCAGACAATTTCTTTACATAACCTTAAACTTAAAACTTTAAACGCACAACTTTTAAGTATGGCTTTACAAGCAGGAATTGTGGGATTACCGAACGTGGGTAAATCAACTTTATTTAATGCCGTTAGTAACAGTGCAAAAGCACAGGCAAGCAATTATCGTTTCTGTACCATTGAACCGAATGTTGGTTTGGTAGATGTTCCTGATAATCGTTTAAACAAATTGGCGGAATTGGTTGTTCCGAACAGAGTTGTGCCAACGCAGTTAGAGATCGTTGATATTGCCGGATTGGTTCGCGGTGCAAGTAAGGGTGAAGGTTTGGGAAATAAATTCTTAGGAAATATTCGTGAAGTAGATGCCATTATTCATGTGATCAGATGTTTTGAAGATGAAAATGTTTTACGTGAAGAAGGTGCTATCAATCCGATTGGCGATAAAGAAATCATTGATACAGAGTTGCAATTGAAAGATCTGGATAGCGTTGAAAAGAAAATGCAACGTGCAGAAAAAATGGCGAAAACAGATCCAAAAGCGAAAGTTGAATTGGAAGTGTTGAAAGCGTGTAAAGAGCATTTGGAGAAAGGAAAAAACATTCGTTCTTTAAGTTTATCCAAAGAAGAAAAAGTTGCTATTGCTGATTTGTTTTTGCTTACAGACAAATCCGTTTTATATGTTGCCAATGTTGATGAAGCCAGCATGCACACGGGAAATAAATATTCTCAAATGCTGATCGATGGTGTGAAAGATGAAAACGCTGAAGTAATTGTAATGTGCAACAATATTGAAGCACAGATTGCTGAAATGGAATCTGAAGAAGACAAGCAAATGTTCATGGAAGAATACAAAATGACTGAACCTGCGTTGAGCAGATTAATCCGCAGCACTTATAAATTATTGAATCTTGAAACTTATTTCACTGCAGGTGTTCAGGAAGTAAGGGCATGGACCATTCATAAAGGATGGAAAGCACCGCAGGCTGCAAGCGTTATCCATACTGACTTTGAAAAGGGTTTCATTAAAGCAGAAGTAATAGCTTACAACGATTTTATTACTTTAGGAAGTGAAGCTGCCTGCAGAGAAGCCGGCAAATTAAGAATTGAAGGAAAAGAATATTTGGTGCAGGATGGAGATATCATGCATTTCCGTTTCAATGTTTAATATTTAACAAAAATGTTTGAGCGCAAGCCTTATTTTTAAGTAATCAATCATTCATGAAAAAAATCGTTCCTTTTTCTTTAATAGCTCTTGCGTTTACAGCATGTATTAACAATAATCGGTCTTCTGAAGAAAATGCACCTGAGAATATTTATGCAACGCCGCCTGCAAATATTGCGTATACAATTACGAATGTTTACCCGCATGATACCAGCTCTTTTATAGAAGGATTAGAATTTCATGGCGGAAGATTGCTAGAAAGTACGGGAGATCCAGATTATACCGGTAAAAGCAAACTGGCTTTTATAGACTTAAAAACAGGAAAAGATATTCAGAAAATAAATTTAGACAAGCAATATTTTGGAGAAGGGTGTACCCTATTGAATGGAAAAATTTACCAGCTTACCTATAAAGAGCAAAAATGTTTTGTGTACGACGCTCAAACTTTTAAAAAGATAAACGAATTCACTTATGATGGTGAGGGTTGGGGAATGACCAATGATGGAAAACAGATTATTATGGACAATGGTTCTAACAACCTTTATTACAGGGACCCTGAAACTTTTAAAATTACGAAAACGGTTGGCGTGATCGACAACAATGGCGCTGTAGCCAATATTAATGAATTAGAATATGTGGGAGGATATATTTATGCCAGCATGTATAAAACAGAATACGACAAGGTTATTAAAATAGATCCTGAAACCGGCAAAGTAATTGGAACCCTAGATTTTACAGGCCTTTTGGCACAATATGCCCAACCAGAAGAAATGAAAAGCAGGGATGTTTGTAACGGTATTGCCTATGACAGTACTTCAAAAAAATTTTATATTACGGGTAAAAACTGGCCTAAATTATTTGAGTTTATAATTAAATAATCCACATTAAGATTTCCACAATTTCGCAAATAGGCGCAGTACAATCGGTTTAATTCTTTATTTTCATTTAGAAGTATTTATACCATTTGGGTATACTTCGCTTCCAAAACCGAAAAACCTAGATGCCACGTTATCATAACTGCAGCACCCTTCTCTTAAAACAGATGTTGCTAACCATAGCAGCATTGCTATTCTTTTCCCTTAACAGCAACGCTCAAAAAGCCAATAAATATCATAAAGAGGCAGATAAACTTTACAATAAAGGTCTTTATGAAAAAGCAGCCTACAAGTACTTACAGGCTTTGGCGGTAGACCCAAACAACGATAACATAATTGCTGCTTTTATTCCGCCCGGGCATAAACATTCACCCAAAAAAGCAGATGAAAATCCCGCTTATCTTACTTACCAGCTAGCAGAATCTTTCAGGCAACTGAAAGATTATATCAATGCCCAAAAAATGTATGAGCAGTTCTTTGCTTTTAAAATGGATAATTTTTATCCAATGGCGAGGTTTTGGTATGCACAATGCTTAAAAGCCAATAACCAGCCGGAGGCAGCAGAAAAACAATTCACCACTTTTTTAGCTGTACATAAGGAGAATGACAAATATTCTGAAGACGCCAAAACACTGGCAATAGAATGCCGCGATCTTACAGCAACCAATAAACAGAACCCTGACCAGATTATTATAACGAAAATGCCCTGGCCTATTAACGGCAACGATAATAGTTTCGCCTTTCAGAGGATGGACGACAGTACATTTATTTTTAGCGGCATCAGGCCAGAAGCAGGCGAAAAAAAGACCAAATTCCCTATTCGTATTTACTCAGGTAAACTGAACCAGCCACCTGCTGTAGAAAAAATATCAATGAAAGGAGAACCTATGGATATGGCTGCGGCTTCCATCTCTCCAGACAGGCTTACCATTTATTTTACAGCCTGGAAAACCAAAATAAAAAATACCATCTTTATGGCCACCAGGAAATCTGTTAACGACAGTTGGGATATTCCGGTAGAAATGGACAGGCCCGTTAATGAAAAAAAATATAGTTCTAAACATCCGTTTATAACCGGCGATGGCAAATACCTTTTATTCTCATCAGACAGGCCGGGAGGTAAAGGTGGTTTTGATATATGGTATGTTCAGTTGAAAGATGGTAAAATAATAGGCGATGCTAAAAATGCAGGCAGCCTTATTAATACCAGGTTTGAAGAAGTATCTCCGTTTTATGATACAGCCCAGAACGTTTTATATTTCGCTTCTGACAGGAAAGGAGGTATAGGCGGCATGGATATTTATAGCAGTAAAGGAGCTTTAGAAACCAACGCGTGGGATGATCCTGTTTGCCTTCCCTACCCCATTAACTCAGCCAAAGACGAAACACATTACAGGAGATATGGCAATACAGATACCGCTTACTTAAGCTCTAACAGAGATTATGAAATGAACCTGGAAATATTTAGTGTTGTAAACTTTAAACGGCCTCCTTACCAGGGTATATTAGTACAAACAACTGATAAAAAAGAAGAACAACCTGCTGCTGCCCAGCCTAACAAAAACAATAACCCAACTGTAGTGCAGGTAATACCTGTTGCACCAGATAAATCAGTATTGGAATCTACCATAGATTCTATGAACCAGACCGTTGAACACAGGTACAATACACATTTCGATTTCAACAGTAGTAAAATAAGAGATGAAGACAGATCTGTGTTGGATAATGTAATCTCTATGTTAAGCAGCGATCCTTCTTTAAATGTAGTGGCAGCAAGCTTTACAGATTGTAAAGGTACTTTAAATGCCAACAAACGGGTGGCAAGAAGAAGGGCAAGGGCTATCAGAAGGTATCTTGTAAGAAATGGTATAGATCCTTCAAGAATTATAGTTGACTATCATGCGGCAGAACACTATGTAACGCCTTGCAAGGATGATAATACATACAATGTAGATAAACAGATTGTAAACAGAAGGTCTGATATACTTTTAACAAAAGAAGAAGAGCCGAAATGGCTTCCTTCAGGCAAGGAAATAGATGCTGATAAGATTGTTGAGTCTTTAAAAGAAAATAACAGCAGGGAAAAAACAAGCAGGCGCAGTGAAAGAAGGGCCAGAAGATTAAGTGCTGCCGCTGCAAAAGAAAGAATGACCAAGAGCAAAAAAGCTTCAGGACTTAACAGTACTAACAAAAAGAACAAGTCTTCCAGAGAGAAAGTAGCAGACAACAATTATAACAATGGCAATACTTCCTGGAATGAAGGCAAAGTATGGAGTCTTAGCGATATGCTTCAAAGACCCATGAAACCTGCCATAGAAGTTTATACTTTATCCGATTCAGTAACTGTTGATTTTTATGATAACGGAGTGGTTGATAATGATAGCGTTTCTATTATTTACAATAACCGTTTACTGGTGCGCAAAGAAATGTTGCAGGCTAGTATACCCATTCACTTAACATTGAAAATATCTGCCAATCAGCAAGAAAACAGCCTGATTGTTTTTGCGGACAATCTGGGCAAAGAACCACCTAATTCTGCCCTTGTAGTAATTACTGATAGTAAAGGGAAACGTACAGAAGTAAGTGTATTCAGCGATTTAGAACACAATGCTGTGATCAGGTTTATTAAGGGTGTAAAAAAATAAAGCCGGATGATTATTGTTTCCTGGCAATATAAATAACCGAACTGCAATGCTGTGCATTTGCTAAACAATTAATGTTAGACAATGCTCCATTGGCAAATGCTTTTATGAGGTTGCCTTTATGATTCTTGTATTGTTCACTAAGCATACTTACATAAAAACTATCGAACCACATTGGTTTGTAACTCTCAATAACCAAACCATGCGCCTGCATAAGCTGCTGCATGCTGCTGGGAGAAAAATGATACAAATGCCTGGCCACATCATAAGCGGCCCAATCTTCTCTATATATAGCCGCATCTTTACTGGTATAATTGGGTACCGCAACAATAAGCCGCCCATCATTCTTTAAAATGCTTTTACAGCATTCAATATATCCGTGCAAATCGTGTACATGTTCCAATACATGCCACATTGTAATAGCATCAAAATTATTTTCAGGTAATTCGTAAAGGGTTGAGGGTAATTGTAATTGAATGCCATATTTGTTTAAAGCATTTTGCCGGGCAGTGGCATCCGGCTCAAGCCCCGTAATCTCCCACCCCGCCAGTTTCATCATGTTCACAAAAGCCCCGGTTCCTGCACCAATATCTAATAAAGAACCTTTGTTTTTTCGGGATACCTGTTCTATTAATTTCCTTTTGGATTGTAGCGTATAATTCCGAACAATATGATAAAGTTTATTAATCACCCCTTCCTGCGTATCTGAATGCGATACATAAGTTGCAGATTGATAATATTTGCCAATATCTTCAATGTCCGGTATATTTTGTGTGAACCTGAAACTGCATTGGTTGCAATGCCATACTTCAAAAAAC
>OFTX01001167.1_pt1 | contig 10030 bp, 10 predicted proteins | sample 1775051 | NCBI WGS metagenome assembly OFTX01 (sample SAMN08195772, study PRJEB24354) | sludge metagenome | isolation source: sludge from phenol fed wastewater aerobic bioreactor A | place: India: Nagpur | collected 2016-09-15
GGCGCTCCGCCGGTTTGTTAGACTGGCGCCATGACATCCTCCAAAGCCGCTCCCCGGACGCTTCCTCTTCAGACGCGCAGCAAGGCGACGCTCGAGCACCTGCTCGCGACGGCGATGCAGATTCTCGAGCAGGACGGCCTCGAAGCCTTCAACACCAACCTGCTGGCCGAGCGGGCGGGCGTGCCCGTTGTCGAACACGTGCCTGTCGCGCGGCGCCTGATGGACGAAGTGGAGATCGACGCCCCGATTCCGCCAGATCTGTTCGACGCCGTGGCCGCGATTCTGCGCCTGGCGCTCGATCTGCCATACGAGGTGCGGGTGCAGGAGACTGCCGAGAAGGTCGATGAGGACGGCGAGGGCAACGAAGGCGGACAGGTCGGAAGTGGCGGAGAGGGCATGGAGGCCGTAGAGGGCGGCAGCGGGCGCGATGACGACGGTGACGCCGGCGAGTCGATTGAAGACGCTGGACGCGACGAACCGGGAGGTGGCGCGTGAAGCGGGGTGTCGCGCTCGTGCTCGCGGCACTTGCCGCACCGGTCGCGCCGGCGGCCTTATTGCCCCACCATCCTCGCGTGGAGGACGCTCAACTGGCGGTGCCCACCCCACCGACCGCCGTGGCGGAACCGTGGCGTGCGGCGACACCGTTGGCGCAGGCGCAGGCGCAGGCGCGCGCTGAACGCTCGCCAGGTCCGGCGTCGGCCGCGCCGCCGTTCGATGCGCTGGTGCGCCGCACGGCGCTTGTCACCGACGTCGACGCGGCGCTGCTGCATGCGATCATCGACACGGAGTCGGGATACGATCCGACCGCCGTGTCCGAGCGAGGTGCGATCGGGCTGATGCAGATTCTGCCGCGCACGGGGCAGCGTTTCGGCGTCCGACGTCTGGAGGACCCTGCGGAAAATCTTCGGGCGGGCGCGGCGTACGTGCGCTGGCTGCTCTCCCGATTCGATGGCGACCTGCGTCTCGTGCTCGCCGCCTACAATGCCGGCGAAGGCGCGGTGCTGCGCCATGGGCGACAGGTGCCGCCGTTCGCCGAGACGCGGCGCTTCGTCCAGCGCGTGATGGACGCCTATTCGCGCCTGCAAGACGCCGGAGCGTCGGGCGAGGCGGTGGCTCCTTCCTCGCAGAAGCGGGTCGATGCCGTCGGCTCGGCCGCCCCCTTCGTCGCGGGCGTGCCCAGGGATTCGGTGGAGTCCTCCGATCCCTACGATTCGGTTGCCACTGTCGGTGCCGCAGGCAAGGACGCGGCAGGTAAATCGTCTGACGCCGCGCGTCCTTTGCCCGCAGACGTACAGACGGCCTCGCCGGTGCCCGCCGCGCGCACGGACGGCGCCGACGCGTCTGGCGCGTGGCGCTTGCTACGGGATCTGGGCGTGCTGGTGACGCGCAGTCCGTCGGCCGAGGCCGAGCGAAAGCGGCGGCGCGACCGTCCCGCGGTCATGTACGAGCGCCCGGTCGGCGCCACGGCACAGTCCGCCGGGCGGGGCGGGTGAGGCGCGCCTAGAGCGTGGGGACGGTGTCGGTCACCGAGGCGCGCGTGCTCATGCGCTCGAAGTGGCGGGCAAGATTGGGATGGGCGTCACGCCACTGGATATCGGGAAAGCGGAAATCGAGATAGCCAAGCGAGCATACGAGCGCCACGTCGGCCAGCGTCAGGCGATTGCCCGCGCACCACTGGCGATCGCCGAGACCGCTTGCCATGGCCTGAAGTCCGGCATCGATCTTGCCGAGCTGACGGTCGACGAGCCGCTGCGAGCGCGATGCCTCGTCGTGAAACATCATTTCGACGCGGATCTGCACGGCGGCGTCGGTCAGGCCGTCGGCCAGGGCCTCCCAGCAACGCACTTCGGCGCGCTCGCGCCCCGACGGCGGAATCAGCTTGCCCACGGGCGACAGGGTGTCGAGGTATTCGCAGATCACCCGCGAGTCGAACACCGCCTCGCCGTCTTCCATGACGAGGCAGGGTACCTTGCCCAGCGGGTTGGACTGCTGGATGCGGGTGTCGTCGCCCCACACGTTCTCGAGCTCGAGCTTGTAGTCGAGCTTTTTCTCGGCCAGCACGATGCGGACTTTGCGAACATACGGACTGGCGAGGGCACCGATCAACTTCATGTGAATCCTTGATATATCGCGATAGCGCGGGGGAGAGTATAACGTGCGGGATGGCCGTCCCCGGGGAATGGTAAAATACTGGCCTTTTCCGAGTTGGCACATCGCCGGCTCCCCGGTTTTCTTTTTCGGTGCCCAGTGCCATGTCCGACGAATTCTCCCCCCTGACCGCGCTTTCCCCGCTCGACGGCCGTTATGCCGGCAAGACCGACGCCCTGCGTCCGTGGTTGTCCGAGGCGGCTTTCATGCGCCACCGCGTGACGGTCGAAATCCATTGGCTGATCGCCCTGTCCAAGGCCGGCTTTGCCGAGATCGCGCCATTTTCGGCCGATGCCGAGGCGTTCCTGCTCAACCTCGCCGCCAATTTCTCGAACGCCGATGCCCAGCGCATCAAGGACATCGAGAAGGTCACGAACCACGACGTGAAGGCGGTCGAGTACTGGCTCAAGGAGAAGGTGCAGGGCCAGGCGGAGCTCGAGAAGGCCAGCGAGTTCATTCACTTCGCCTGCACATCGGAAGACATCAACAACACGTCGCACGGCATGATGATCAAGGGCGCGCGCGACGAAGTGATCGTGCCCGCGCTCGAATCGCTCGTGACCAAGCTCAGCGAGCTCGCCCGCGAGCACGCCGCGCAGCCGATGCTCTCGCGCACGCACGGTCAACCGGCCTCGCCGACCACGCTGGGCAAGGAGCTGGCCAACGTGGCCGTGCGCCTGGCTCGCGCGCTCGAGCGCGTGCGTCGCGTCGAGCTGCTTGCCAAGATGAACGGCGCGGTCGGCAATTACAACGCCCACCTGTCGGCCTACCCGGAATACGACTGGGAGTCGTTCTCCAGGGCGGTGATCGAAAAGCGCCTGGGCCTCACGTTCAACCCGTACACGATCCAGATCGAACCGCACGACTACATGGCCGAGCTGTTCGACGCCGTGGCTCGCGCCAACACGATCCTGCTCGATCTGAACCGCGACATCTGGGGTTACATCTCCGTCGGCTACTTCAAGCAGAAGACGAAGGCCGGTGAAATCGGCTCGTCGACCATGCCGCACAAGGTCAACCCGATCGATTTCGAGAACTCGGAAGGCAATCTGGGCCTGGCCAACGCGGTGCTGCGTCACCTGGCCGACAAGCTGCCGGTTTCGCGCTGGCAGCGCGATCTCACGGACTCGACCGTGCTGCGCAACATTGGCGTGGCGTTCGGCTACAGCCTGCTGGCCTACGACTCGTGCCTGCGCGGTCTGGGCAAGCTCGAAGTCAACCCGCAGCGTCTGGACGAAGACCTCGACAACACGTGGGAAGTGCTGGCCGAGCCGGTGCAGACCGTGATGCGCCGCTTCGGTGTGCCGAACCCGTACGAGCAACTCAAGGAGCTCACGCGCGGCAAGGGCATCACCCGCGAAGCACTGCAGGCGTTCATCAAGCAACTGGCGATTCCCGAAGACGCCAAGGCGCGTCTGCTGGAGATGACCCCGGCAAACTATGTCGGTATCGCCGAGGCGCTCGCCAAGCGCGTGTAAGCCTCCGAACCACCGAAGACCCCTCGACTCGCGGCATCTGGCGCCCGCGTCGACCCGACGGGCCGCTTTTGCGGCCCGTTTCGTTTTTTACGGTGCCGGGTTGCTGTGTATCATAGCCGCACAACCCATAAGGAGAACCCCACCGATGAAGCTTACCCTCGCAGTTGCAGCGCTCGCCGCCGCCGTCGTGCCGGCATTCGCACAGGCTCAGTTCGCCAAGGCCGACGACGCCGTGGAATACCGTCAATCGGCCCTCTTCCTGCTCGGCAACCATTTCGGTCGTATCGGTGCCGTGGTCAAGGGTGACGCACCGTTCAACAAGGACGACGTGATCAAGAACGCCGAACTCGTCGCCACGCTTTCCAAGCTGCCGTGGCCCGCGTTCGAGGGCGGTCAGACCACGGCAAGGAGCAAGGCGAAGCCGGAGGTGTTCTCCGACAAGGCGAAGTTCCAGCAAGCTGCCGAGAAGATCGAAACCGCGGTGGCCAAGCTCAACACCGTGGCCAAGGGCGGGGACCTCGCCTCGATCAAGACGGCCTTCGGCGAGGCGGCGCAAACCTGCAAGAGCTGCCACGACAGCTTCCGCGCCAAGTAAGCGCGTCTCGCACGCTGGCCACGCCTGCGAAAACGCCGGTCATCCGACCGGCTTTTTTCATGTACGTCGAGATCGCGCCGTCAATACGACGGCAAGGCTGCCACGGCCGGGGTCAGGTTGACGACCCGATACACGAGCGCCGAGGCCAGCACGATCAGCACCAGTGCGCCCACGCGCACCCGCCAATCGTCGCGCGCCGGATGCACGGGCGCGGCGGTGCGCTTGTCGCCCACGATCATCGGCTTGATCAGATCCTTCCTGCGGATCACGCGGTAATAGAGAATCGCCAGCACGTGCAGCGCGACGAGTGCGACCAGTACCCATTGGTTGCGCAGATGCCAGCCAGTGAGCATATCGCTGGTGTCCTTGTCGATGAACTTCACGAGCGGGCCGTCGTTGAAGATGTCGTCGTTCGAGAACAGGCCCAGACCGGCCTGGATCGCGAAGAACAACAGCATCGCCATCACCGACAGACCGCCGAGGGGCGTGTGACCGGCGAAGCGGGCGTCGGTGTCCGATGTATCGCGCAGCGAGCGCAGGAACGTTGCCGGGCGGGCGATGAACGCCCCGAAGCGGGCATAGCGCGGCCCGGCAATGCCCCACACCAGCCGGAACAGCAGCAGCGCGAGCACGGCGTAGCCGCACCAGAAGTGGTAGATCATCGCGTTGCCGCCTGTTTTGGCCGTGACGTAGGCCGCCACCGCCAGCACGACGAACGACCAGTGAAACAGACGAGTGGGCAGATCCCAGATGCGGACGGACTTCATTGGCGTGAAATGTCGAAATTGGCGAACTTCGCGAGATTACCGCAAGCCCGCCGCGCCTGCACGCGTCACGCCGTACCGCACCGCGTGACGGCGACGCACGAAAAAAAACCGCCGGGCGAGCCGGCGGTTTCTTCACATCATGTCGCGCGTGTCAGACACGGGCGCCGAAGTTCGGGTCGTTGCGATCGACCCCTGGTTCGTCGTCCTTGCCACCATGCTTGATGAGGTCCTCGCGCTTCACACCGAACCACATCGCGAGCGCGGCCGCCACGAACACCGACGAGTAGATACCGAACAGAATACCCACGGTCAGCGCCAGTGCGAAGTAGTGCAGCGTCTGACCGCCGAAGAAGAACATCGACAGCACCATCATTTCCGTACTCGCGTGCGTGATGATCGTACGCGACATGGTCGTCGTGATGGCGTGGTCGATCACTTCCTGCACCGTTGCCTTGCGCATCTTTCGGAAGGTCTCGCGAATCCGGTCGAAGATCACGACCGATTCGTTCACCGAGTAGCCGAGCACGGCCAGCACCCCCGCGAGCACCGCCAGCGAGAACTCCCACTGGAAGAATGCGAAGAAGCCGAGAATGATCACCACGTCGTGCAGGTTGGCGATCACGCCGGCCACGGCGAATTTCCATTCGAAGCGGAACGACAGATAGATGATGATGCCCACGACCACGAAGGTCAGCGCCAGCAGGCCGTCGGTGAACAGCTCGTGACCGATCTGCGGGCCGACGAATTCCACGCGACGCAGCTGCACGTCGGGGGCGTCGGCCTTGAGCGCGGTCATCACGGCGTCGCTCTGTTGCGCGCTGGTCACCTGCTTGCCGTCGGCGCCGCTCTGGATCGGCAGGCGGATCATCACGTCGCGCGAGGTGCCGAAGCTCTGCACCTGCACGTCGCGATAGCCGAGCTTGCCCACTTCGCCCCGGATCTTCTCGAGATCGGCCGCCTGCGAGTAGGCCACTTCCATGACCGTGCCGCCGGTGAACTCGATCGACAGGTGCAGGCCCCGCGTGAGCAGGAAGAACACCGCCGCCACGAACGTGAGCGCCGAGATGATGTTGAAGATCAGGGCGTGCCGCATGAACGGCACGTCTTTCTTGATGCGGAAAAATTCCATGACTGTTTCCTCTCGCGCCTGCGGTTATTGCTCGCCTGCGTCGGGTGCGTTCTTCGCACCGTCCGGGCGCCAGACCTGACCGATCGCCAGCGTCTTGAGCTTGCGGCGGCCGCCGTACCACAGGTTGACCAGACCGCGCGAGAAGAACACGGCCGAGAACATCGAGGTCAGGATACCCAGGCAGTGCACCACGGCAAACGCGCGCACCGGGCCCGACCCGAAGGCCAGCAGTGCCAGGCCGGCGATCAGCGTGGTCACGTTCGAGTCGAGAATCGTGGCCCACGCATGCTCGAAGCCCAGCGAAATCGCCTTCTGTGCCGACGCACCCGCACGCAGTTCCTCGCGGATACGTTCGTTGATCAGCACGTTGGCATCGATGGCCATGCCGAGCGTGAGCGCGATGGCGGCGATACCCGGCAGCGTGAGCGTGGCCTGCATCATCGAGAGCACGGCCACGAGCAGCAGCAGGTTGAACAGCAGGGCGATGACCGAGAACACGCCGAAGAGCATGTAGTACAGCATCATGAACACGGCGATGGCGACCAGGCCGTACATCACCGAGTCGACACCCTTTTGCACGTTATCCGCGCCGAGGCTCGGGCCGATCGTGCGCTCTTCGATGATTTCCATCGGCGCGGCGAGCGAACCGGCGCGCAGCAGCAGCGCCAGATCGTTGGCGGCCTGCGCCGAGCCCATGCCGGTGATCTGGAAGCTCTGACCGAGTTCGCTGCGGATGTTCGCCACCGTCAGCACTTCGCCCTTGCCCTTTTCGAACAGTACGATCGCCATCGGCTTGCCGATGTTGTCGCGTGACACGTCGCGCAGGACGCGACCGCCGGCGGCATCGAGCTTGATGTTGACCGAGGGCTGCTGGTGGTCGTCGAAGCCGGCCGAGGCGCTCGTGATGCGATCGCCGCTGAAGATCACCTGACGCTTGAGCATGACCGGTGCGCCGTTGCCGTGCAGGAACAGCTCGTCCTGCGGCGGGACCGGCGTATCGGCCGTGACGAAGCGGGGCGCGTCCGGATCGGCCAGGCGCGCTTCGAGCGTCGCGGTGCGGCCGATGATGTCCTTCGCCTTGGCGGTGTCCTGCACGCCGGGCAACTGCACGACGATGCGGTCCGGGCCTTCCTGCTGGATCACGGGCTCGGACACGCCAAGCTCGTTCACCCGGTTATGCAGCGTCACGATGTTCTGCTTGACGGCGTTGTCCTGCACGGAGCGCCGGGCGGCTTCCGTGAACGTGCCCACCACCTTGAACGTCCCGTTCGGGCCGGGCTGCGTCGTGTAGGACAGATCGGGCAGGCCGTCGGTGAGCGCGCCACGGGCGCGATCGGCGTCTTCCTGCGTGCTGAAGGCCGCTTCGATGCCATTGTCCGTGCGCGTCACGCCGTTGTGACGGATGTTCTTGTCGCGCAGCAGCGTACGGGCGTCGGCGGCCGATGCATCCAGACGCTTGGTGATGGCACCGGCCATGTCGACTTGCAGCAGGAAGTGGACACCGCCGCGCAGGTCGAGGCCGAGGTACATCGGCAGCGCATGAATCCTGGTGAGCCAGTCCGGCGAGGCCGAGAGCAGGTTGAGCGCCACGACGTAGGTCGGGTCGGTCGGATCGGTGTTCAGCGCGGTCTGGAGCAGATCCTTGGCGCGCAGCTGCGTGTCGGTGTCGGAGAAGCGAATGCGCACGCTCGGGTTGTTGCCCGTGCTGTCGAACACGGCACCGTTGTAGGCAATGTTCTGTGCCTTGAGCGCGTCTTCGGCGCGCGCGAGCGTCGAGGGGTCGACCTTGACGGTCGCCTTGACGCTGGAAATCTGTACCGCCGGCGTTTCACCGAACAGGTTTGGCAGCGTGTAAAGCACCCCGATGGCGAGCGCCACCAGAATGATGATGTATTTCCAGAGAGGATAGCGATTCATAGCGGCGGGCTAGGGTGATGCCTCGTGGCAAACCGTGCTTCAGACCGGCTGGCAAGGCAACGCAGGTCGCCAGACCCGCGCCGCCATGCATTGCGGCCGCCTGGGAGGGCGGCCGCATGCGGTTGCGCGAAGGATCAGAGCGCCTTGATGGTGCCCTTCGGCAGCAGGGTCGTGATCGCACCCTTTTGCACGTTGATTTCGACGTTCTCCGCGATCTCGATGGTCACGAAGGTCTCACCGACCTTCGAGATGCGACCGGCCAGACCACCCGAGGTCACGACTTCGTCGCCCTTGGCGAGGGCCGCGAGCATGTTGCGGGTTTCCTTCTGACGCTTCATCTGCGGACGGATCATGATGAAGTACAGCACCACGAACATCAGAACGAGCGGCAGGAAGCTCATCAGGTTGCTGGTCGGGCTGGCGGCGCCAGCCGTCTGAGCGAAAGCATCGGAAATCAGCACGTTCGGTTCTCCTTATGTAAGACGTGTAAAAGCCGCGTGTGGCCGGTGACCCGGACACGCGCGGCGTGTGTTTCGGTGCGAGGATTCAGGATCCAAGCCCGGCATTTTACCACTGCCCGAGCGCCTTCCACGGGGATTCGGTGCCCGTTGCGGAGCCCCGGGCCGTCACTGCACGCCGCGCGCGCGATCGGCCCGGAACTGGGTGACGAACGCGTCGAATCGGTGGGCTTCGATGGCATCCCGCATTTCCTGCATCAGCGTGAGATAGTAATGCAGGTTATGGATGGTGTTGAGCCGCGCGCCCAGAATCTCCCCGGCTCGCTGCAAATGGTGCAGATAGGCGCGCGAGAAGTTTCGACAGGTGTAACACCCGCAAGTTTCGTCCAGCGGGCGTGTGTCGCTCTTGTGCGAGGCGTTGCGGATCTTCAAGTCGCCGAAACGCGTGAACAGCCAGCCGTTGCGCGCGTTTCGCGTGGGCATCACGCAATCGAACATGTCGACGCCCGCGGACACACCCGCCACGAGGTCTTCCGGCGTGCCCACACCCATCAGGTAGTGCGGCTTGTTCGCGGGCAGGCGCGGCGCCACGTGCTCGAGCACGCGCATCATGTCCTCCTTGGGCTCGCCGACCGACAACCCGCCGATGGCATAACCATGGAAGTCGAGCTCGGAGAGCCCGGCGAGCGACTCGTCGCGCAGATGTTCGTACATGCCGCCCTGCACGATGCCGAACAGGGCGTTGGGGTTTTCGAGGCGGTTGAATTCGTCGATCGAGCGCTTGGCCCAGCGCAGCGACATGCGCATCGACTGGCCGGCTTCCGATTCCGTGGCGGGGCGGCCGTCGATCTCGTAAGGCGTGCATTCGTCGAACTGCATCACGATGTCCGAATTGAGTACGCGCTGAATCTGCATCGAGATTTCCGGCGAGAGGAACAACCGGTCGCCATTGACGGGCGAGGCGAATTTCACGCCTTCTTCGCTGATTTTGCGCAATTCGCCGAGGCTGAAGACCTGGAAGCCGCCGGAGTCGGTCAGTATGGGCCCGTGCCATTGCATGAAGCCGTGCAGGCCGCCATGGGCCTGCATGACCTCGGTGCCGGGCCGCAGCCACAGGTGGAAGGTGTTGCCCAGCACGATCTGGGCGCCGATTTCCGCGAGTTCGTGCGGCAGCATGGCCTTGACGCTGCCGTAGGTCCCCACCGGCATGAAAATCGGCGTCTCGACGATGCCGTGGTTCAGCGTGATGCGGCCGCGGCGGGCGGCGCCGTCGGTGGCCAGGAGTTCGAATTGCAGGCCGGTCATGGCTGCGGATCCTCTGAATCAAAGGGTCCCTGGGGGGATTCTATGAACATGGCGTCGCCGTAGCTGAAGAAGCGGTAGCGTTCGGCCACCGCGTGGGCGTAGGCGCGGCGTATCGGCTCCATGCCGGCCAGCGCCGACACCAGCATCAGCAGCGTGGACTGGGGCAGGTGGAAGTTGGTGATCAGGGCGTCGATCGCCCGGTACCGGTAGGCGGGGGGTGGGAGGAGGTGCGT
>OFTX01001176.1_pt1 | contig 9966 bp, 10 predicted proteins | sample 1775051 | NCBI WGS metagenome assembly OFTX01 (sample SAMN08195772, study PRJEB24354) | sludge metagenome | isolation source: sludge from phenol fed wastewater aerobic bioreactor A | place: India: Nagpur | collected 2016-09-15
AAAGGTGATGACCACAGCGGTCAGGTCGCGCCGCTTGCCGAGCACGCGGGTGGTCAGGTCCAGCAGGGTTTCTGCGATGCGGGCAGACAGCTCGGGCGTGCGTTGGGCAGACACTTTGACGTTGAGGATGGGCATGGAGGGCTCCTGTTGAATGCGTTGGTTGATAAGGAGCCTTCACTGTAGAAATTGCGCCCCGCCACGGAAACCGCCCGTGGCGATAATGGCTTTTGCTCCGCACGCAAAGGCGCGCACGATGAAGAAAGAACCTCGCTCCTTCCTCCCCGATCCGGCCGACCTGCGGTGGCTGGTGCGGTCGCTCGACCTGCGCTCGTTTTCTGCGGCGGCGCGCGAAATGGATGTGGCGGTGTCGGTGGTAGCGCGCGGTGTGGACCGGCTGGAGGCCGGCTACGGCGTGCGCTTGCTGCGCCGGTCCACGCACGGCCTGTCGGCCACGCCCGAGGGCGCAGAGCTGGCGCAGGAAGCGCGTGCCTTGCTGGCGCAGTTGGAGGACATCGGCGCATCGCTGTCGGACCAGCGCAGCCGCGTGGCGGGCACCTTGCGCCTGGCCTCCAGCCAGGAGATTTGCGAGGCGCTGGTGCTGCCCCACCTGGCGGACCTGCAGGCGCGCTACCCCGCGCTGCGGGTGGAGTTGCTGGCCGATGACCGTGTGGCCGACTTGGTGACGGAAGGCATCGACGTGGCGCTGCGCACCACCGTGGGCCACAGCGACCTGGTGGTGGCGCGCGCGCTGGGCCGGTTCGAGCGGCGCCTGTACGCGGCCCCTGGATATTTGGAACAGCACGGCACGCCCGCCGAGCCTAGCGACTTGCAGCAACACCACACCGTGACGCACACCGCGCAGGGGCCCGCAGTGACCTGGGCGTTTCGCAACGCACAAGGCAAGCCGCTGGAGGTGACCGTGCGCTCGCGCCTGGCCGCCAGCAGTTCGGCCCTGGTGCACCACGCGCTGGTGGGCGGCGCGGGGATCGGGATGCTGTCCTGCCCGCTTGCGGCGGCCGATGTGGCGCAAGGCCGGTTGGTGGAGGTGCTGGCGCCTTTTGCGTCCCGCACCGTGCACACGCTGTACGCGGTGTCGTCACCGGGCCGGCGCAATGCGGCCAGGGTGAAGGCGGTGATTGATTTTCTGGTGAAGGCGTCGAAGGACCGGTGGGCGCTGGCGCCTGTGCGTTGAAGTTCTTTTATGCCCTACGGCTAGCTGGCCGGGGGCTGCCGACCCCAGCCGCAAGACAGCCTGACAGGGAGCAAGTTGCGGACATGCGGGTTCAATGAACTGGCCCGCTTTCGTTGCCTGCTAGCAGGCCGATGCCACCCAGCCCCTGAATGCAAAGCCCATGTAAAACATCTGCACATCGCTGAATCCGGCCTCGCGAAGGATCGCTTCGTCTTCCTGCGGCGTCAGCACCGCCAGCTCCGCCGCAATCTTGTCCCGCGCCCTGGCCGCATGCTCGGGCGGCACGCCGGACGCCACCTGAAACGCGGCGTAGCGTGACAGCCATAGGTCGCGCTCCCCTGCCCCGCCCTCTCCCCCAAGGCCTGCACCATCCGCCACGCTCAGATGTGCCACCACCAGCGGCGCACCGGGCTTGAGCCGCCGCCGGATCTCTGCCGCCATAGGCACGCGCTCCTCGCGCGGCACAAAGTGAAAAGTCAGCAGGCACGTGGCGCCATCGAATGGCCCAGCCGGTGCACTCTGCACATAGCCACGGTGCAGCGCCACGCGGTCGCCCGCCACGCCCGCGCTTTGCAGCCGCTGCGCGGCCAGGTCCAGCATGGGCTGGCTGGGGTCCACGCCGTCAAAACGCCAGCCGGGGTGCGCCAGCGCCATGTCTTCCAGCTCCAGCCCGCCGCCTGCGCCCACCACCAGCACGCGGCCGTTGGCGGGCACGCGCTCAGCCAGCAGGATGCGGGACATGCACAGCAGGCTGTCGTAGCCGGGCACGTTGCGGCGGGGGCCTTCGGCGTAGCGGGCGACGGCAGCGGGATCGGTGAAGGGGGAGGCGGTGGGATGGATCATGGTGTGGTCTGGTGTACGGTGGGTGCGACGGTTGGCGATGGGCTGGGTCCGCCGGTTTGCCAAGCCCGCGCAAGGTTTCGACAGGCTCAGCCCGAACGGTTGGGGTGGGCAACGTGTCAAAGAAATCAAGCCAAATTGGCCTCTAGCGCTTATCTATCAAGCGCTAGCAGCTATCAATTCAGCAGCTGTCTGTTCGTGCGCCAGGGGTAAATGGGGTCAGATGAACATTTCCACGCGCGCCACGCTGAGGCGCAGCAGAGCAGGTCTACCACCGGCATCCACGCCGTGAACGGCAAAGACGTTCTTTGCAAGGTCGATGCCTACGGTTACGATGGTCATGGACTTCCCCTTTCGAACGAGTTGATGAGAATTTGCACTTCCCATCGTGGCACTCAGTTGCCGTCTCCCGCAAGCTCGCGGGCCGCTCGGGACGGGGAAGTCCCTTTCGTTCGTTAGATATTTTTGGAATCTGCAATGCCATTTCCAGCATCCGAAAAAAAAGCCCTCCTTGCTGTCAAAGGTGTTGGCCCTACAGTCGTGGCTCGCCTTGAACAAATGGGGTATGAATCTTTGGCACATTTGAGCAAAGCCAATGCTCTTGATATTGTTTCAAAAGCGTCCTCAATTGTTGGCTCAACGTGCTGGAAAAATAGTCCGCAGGCCCGCGCAGCCATTCAGTCTGCCATTGCTCTCGCACAATCTCATCAGGCGCAAATGTCTAACATTTCGTCGCAGCCGACCGCCTGCGGCGGCGGTTGATTTTGACCGTTCAAATCGGCACCAAACGAAATCGGTCTGCAGCCCGCGCCCGTGTTTGATCTCTGGCTCGGCACGGGGCAATTGGCCGGACAGTGGTGATGTCTGCAAGGCTCAGCGCGGTGCGTCCGCCTGCAGTCCCGCGCGCACGGCGGCCTGGATGTCGCTCGGCAGGCTTTCGACACCTTGGACAACGCCCGGCCCGCCATGGTGCCAATCGACGACGAAGCGGCGGCGTTCGTCCAGCGATTCAGGCGAATACTCGATGATGCGCAGCACGACATGGGTGCCGCCCTCGATCAGTGCCGGGCCGGACAGGAGCTTGACCACCGGCCCCAGTTCCAGCACCTCGATGCCGATCACACTGGAAAAAGCCGTGGTCGCCGCGGCCACATGCCGACGCACTTCAGCGGGAGTCAGGCGCGAGGCACTGGCCAGTTCAACCCGTCGAAAGCAATCGGAACTGTCGAAAAACGCGTGCAGGCCGGTGGCCGCGGCGTGTTCGCGGGCGGCCACGTCCTTCTGGTCCGGGCGCCACTGCGGCGCCCAGAGCACCAGCGCGCTGGCCGCGCGGTCGCACAGTGGCGCTTGGGGCGACGGCGCCACGGACACCGTGGTGCTCGCGCAAGCGCAGAGCAGGGCGATCAACGGCCACGGGGCGAGACGCCGCGCCCGTTGCAGCAGATCGGGCAAGCGTGCCGTCACGCTCAGAACAACGCCAGGGCCGAGCTTCAAACTGGCCACCGTGTCAAAGCTTCACGAAGCAGGCGTTCTGCTGATCCTGAACCGCGGCGCTTTGGGCGACGCGGTCGATGGTGGGCAGGATCGACGGGTTTTCGTCGCCGAGGATGCACAGCGTGTTGTCGCTGGGCTTGGCCCACACCACGTACGCGGTGGCGCCGGTGATCGTGCGCCAGACGGCCCAGTGCGCCGCGATGGCTGCGCTGCTTTCCATGCGAGACAGTGTCACCGTTCCCATCGAACTGACCAGGGCCGAGCCCGCGCCCTGGCAGTTGGCGCTGTTGTAGAGCAGGGTTCCCGAGCGGTAATCGACCACCGTGTCGGACTGGCGCACGAGCTTCACCATCTGATAGGCCGACTGCTGCGGGCCCAGCGGTGTGCAGACCTTGCGGTTGACCCATTCGCCCTCGAGCGCTGCCACACCCGAGGCCAGCGGCGCGGGGGCCGGCGCGCCTGGGGCCGGGGCCGGAGCCGGCGCGCCGGGGGCTGGCGTGCCTGGCGCAGGGGATGGGGCGAGGTCGTCGTCGCTGCCGCCGCAGGCCGCTAGCGCCACGCAAAGCATCAGGGCGCTCAGGGCACGCAGGCGTGCGCCGTGGCGAGGGGCGCAGGAGATGGCGGGGTGCGCAGCTGTGCTTCGCATGGCGGTTCCTTTGGTTTCTACAAGGGTGAGGGAGTGGGACTGGAGATTCGGGCGCGCTCGCGCGGCAAGGCACCCGCACCGACGCTAATCTAGGCTCTGCGCGCCACGACGAAGGCCCGGAAATCCTTGCGGCGCGTGCCGTGGCGCTCCACGATGATGGGCTTGAGCCCGGTGGCGCGCATGCCCGCGAGCAGTTGCGCTTCATCGAAGACCTGCACGGGTGGGGCCGCGCCCAGCATGCGCGCGATCGGCACCGCAATGCGTGCGACCAACAGGTTCATCTCTCGCACGCACGGGGTCTTGGAGATGAGCAGGCCGCCGGGGGCCAGCGCGCGCGCCGCCGCCGAGAGCACGGCGTCCAGGTCGTCGACCAAGTGCAGCACATTGAACGCCAGCACGCGGTGATAGCCGCCAGCGTTCTCTTGAAGCGCCGCCTGGGCGTCGGCGACGGCAAAGCTCAGCTGGGCACTGGGTTGCGCGCGCCAGCGCTGGCGCGCCATGGCGATCATGGCCGGCGACGAGTCGGTGGCCAGCAGGCGGCCGCAACGGGACGCCAGGCGCAGGGCGGACGCGCCCGTGCCGCAGCCGATTTCGAGCGCGGCATGTTCAGGCGCCAGCAGGGTGCTCACCCGCGCCAGCGTGCGTTCATAACCCGCCGTGTCGGCAATCGCCGATGCCGCGTAGCGCGGGGCCATGCGGTCCCAGAAGCGGACGCCCGCCGTGGCGGCGGGTTGGGTCGCCGCAGCCCGTGAAGGAGGCGATGACTGGGTGGTGCGAAGTGCTGACATGGCGGCCGATGGTATATATATGCACAAACGAATGAAACACCTGTTTTTGCATTGAACATATACGTAATTGCATGAATCTGATCGACTGGAACCAGTTGCGTGCGTTTCTGGCGGCGGCGGAGGCCGGTTCCTTGTCCGCGGCCGCGCGGCAGTTGGGGCTTTCGCAGCCCACGTTGAGCCGTCAGGTCGCGGCCATCGAATCCCGGTTGGGGGTGACCCTGTTCGAGCGTGTCGGCAAGACGATGCAGTTGACCGTCGCAGGACTGGATTTGCTCGAACACGCGCGCGCCATGGGCGCCGCCGCCGATGCGCTGTCACTGGCCGCCAGCGGTCAGGCGCAAGCGGTGGAAGGTGTGGTGACGGTATCGGCCAGCGACGTGGTGGCCGCCTGCCTGTTGCCACCGATGGTGCGCCAACTGCGGCACAGCGCGCCGGGCATTGCGCTGGAGTTGGTGCCCTCGAATGCGTTCAGCGATTTGTTGCGGCGAGAAGCCGACATCGCCATTCGGCATGCCAAGCCTGAACAGCCGGAGCTGATCGCCCGGTTCATCCGTCAGGCCAGAGCGCACTTTTACGCGTCGCGCGCCTGGGTGCAGGCCAACGGGCACCCGCGCAGCGCGCAGGACGCGGAGCAATGCGAATTCGTCGGCAGTGATCGCTCTGGCGCTTATTTGGCCTACCTGCGCAAGCACGGCCTCGCCTTGACCGACGCCAACTTCAGCTGCTACGTCGATCACAGCACCAGCCAGTGGGGCTTGGTGCAGGCGGGCCTGGGCATCGGCGCCATGATGGACGAGATCGCCGCCGCCACGCCCGGTGTGGTGCGCGTGCTGGACGATGTGCCGCCGGTGCTGTTTCCCATCTGGCTCGTCACCCACCGGGAGTTGCGCACTTCGCGGCGCATTCGCTTGGTGTTTGAAACGCTGGCGCAAGGGCTTGCCCAGCCCCTCGAACCGCCCACGCTGCCGCCAGTCTGCTGACGCGCGCTGTCTGGGCCGTTTCTGCGGCCCCTCAAGCGTCGATGTTCACTGCCCGCAGCGCATTCGTCTCGATGAACGCCCTTCGCGGCTCCACGTCGTCGCCCATCAGGGTGGTGAAGACCTGGTCGGCGGCGATGGCGTCTTCGATCTGCACGCGCAGCAGGCGGCGCACGGCCGGGTCCATGGTGGTTTCCCACAGCTGCTCGGGGTTCATCTCGCCCAGGCCCTTGTAGCGCTGGCGGCTGGTGGTGCGCTCGGCTTCGGCGATCAGCCATTGCATGGCCTCGCGGAAGTTGCCCACGGCCTGCTCGCGCTGGCGCTCGCCTTCGCCGCGGGTGACTTTGGCGCCCTCGCCCAGCAGGTGCTGGAAGGTCTGCGCGGCGGCCACCAGCGCAACGAGCGCCGATTCAGACCCGCAAGGCAAGCCCCAGGTATTCCTCCACCGGCACTTCCTCGGCCCGGCGCTGCACGTCGAAGTCACCCGCAAATCCCCGCGCCTCCAGCCACCGCCCCAGCGTGTGGCGCAGCAGCTTGCGGCGCTGGCTGAAGGCGACCTGCACCAGCTCGGACAGCAGTGCGGCATCGACCGGCGCGAAGTCGGCGCGCGGCTGCATGCGCACCACGGCGCTCGTCACGCGCGGGGGTGGATCGAACGCCTCGGGTGGCACCGTGAGCACGGACTGCATGGCGTAGCGCCATTGCAGCATCACGGACAGGCGCCCGAAGTCGGCGGTGGAGGGCGTGGCCACCATGCGGTCGATGACCTCTTTTTGCAGCATGAAGTGCTGGTCTTCGATGTGCTCGGCAAAGGGCAGCAGGTGAAACAGGATGGGGCTGGAGATGTTGTAGGGCAGATTGCCGCAAATTCTGATTTTGATAGCGCCCAGCGCTTGCGCCATCTGCGCAAAGTCCACTTTGAGTACATCGGACTCGATGACGTTCAACTGCGGATGCGCGCGCAGCCGCGCGGCCAGGTCACGGTCCAGCTCGATCACCGTCAGGCGGCCCAGGCGCTCGACCAGCGGCTGCGTGAGCGCCGCCAGGCCGGGGCCGATCTCCACCATCGGCTGCGCCGGCCGCGGATCGATGGCGCGCACGATGGCATCGATGATGGCCGGGTCGGCCAGAAAGTGCTGACCGAAACGCTTGCGGGGGATGTGCTTCATCGAACCAACCACGACGGCGCTGCGCGCCGCGGCGGACTCGGTTTGTCATTGCTGGCACATCGGCAGCAGCGTCCGCGCGTCAACGAATCGAACGGCCGCGGAGCAGGCCATGCCAGCGATCGCCGCAGACGGGCTTGGCCCGGCGGCTGGCGATGCCCCCGGACGGGGGGAGGCGCAACAACGCGAAGCGTGTGGAGCCTGGGGGCGAGCGTCATTGCGGCGGCTCGCGGTACTCGACGTAGGCGCGTCCGCGCACTTCCTTGGACCAGGTGTCGAAGGCCTCCTCGGCCTTTTTCTCGCGCAGCACGTTGCGCGCCAGCTGGCGCTGCTGCGCGCTGGTGAGCACCTGCTCGCGCCGGCCTTCGACCTGCACCAGCTGCACGCCGGCGGGGGTGACAACCGGATCGCTGATCTGGCCGGCGTCCAGGTTGCCGACCACGCGCTCGAGCTGGGGCACGAACTGGCCGGGCGGCACCCAGCCCAGGTCGCCCCCGCTGGCAGCGCCGTCGTCCTGCGAATACTGGCGCGCCAGCTGCTCGAACGTGGCCTGGCCCGATTCGATGCGGCGCTTGATGTCGGCCAGGCGATCGCGCGCCACCTGCACGCTCTGGGTGGGGCCGACCTTGAGCGTGATGCCGCGCACGTGGGTGAGCGGGATCTTGACCTCGGGCAGGTCACGGTTGATCTTGCGCTCGAGCACCTTGAGGATGTGAAAGCCGGCCGGCGAGCGCACCGGCCCGACGATGCCGCCCACGCGCACGCCCTGGGTGCTCTTGACGAACAGCTCGGGGTATTTGTCCAGCGGGTGCAGGCCCAGCACGCCGCCGTCGCGGCCGCGGTTGTTGGCGTCGGAGTATTCGGCCGCCAGCTTGGCGAAGTCCTCGCCCGCGCGCGCCTTCTCGGCCACCTCGTCGGCGCGTTTTTGCAGCCGGGCGACCTCGTCGGCGCTGGCGTTCTCGGGCACCTCGACCAGGATCATGGCCAGGTTGACCTCGGGCACGGCGGTCTGCGCCCCGGTCTGCTCGCGGATGTAGGCGTCGACGTCGGCGTCGGTCACGCGGATGCGCGGCTCGATCTCGCGCTCGCGCAGGCGCGACAGCAGCACCTGGTTGCGCACGTCGGCCCGAAAGTCCTTGACCGAAATGCCCTCCTGCTCGATGCGCCGGTACAGCTCGGGCACGGTGGCCAGCTGGTTCTGGCGGGCGATCGACAGCTCGGCCTGCTCCAGGGTGGCGTCGTCCACCGTCAGGCCCAGCTCGCGTGCGTATTGCAGCTGGGCGCGCTCGGAAATCAGGCGCTCGAGCATTTCCTTGCGCAGGGTGGCGGCGGGCGGCGGCACCATGCCGCGCTCGCCCATCTCGCGCAGGGCCCGCGCCACGCGCGCGCGCACCTCGTTGTTGGTGATGGGCTCGGTGTTGACCACGGCGACGATGTAGTCGGCCGGGCTGGGCGCCGCCGCCGGAGCGGAGGCCGCTGCCGCGGGCACGGCGGCGGCGGCCGGCGCGGCCGCGGCGGGGGCCTTGGGCTTGGCCGCGGGCGCCTTGGCCTTGGCGGCGCGTTGGCTGGGGCGCTTGCCGTCGGCGGCGGACTGGGCCTGCGCCGGCGCGGCCAGGCCCACCAGCGCGGCCACGGCGGCCCAGGCCAGGAGGTGTCGATGCAGGGGCTTATTCATAGTCGGTGAACCGGCTCGGTGTGGTGGTTTCCTGGCGCAGCAGCTGGTAGTGGGGAATGCTGTTGCGCAGGCTGCGCAGCGGGCTCGATCCCAGGCGCGAGAGGCCGACGAGCTCCAGCTGGAACATGATGCGCTTGGTCGACGAGGTGAGCGAGCTGTTGACCTTTTCGAGCACCACGCGACCGATCCAGCAGCCCGCATCGTATTCGAAGCCCAGCAGGCCCTCCACCACGCGGCGGTCGGTCATGCTGTAGTTCAGGCGGCCGACGCTGTACCAGCGCCCGCTGCAACTGCCGCCACCGCCCTGGCGCGTGGTGCCCAGCTCGCCGCGCACGCCCCCGCCGCCCAGCGGCCACTGCCAGCCGACGTCGACCGACTCGTTGGCCAGGTCGCGCTGCAGGCGATAGGCGGCGCTGAGGGTGCGAAACGGCCCCGGCGAATAGCGCGCCTGCACCGTGGTGCGGGTGGAGCGGTGCGTCTCGCGGTTGTACTGCACCACCGAGTCGAAGGCCCAGCGCGGGTCCCAGTTGATGCCGGCGCCCAGCATCAGGTCCGACAGGCCCTTGTCCGACGGCGTGCCGCCGGGCAGCACCACCTGCTGCGGGCGGAAGCGGTAGCGCTGCGCGACCGACAGGCGCAGCGCCTCGGCGCCGGTCTGCGCATCGAGCAGGCGGCTGGTCAGGCCCGTCGTGACCAGGTTGTTGTCGACGATGCGGTCGTTGCCGGCAAAGATGTTGTCGGCCCAGATGGTGGCGAAGTTGAAGTCGTACAGGCCGCTGTCGTAGTTGGGCAGCAGGTTCTGGTCGCGATACGGCGTGTAGACGTACTTCAGGCGCGGCTCCAGCGTCTGCGTGAAGGCGCGGCCGAACCAGCGGGTGTCGCGCTCGAACACCAGGCCGCCGTCCAGGCTGAGCGTGGGCAGCACGCGGCCGGCCGACGTGCGGCCATCGGCCAGCGGGCGGTCGAACTGGTAGTGGCTGGCGTGCAACTGAACCTTGGGCGTGAAGAAGCCCCAGGGCCGCAGCATCGGGCGCGCCAGCTGGGCATGCATGAACTCGCGGTCGGCGTTGGGCTGGCCGGTCCAGAACGAATCGGCGCGAAAGCGCGTGGCATCGAGGTCGATCGAATAGTCCAGCCCGCCGTCGCCGGTGCGGCCCCAGCGCGCGCTGAGCTGCGGCAGCCGGTCGT
>OFTX01001177.1_pt1 | contig 9958 bp, 6 predicted proteins | sample 1775051 | NCBI WGS metagenome assembly OFTX01 (sample SAMN08195772, study PRJEB24354) | sludge metagenome | isolation source: sludge from phenol fed wastewater aerobic bioreactor A | place: India: Nagpur | collected 2016-09-15
AGGGTGTTGCCATCGGGGCATTGCCGTGGCGGAGTTGCCGGCCGGGGCGCTGTCGGTGGGTCCGTCTACCGTTCGGGCCATGGTGACGACCCCCCGCCGCGCGCAGCGGCTGTACCGATGCGGCGACTGCGGTCACGAGACGGCGAAGTGGGTCGGGCAGTGTCCGGCGTGCCAGGCCTGGGGAACTGTGGCGGAGCAGTCCGCGCCGCCCATCGCCTTGCGCCGGGTCACTGTCACGGCGCCCGCGTCGCCCGCGGTTCGTTTGCGCGATGTCGACGCTCGCGCCGTGGCGCCGTGTCCGAGCGGCGTTCCGGAGTTCGATCGGGTGCTCGGCGGCGGCCTGGTGCCGGGTGGTGTGGTGCTGCTGGCCGGGGAGCCCGGGATCGGGAAGTCAACCCTGTTGCTGGCGGCGGCGCAGGCGGGGGCGTCGAGCGGGCAGGGCCGCGCCCTGACCGTCACCGGCGAGGAGGCAGCCGCCCAGGTGAGATTGCGCGCCGACCGGCTCGGCGCCGCGCACGAGGACCTGTATCTGGCGGCGGAGACCGAACTGTCGGCCGTGCTCGCCCATATCGATGAGGTTCGGCCGCGTCTGCTCATCGTCGACTCCGTGCAGACGATCGCGGATGCCGCCACCGATGGGGCAACAGGCGGGGTGTCGCAGGTGCGTGCGGTGGCGGCGGCACTGACGTTGATCGCGAAACAGCGCGCCATCGCGTGCGTGCTGGTCGGGCATGTCACGAAGGACGGCGCGGTCGCCGGGCCGCGCGTGCTGGAGCATCTCGTCGACGTGGTACTGCATTTCGAGGGGGATCGCGGGTCGCTGCTGCGTCTGATGCGAGGCGTGAAGAACCGATTCGGCCCCGCAGACGAGGTCGGCTGTTTCCAGATGACGGACTCCGGAATCGAGTCGATGCCGGACCCGTCCGGGCTGTTCCTGTCCGAACGCCGGCCCGGCGTCGCCGGAACGTGCACCACGGTGACGATGCAAGGCAGGCGCGCGATGCCGATCGAGATCCAGACCCTGGTGGGTCCGCCCGCCAGCGGCGGGCACCGCACCGTGTCCGGCCTGGATGCCGCACGCGTCTCGATGGTGCTCGCGGTGGTCTCGCACTGGGCGGGGGTGGCGGTCGCCGGCTGCGATGTGCTCGCCGCGACGGTTGGCGGTGCGCGCACCGTCGAGCCGGCGGCGGACCTGACGCTGGCGCTCGCCGTGTGGTCGTCGGTGCGCGACATTCCGCTGCCGCCATCGCTTGTCGTGATCGGTGAGTTGGGGCTGTCCGGCGAGGTGCGGCCGGTGCCGGCCCTCCCCCAGCGGCTCGCCGAAGCGGCACGGCTGGGCTTCGATCGGGCGATCGTGCCGGCGGGCGATTTCGGCGCTGTCCCGGCGGGTATGCACGTCAGCCAGGTCGACGACCTGATCGGCGCGCTGCGATCGCTGGGCGACGGGACGGAGGTGGTGCCGCTGGTCGGCGAACGGAGGGCGTGACAGGCGGCGCGGCTGTGGGTGAGCGGCGGGCTTGCCGCGGCGCGCCGGCGGGTGGCATCACGCTGGCTGGTGGCGGTCGCGCGCCGGCGCGGGTGGTGACCCCGCCCGCTGGCGGGCGGACGGCAGGCGGCGGCTCCCATGAGCTGATCCGGCAACGGTCCTAGCGGGCCTGTGACGGCTGACCCGGTGGCAGTCGCAATAACGAACGCAGCGCCGCGGGCGGATTCTGGGCAGACTGGACGCCGAAGGAAGTGTTCACGACGCTCGAAGCCCCACCGCACGCAACGTCTCCGGTCGGTCAGAAGCCGGGACGGATCGCGGCGCGGCTGTCGCGGGTCACGACGACCGGACGCTACATCCCGGAGATCGACGGACTGCGGTTCGTGGCTATCGCGTCGGTCTTTCTATTCCACCTGGCCACCAGCGAGGTGCTTCGGCGCAGCTCCCAGGACGACATCACGCACCACAGCGAGGTGCTCGCCCGCGTTCTGGGAACCGGCAACTTCGGCGTCCAGGCGTTCTTCGTGATCTCCGGCTTCGTGCTGGCGATCCCGTTCGCGCGGCACACGCTGTGCGCCGAACGCGGTGTCGTGCTCCGGGCCTACTACCTTCGGCGCCTGACCCGTCTGGAACCGCCGTACTTCCTCGCGATGACGCTGTGCTACCTGTTGCTCATCGTCACCAAGGGGCCGTCACGGGCGGGCCTGTGGCCGCACCTGCTGGTCGGCTTCGGCTATCTCAACAACGTGACGTTCGCGTCGGACAACCCCATCAACGCCGTCGCCTGGTCACTCGAGGTCGAGGTCGAGTTCTACGTGTTGGTGCCGCTGCTGGCGATGTTGTTCCTGGTGCGCAGAACATGGCTCCGGCGAATGATTCTCGCCGCGGCCATCCTGGTATTCGCGATCCTCGGCCCGGTGGCCGCCGCGCAGAGCCCGCACCTTCGGGACACCATCCTGAACTACGGTCAGTACTTCCTGGCGGGATTCCTGCTCGCAGACCTCTTCGTGTCCGGTCGGCTGCGACCGTTCCACCACCCGCTCGTCTGGGATGCCACGGCCTTCGTGTCCGGCGCCACGATCGTGCTGCTACAGATCTCGGTGGCGCAGCGGCAGTTGTTACCGGGACCAGCAGCCCTCGCCGACCGGCTCACCCCGTGCCTGTTGCCGTTCGCCTGCGTCCTCGCGTACTGCGGCGTCTTCAAGGGCGTCCTGCTGCGGCGCGCGCTCACGCTCACCTGGGTGACGACGATCGGCGGGATGTGCTATTCGATTTACTTGCTGCACGACGTCGTACTGCAGAGCCTGCTGCCCACGATGGTGCCGGCGATCGCGACCGGCAGCTTCGCGCTGAACCTCGTCGTGGTCACGGCAATCACGGCGACGGCCGTATTGGCGCTGTCCGTCGGCTATTTCGTGCTGATCGAGCGGCCGTGCATGGATCCGCGATGGCCATCGCGGCTCCTGGCACGCGTACGCCACGGTACCGGCCGCTGGGTGCGCCGCCTCGTGCGGCAGCGGACGTCCGTCAGCGCATGGTGAACGGCGTCGGCGCGCTCGCCAGCTTTCCGAGCTGGGCCACGACGGTGTACTTGCCCGCGGGCACCGGGTTTCGCTTCGCCGTGCAGCCCGGGGACGAGTTGGTGCCCGCCCACACGATGATGAATGTCGCGCTCTTGCCGGGGCCGAGCGACCGGATGTCCTGACCTGTGCCCGGGAAGCAGTCGGCCGTCGACCAGACCCGCCGCCCCGATGCGGTGTACACGGTGTAGACCTGCAGCGGGCCCGAGAGGTCGCGCACGCAGGTGGCTGTGCCCGTATTGGTGACGGTCATCCCGAGCCGCGGCTGGGAGCCCACGGGGAATGTGGGCCCGCCTTGGGTGATCGCGGCGACTTTGATCGAGCTGTCCGCGCAGATCAGCCGGCCTTGCGCGTCGTACGACGGTGGCGGCGGGGCGGTGGTCCTCGGCGGCGGCGCGGTCTTGGTCGCTGATGCCGTCGTCTTCGGGGGTGCGGTCGCGGCCGTCGTGGTCGTGGTCGATGCTGTGGATGCTGGCGTCGTGGTATCCGTGTGAGCCGTGGCTTTGACGGTGGTTGAGGCGGTCGCGGACGTAACGGTCGAGGTACCGGTGGTCCCCGCAGGCCCCGTCGATGACGTCGCGGCCTGTGTCGTGGTCTGCGCGTCCGTGGTGGTCGACCCCGCTGTGCCCGCATCCGCCGAGGACGCGGCCGTCGAATCCGACGTGGCCGCAGGGTCTTTCGTGGTGGTGTCGGTCGCCAGAACGCCGGTGAGTCGGGGAGTGGTGGTCGTCACCGTGGCGGCAGCCGGATCGACCGAGCCGCCTCCCGATCCGCGCCCCACGACCCACCAGACGACGCCGACCACCACGACGACGGCGAGCGCGGCAGCGAATACACGACGAATCCAATACACCCCCGGACTGCGGGGACCGACCGGGTGCATCACATGGCTCACGGTAGCCTGCGGGCGATGAAAAACGTGGCTGCAACGCCGATGCCGGACCGGGGTTTGCCCCGTGCCGCCGGCTCGCTCGGCTCCGGAACGCTCACCGGTCGGGCGCGAGCGGCGCTGCCCGGCGACGTGGGTCCTTCACAACAGGAGACCGTCCGGCTGGACGTGGATGCGTTGACGGAGTTCTTCGCTCGCCACGGCCGAGATCTGCCCTGGCGGCGGCCCGAGGCGAGTGCGTGGGCCGTGCTGGTGAGTGAGGTGATGTTGCAGCAGACACCGGTGGCCCGCGTGAGGCCCGTGTACACGGACTGGGTGCGGCGCTGGCCGACACCGGCCGCCCTGGTGGCCGCGCCGGTCGGGGACGCCGTCCGCGCCTGGGGGCGGTTGGGCTATCCACGCCGCGCGCTGCGGCTGCACGAGGCGGCTCGAGCGATCGTGCAGCGCCACGATGGCGCGGTACCCCGAGACCTGCACGCATTGCTCGCACTCCCTGGCATCGGGGACTACACCGCCCGGGCAGTCGCCGCGTTCGCATTCGGCGAGCGCCACCCGGTCGTCGATACGAACGTGCGCCGGGTGATCTCGCGCGCCGTCCGCGGGATCGACGAGCATCTCCCGGCCTCGGCCGCCGATCGCGCCGAACTGGAATCGCTGCTCCCCGCCGACCCCGCGCTCGCCGTCATCACCTGCGCGGCGCTGATGGAGGTGGGCGCGTTGCGGTGCACGGTGGCCAACCCGGATTGTGCGCACTGCCCGCTGGCCGGCACCTGCGCCTGGCGCGCCGCGGGCTACCCACCCGGACCGGAGCGCCGGCGGCCGGCCCAGCGCTGGCACGGCACGGATCGGCAGGTGCGGGGCGAGATCATGGCGGTGCTCCGCGCGGCGGCCACCCCGCTCGATCGGACACGGCTGCGGGCCGGAACAGCGTCATACGCGAAGAGCCCGGATCAGTGGGAGCGATGCCTGGCGTCACTGGTTTCCGACGGGCTCGCCGTCCGGGACCGTCGCGGCCGGTTCGCGCTGCCGTGATGCTCCCGCAGGGGCAGGCGGATCAGGCGCGGTTGCCGATCAGCGGCACAGCGCCGATCAGTGCCGCGTAACGACCACTGGTGCGGATGCGTCCAGCACCTGACCGCGCCAATCGAGCGCCTGGACCAATACGTACGCGGGGGCTGGCCCCGAAACCGTCAGCGTCGTCTCGAATCCGGTCGACGGACAGCTGGCCGCGGGCCAGGTCGCGGGGGCCTGCGAGGATGCGACGGCCGCGTCCGCGGACTCGCCGGTGAAGACGCGCCAGGAGGCGACACCCGTTGCGCCGTTCCAACTCACGTGAATGGTCGCGCCATCCGCGGAGGCGTCGGCGACGGCGTGGATGCAGGTGGCTGCGGCCGGTTGGATGCTGCGCCCGGTCGGGTAGCCCGCTGGCGGAAAGACGTACGTTGTCGTACCCGTGCGGCACCATGTGGGACATGATCAGTTCGCGGGAGAGGGCGCCGGAGCACGGCGGGGCGCACCTGATCGTGGACGGCATCGATGCGGTGGTGCACCGCAAGGCGCAGTTCGACCTGTTCCTGAAACCCGCGCAGGAGAAGGGGCTGCACCGGCTGCTGGGTGTGTTGGTGGAGGTGTACAACGCCGCGCTGGAGGAGCGCCGCTCCGCGTACGCGATCGCGGGTGTGTCGGTGTCCCTGTTCGACCAGTTCCGGCAGGTCAAGGATCTGCGTGGGGTGCGGGACGATGTGCTCGCGTTCGGTATCCAGCCGGTGCGGATCGCGCTCAAGCGCCTCGATGAGGCGTTCCAGGCGTTCTTCCGGCGGATCCGCAACGGGGAGACGCCGGGGTTCCCGCGCTTCCGGGCTGAGCACCGCTACGACACAGCGGCCTGGGATGAGCCCCGTTCCTGGGCGCTTGTCGAGGCCGGCGGCCGGCGGGTGGTGCGCATCAGTGGGGTGGGGGACGTGCCGGTGTCGAAAAGGGCCGGGAAGCAACTCGCCCGGCTCGAAGCCCGCGGCGGGGTCGCTGCGACGCTCACGGTGACGCGTCGGCGGGCGTCGAGCGGATTCGTGTGGCGCGCCACCATCGGCTACAAGAACGTGGCCGCACAGAAACTGCCGGAAACCGGCCGGCTCGTCGGCGTCGACCGGGGTGTCGCGGTCACCGCAGCGACCTCCGACGGCGACCTGCACACCTACCCGCAGCTCGCGAGGACCCTCCGCGCGCAGGCTGATGCGCTCGGCGAGGCGAAGAGCGGTAAGAAGCGCGGGTCGCGGGCGTGGATTCGTATCAGCCGCGACATCGCCAAACTGCGCAGAAGGGCCGCGAACCTGGTCGACGACTGGGCACGGCAGGCCGCGATCGACATCGTCGCGAAGGCCGATGTGATCGTGCTCGAAGACCTGCGGCCTGCAAACATGACGAAATCGGCGAAGGGCACGGTCGACAAGCCCGGTGTGAATGTGGCGGCGAAGGCCAGGCTGAACCGGGAGATGCTCGCCGCAGGTCTTGGAAGACTTCACACCCGTATCTGTGTCAAAGCGGAAGAGGCTGGTCGCAGGTGCTGGATCGTGAACGCGAAATACACCTCGCGGACGTGCGCGGCGTGTGGGCATGTGGCGAAGGCGAGCCGTGTCTCGCAGGCCGAGTTCGTGTGCGTGGCGTGCGGGCACGCGGCGAACGCGGATGTGAACGCCGCGATCAACATTGCCGTGCTTGGCGGCGCGGCGGAGGCCGCGTGGCGGGCCGCGGGCGAGCCCGGGCTTACTCGGCGTGCGCCGCGCCTACGCCGCCGAAAGGCACGACCAGCAGCAGCCTGAGACCCCTCGAGGGTTTCAACTGGCGCCGGGGCGGCACCAGGGCCTTGAGTAGAACGGACAGAAACTGTCCACAGCCCCTTATATACCACACCCGTCACAGGCCGGTTCCGGCGCGGAACTTGCCGCGGCGGACAGCTGTTGCCCGAGCTGTACCGAAATCACATCGGTGAGTGCGTGCGACCCCGTCGGATTCTTCCCAGCAACGGCCCCGGCCCGGCTATCGGCCACCTGCGCCACCCGGTCGGCGGCTCGGTGCTGCGCCAGGTGCCGGCGCCGGACCCACAGTGCGATGATGCTCGCGGTGACGAGGAACGCGATCGGCACGCACACGGCCAACACGGCGACTTCGTGGGCGGGAAGGGCGTAGGCGAACCACAGCACCTGGTTCAGCAGGCTCGTGAGCAATGCCACCATCGACACCCCCGATGGATCGGGGACCCGCAGAATCGCGCGCAGTTGGGAGATCTGCCCGATCGAGCCGGGCACGAACGCGACGGCCGCGTACGCGAGCGGCCCGAACATCATGTCGGCGCCGAATGCGACGGCGGCGACGGCGACCGGGATCGACCATGTTGTGATCACCGGCAGCTTGTGCGCGGCGACCAACTGCCACAGGACCCACGCGGACGTGACGGCGAGCAGCGCGTTCGGCCAGATGATCTGCTGCGTGCCGTACAGCAAACCGTGTGCGCTCCAAGCGATCCCGGCGATCAGCATGGTTTGCCAGGTGGTGGTGGAGACCCCGGCGACCGATCGCGTCATGGCGATCCGGGCACCCTGCGGAACGGCGAGGGAGGCAGACGAGAGCGCTGCGATCCAGCCGATCGCATCCACGACGGACACTGCTACTCCACTTCAAAGGGGCACCACAAACGAACGCCATCGGTAGCGATTCGGCCGTCTCGAGTCTAGACGCACGCCCGAGCCGGGGCCGCTGACAGGGCAGGCGACGCGGGGTCAGTTCTGGGTCAGGGGCAGCGTTGTCGGGCCCCAGCCGACGAGAGAGCGAGTGAATTGCCGGCCTTCTGGGGCGGCGATGACGCAGAAGTCGGGGGCGGGGCCGATCGTCACGGTGTACTCGGTGGGCCCGGTGCTCGATCCCCTAGCCCCCTGTCCCTCGGCGCCCGCATCCAGGGCCGCGCCCGCATGGGACTGGGCGGGCGGCGAGACGACCAGCAGGGCGAACACGAGCACCAACACCGCAAGACCGACGACGGCTCGGGACCGGGAAGGCCCCGAAGGCCGGGGAGGTCCGGAAGGCTCCGAAGGCCGGGAAGACCACGAGAACCGCGACCGGGAATGCCGCTACGACCGCGACAGGGAAAACCGGGAACCCGTCATCGCCGCCGCATCCGAAGAAACGAGAGTGCGGGCACGAACATCGTCATACCCGCACTCCCCTCAGCCGAACGCGCAAGCGCGCTACCGATCAGCCGAGCGCGCTCGCCGACCCATCATCCGCATCCCCGCCCGAGCTGCCGGCTCCGACCGGAACCGCTTCCGGCACCACGGGTTTCGGCTCGCCGCGGAACGTGAACTGCTTCTTGCCGTCGACCTCCAGAACGTCGACCACCACGATCTGGCCGGGGCGGACCTCGTCGAACAGGATCTTCTCGGACAGCGCGTCCTCGATATCCCGCTGGATGGTGCGGCGCAGCGGCCGCGCACCGAGCACCGGGTCGAACCCGCGCTCGCCGAGCAGCTGCCGCGCCGACTCCGTCACCTCGAGGCTCATGTCTTTGTTCGCGAGCTGCGATTCCACCCGGCCGAGCATCAGATCGACCATGCGCCGGATCTCGTCGGTGGTGAGCTGGTGGAAGACCACGACATCGTCGATACGGTTCAGGAACTCCGGCCGGAAGTGCCGCTTGAGCTCGTCGTTCACCTTCTGCTTCATCCGGTCGTAGGTGGACTCGGCGTCGTTGCCCTGGGTGAATCCGAGGCCCACCGCCTTCGAGATGTCCTGCGTGCCCAGGTTCGAGGTGAACACGATCACGGTGTTCTTGAAGTCGACCGTACGGCCCTGGCCGTCGGTGAGCCGACCGTCCTCCAGTACCTGCAGGAGCGTGTTGTAGATCTCCTGGTGGCCCTTCTCGATCTCGTCGAACAGCACCACGGAGAACGGCTTGCGGCGCACCTTCTCGGTGAGCTGCCCGCCCTCCTCGTAGCCCACGTAGCCGGGAGGCGCTCCGAACAGGCGGGAGGCCGTGTACCGGTCGTGGTACTCGCTCATGTCGACCTGGATCAGCGCGTCCTCGTCACCGAACAGGAACTCGGCGAGCGCCTTGGCGAGTTCGGTCTTGCCCACCCCGGACGGACCGGCGAAAATGAACGAGCCGCTCGGCCGCTTGGGGTCCTTGAGCCCCGCCCGCGTGCGGCGGATCGCCTTGGAGACGGCCTTGACGGCCTCGTCCTGCCCGATGATCCGCCTGTGCAGCTCGTCCTCCATGCGCAGCAGCCGCGAAGTCTCCTCCTCGGTGAGCTTGAAGACGGGGATCCCGGTCCAATTCGCCAGCACCTCGGCGATCTGCTCGCCGTCCACCTCGGAGACGACGTCCAGGTCACCTTCCTTCCAGGAGCGCTCCCGTTCCGCGCGCTGCGACTGCAGTTGCTTCTCCGAGTCGCGCAGGGCTGCGGCCTTCTCGAAATCCTGCGAATCGATCGCGGATTCTTTGCGGCGCCGGATCTCGGCGAGCTTCTCGTCGAAATCGCGCAGGTCCGGCGGGGCCGTCATGCGACGGATGCGCATGCGTGCCCCGGCCTCGTCGATCAGGTCGATGGCCTTGTCCGGCAGGAACCGGTCGGAGATGTACCGGTCGGCCAGCGTCGCCGCGGCCACCAGCGCATCGTCGGTGATGGTGATCCGGTGATGCGCCTCGTAACGGTCGCGCAGACCCTTCAAGATCTCGATCGTCATCACCACCGACGGCTCGCCGACCTGGATCGGCTGGAAGCGCCGCTCCAGGGCGGCATCCTTCTCGACGTACTTGCGGTACTCGTCGAGGGTGGTCGCACCGATGGTCTGCAACTCGCCGCGGGCCAGCATCGGCTTCAGGATGCTCGCGGCGTCGATCGCGCCCTCCGCGGCCCCGGCGCCGACGAGGGTGTGGATCTCGTCGATGAACAGGATGATGTCGCCGCGGGTGCGGATCTCCTTGAGCACCTTCTTCAGGCGCTCCTCGAAGTC
>OFTX01001178.1_pt1 | contig 9955 bp, 6 predicted proteins | sample 1775051 | NCBI WGS metagenome assembly OFTX01 (sample SAMN08195772, study PRJEB24354) | sludge metagenome | isolation source: sludge from phenol fed wastewater aerobic bioreactor A | place: India: Nagpur | collected 2016-09-15
CTTCAGTAAATAGCTGCAGCTCGTAACCTTCGCAATCGCTGAATATGAGATTCCTTTTAGAATCATCCAGGTTTAAAAGTGTTTCGGGTGTACACGCTTTGTTATAAGTAAGATTATGCAGGTTATTGTGAAGCGCCATTTTTTCGCACAACCGGAGATCATGCTCATTGATATCATAACCATGCACTACTGTATCCGGCATTCTGCTGGCGAATCCTACTGCGTAGTAACCTTCCGCACAACCAACATCCAGGATATTATCATATCTTTTTTTTACGATCTCCTCAACTACAGGATGCAATTGAGATTCATAGCTGCCAACTATTTTGGGAATCAGGGCAGCTTCCGTAATATCAATAAAAGGATACTTGAGTCCTTTAAAAGGGCCATTCAGAACAGTAAAATCGGGAGAAATACGGCTGCAAACAGATTTCCCGAACTCAGTTATGCGTTTTTTTTCATCTTCAGAGGGTTGCTCTATTTTGTTAACAGTATACCCAAGTTTGTGTATCAGCTTAATAAGAAGTCTTTTCAAGATTCGCCTTTTTTGATTGTAAGACAAACAATGTTCTATTTTTTAAATACTTCCACTTTAGGAACGGGGAAAATAAACCCTGTACCACTATCCAATGCTTCCTTTTCACGCTCAACAAACTCTTTTTTAAAGTGCCAGGGAAGCACAAGATAATAATCTGGTTTCATTGCACGGCTTTCTGCTTCGCTGATAATCGGGATATTAGTGCCCAACGTATAAGCACCGTATTTATCGGGATTTCTTTCTGCAGCATAATCTACAAGCATATTATTGATATCACACCACTGAAGAATGGTATTGCCTTTTGTAGATGCACCGTAAATATGAATCCTTTTGCCTTCCTGCTTTAACTTTACAAGCAAATCGTGTAATTCATTTTTCACTTTTTCGATCCTGTATTGAAATGCAACGTACGGCTTATCTGTATCCAGCTCCAGATCAAACTCCTTCTGCCTTACATCATTCATCAGCTTATTGTTCTCCTTGCTGAAGTACAGGCTGCTTTCTTTATGTGTTGCATAACAACGGATGCTGCCGCCATTAATGTCATTAAAGGAGATTTTTACAATTTTCATATTGGCCATCGCTGCAATTTTTTCCAGCACAGCCAGGCTATAATATTCAAGATGCTCATGACAAATAGTGTCGTAACTATCCATTTCCAACATCTGCGGCATGTATGACATTTCAAAGATCCAGATGCCATCAGGTGCCAGTAATCGTTTAATAGATTTTACAAAATCAACCGGGTTTTCCAGATCATAAAACATTGCAATGGAGGTAATGATCTCCATTTTCTGTTCTCCGATTGCTTCAAACAATTCAGCAGAAGGAAAAATATCCTGAACCACTGTTGCATTCTTCACTTCCTGGGCAACATCGCTGGGATCACATCCATATTTTGCAAAGCCGGCAGGATAATAACCTAATAGAGTACCATCATTACAGCCAATATCCAGCACCCTGCTGCCTTCCTTTTTCTTAACAAGCTCCAATGCACTGTCTACAATACCCTTTAAATGATTACGCATGGTTGTATTGGTGCCACTACGATACCAATAAGCAGCATATAATATTTCAGGGGGAACAGAATGCTCCATCTGCAATAATCCACATGCATTTTCATCAAGCTGGGGATTGCAACGTACCAGTGAGCAGTTGATTTTTCGAGAAGAGGGCATTTCTTTGCCTGGCTTAACAAAAGATCCCTGTAAATATTGTGGGCCCAGATCAATTACATGCGTCAGGGAAGCAGAGCCGCAAACTCGGCAGGTGGTTCTTTTACGAATATGCATTGTAGGATTATTCTTTGTTTTTAATCAATGACATAAAATTCTCATTGATGGCATCTATACATTTATTTCTTTCAAGATTGAGCAAGGCAAGCTGTTTGACAACTTTATCTTTTTCCTCAACCGGTACCTTTTCAAAATCATATACCTTTTCCTGCTCGTGCCAAAGGCGGCAGTTTACGTCTGCAAGCTGATAAAACACTTCTCCCATTTTGCCCGATATTTCGGCCACTTCATTTCCTTCTTTTTTAAACACTTTATTGGCCGCAAATGTAAGACGTTCAATGGGAATAGCTCCGTTTACGGCATCGCTAATATATTCATTGATTTCCTGTTGTAGCTGAATAGCCTGTTTCTTCAAGCTTTCCAGGCGTGCAGTATCTTCTGTATGATATTCTTTTAACTTTACAATTGTCAATTTGTCACAAAGCATCCCTAGTGTTTCTGCCATATTTCTGAATTAGCCACGAATTTATTGTATTCCCGTTATTTGCAAAAAGAAGAATATGATATAAGTAACAAATAACAGATACACATAATATATCCTCACATAGCCAACGTTTTCTGCATATTACACAGCATTTTAATCAAAAACCAAGCAGGATTCTTCGCATAATGAGGCCGTTTGCTTTATTTTGCAATTATACCCCAGCCAAGCCGACTTATGAGAAGAAAAAGGTTATTCAATGCTGTTTTTGCAGCTTGTCTTTGTTTATCTGTATTTGTTGTTCCCGGCCAAACCGCCAGTTTTAATATTCCGGATACAGTTTGTATAAATACTCCCGTAAATATTACTAACACGTCCTCTGGAGCATCTTCCTATTATTGGAGTTTTTGCCTGGCCGACCCTACCCAATCGCCTACTGGCGTCAATCTTGGCAATGTAAACAATACACTAACCACTCCGGTTTTTTCGGATATAGTTTCTGACAATGGTAATTATTATGCTTTTATAACCAATAACTATCCTGGTAGTGTGGTCAGGATGGATTTTGGTAACAGCATGCTCAATACTCCTACAGCCGTAAATCTGGGCAATTTCGGAGGGGCTATTAATACCGGTTATGGAACTGAAGGTATACAGGTGGTAAAAAATAATGGCCGCTGGTACGCATTTATTGTAGGGGGCGCGCCTTCTTCCGGCGGTACCCCCAAACTTACCAAGCTGGATTTTGGTACCAGTATTACCAACCCTTCGCCTATAGCAACTGATTGGGGAAACCTGGGCAATATGCTCACGGCTGTTGACCTGTACATGTTTCAGCAAGGCACAAGCTGGTATGGTTATACCGTAAATGCTGATAATAATACTATTACACGTTTCGATTTCGGCAATGATTTTAACATCATGCCCACAGCAATTAGTCTGGGGAATCCATCCAATGCCCTTTACTACCCAACAGGCATCCATGCTGTCAATAGCGGAGGCAATTGGCATTTGTTTATTACAAACGGTAAAAATGACGCAAACTCTTCCATTGTACGTTTAGATTTTGGCAATTCATTACTGAATGTGCCAACAGTTGTAAGTCTGGGAAATCCGGGTGGAAAACTGCATGAACCCCGAGACCTTACCATTGTACAGCAGTGCGATAAAATAGTAGGCTTTATCGTAAATGGTTATAATGCGTATTATGACATGGTAAAGCTCGACTTTAATAACGATGTGTTATCTGTACCCTCTGCCACTTCACTGGGCAACTTTGCAGGTTTTAGTTTTCCTCATTCGTTATCCAGATTATTCCGGGTTGGTAATGACTTGTACTCGCTTATTACCAACGTATACAATAAAACAATTTCACGTATCCGGTTTGCCGGCTGTACCAATGCCAGTATCGCCAGTTCCACATCACAGCATCCGGGCTCTGTAAGCTATGCCACACCGGGTACTTATAATATCAGCCTGTTGATAGACGAAAGCCTGCCAACACAGACCTCGTTCTGTAAACAGGTAGTGGTTGTTGCCCCTCCTGCACATATGCCTACAAAATCAGTGATCAGGTGTGCAGGACAAAGTAAAAAAATAGGCACTGGTACAAAACCTGCTACCTATCTCTGGAGCACTGGTGAAACCACAGATTCTATTAATGTAACTCAAAACGGTATCTATTGGGTAGACATTTCCCGTTTTGGCTGTACTACCCGCGATAGCATTATTGTAAACAGTGAAGACGCCGACTTCAGTTTTGAACAGGATGTATGTAATCCTCTATCGGTAAAGTTCACCAATGAAACGCCCAACACCGTTTCGGTCAGCTGGGATTTTGGCAATGGCAACACCGCAACAGGATCTCCTGTTAATACAATATTTCCCGCATATGGTAACTACAATGTACAGGTTACAGCCACTACAACAAGCGGCTGTCAGGTGGTTACTTCAAAACAGATCCCTATTCAGGTTCTGACTGACAGCGTCATCATTACAAACGATACCACTATCTGTTACGGAACTTCCAAGCAACTCAGAGCATTACCAGCATTGAGCTATTGCTGGTCGCCGGCTACCAATCTTAGCAGCACCAGTATTGCTAATCCTGTAACGTCTACCAATACCGATATCACTTATTATCTTACAACCAGACATGCAGGTACTAACCTCATTGTTAACGGAGACTTTTCTGCCGGCAATACAGGGTTCTCCTCTGAGTATGTATACGCAGCCAATAATACGACTGAAGGGGAATATTTTGTTGGACCAAGTGCCAACACATGGAACTACAACCTCAGCAATTGTACAGACCATACCACCGGGACAGGAAACATGCTCCTTGTTAATGGTACACCTGATATTGACCTGAAAGTATGGACACAAACAGTCAATGTTACGCCCAATACCAATTATGCCTTCTCTACATGGATACAGGCACTCTGGCCTCCCAATCCGGCACAATTAAGGTTCTTTATCAATGGTAAACCGGTGGGCAATCTTATTACAGCCAGTTTACCTACCTGTACATGGACGCAGTTCTATACCACCTGGAACTCAGGCTCAAATACGACTGCTACCATATCCATTATCAATAAAAACACACAGATACTGGGTAATGACTTTGCTCTAGACGACATATCCTTTGCACCGGTAATCATCAAAAGAGACAGTGTGGTAATCAAAGTGGAAAAACCCGCACTGACCATTAATAAAGACACTACTATTTGTAGCGGCAACAGTGTTCAACTCAATGTAACAGGTGCAGACACCTACTTCTGGACACCAACGTTAGGTTTATCTGCAAGTGATATCAGCAACCCGGTAGCTACGCCTGCAGCAACTACCAAATACTATGTTACCGGAACCACCATCAACGGTTGTATGGCAAAAGACAGCGTTCTGGTAAGTGTAAATCCCAAGCCGGTTATTACCAAAACACGCGATACACTGGCCTGCGATAATGCACCCCTGCAGTTATTTGCTACAGGCGGTACTACCTATCAATGGACGCCAGCTCTCAATCTGAACAACCCGAATATTGCCAATCCCGTTGTTACAACCATTACCAATACAAAGTATAAAGTACTGGTTACCGATTTCAATAACTGCTCCAACATCGATTCGGTGCAAGTGACCGTCAGGGCCCGCCCGGTATTTACAGGACCACGCGATACAACGGTCTGTGCCGGTTCGCCGGTTACATTACATGCAACGGGTGGTGATGCCTATACCTGGAGTCCGCAATCAGACATTTCTAACCCGGCAATACAAAATCCTGTAGTAACACCACCTGTTACCACACAATACGACGTGTATATCAGTGAAAATACCTGTCATTATAATGCCACACTAAAAGCACTGATCACGGTAAATCCCAAACCAGGTATCAGTTACAAGGATACTGTTCCGGCCTGTAAGGCATTGCAGTTACTGGCACAACCCAACGGGCACCCGGTTACCATTACCAATTGGGCATGGGAATTTGGAGATGGTACAGACTTTAACAATGCAGTGGATATCACACACAGCTATGAACAGGCAGGAACCTATAAAGTAATGTTGTATGCCACGGATGCCAATGGCTGTAAAGACACAGCCGGTAAATCCATCCGTATTGATACCGTAACAGCCAGGGCTTCAGCTGCATTATCACTCACCTGCCCCGGCAGCCAGGTGATGCTGACCGCTACGGGTGGCACCATTTACCACTGGACCCCTGCGCGCTTCCTCAATAACAGTTCTATCGCCACACCTATAGCAATATTGGATTCAACAAGACGCCTGCAGGTTACTGTATCCAATGAGATCGGCTGTCGTGATACCGCTTCTGTATTGGTGAATGTATTGCAACGGCCAACATTTATCAAACCGCCGGATCAAGACGTTTGTGTAGGCAACAGCGTACAACTGACGCATTCCAATACCCCTGGTTACGATTATCAATGGTCACCAGCTACTTACCTGGATGATCCCACAAGACGGATACCGGTTTCCAGTCCGCTGACAAATATCACCTATTCATTGTATGTACATGAACCGCTGTGCAGCTATGATACCACCTTCAATGTGGTGGTCAATGCACGTCCTGCACCTGCTGTGGTAGCACAGAAAGCCAATGATATAGACTGTATGATCACCCTGGCTCCATTAACAGCCACAGGAGCGCAGTCATATATATGGTCACCGGCCACACACCTGGATTATCCCAATCGCTCCAACCCGGTTGCCGCTATTGATTCCACGACCAAGTTTTATGTAACAGGTACTGATACCTACGGTTGTTCTGCTATAGATTCCGTAATTGTAAAAGTGAGTGCTACCGGCATACCGGTATTTTCTATTCCCAATGCCTTTACTCCCAACAACGATGGTAAAAACGATTGTTTTGGAATCAGGCGCTGGGGCAATGTGAAAGTGAAAGAGTTCTCTATATTCAACAGGTGGGGACAAAAAGTATTCAGCACTACAAGTCCTTCCGGTTGCTGGGATGGAACCTTTAATGGCGTTCCGCAGGCTACTGGAGGCTATGTGTATGTAATTACCGCCGAATCTTTCTGTGGACCTATCAAGCGAACCGGTACAGTAATGCTTATCCGGTAACAGCAAGGCCTGTAAGCAATGAAAGAAATTGCTGCAGCCCTTTCTTTTTTTCAGCATTCAGATCATAGCTGATATACCGGGTGTAATAATCGTGCAGGTTGAACACCGGGTAAGGGTTGGCTGCCACTACTTCACTGATATGCTGCATACCCAGTGTCAGCGCTTCATTGAACGACTGTATAAAAGAAGCAGGCAACTGTTTGTTGCTTACCCATGCTGCAAATACAAACGGCAAACCGGTATGGGCTTTCCATGCCTCACCCAGGTCGTAAATATAGGGTGAATGATGACGCTGCTCCAGCGCCCTGTCACCAATAACCAACCCTGCAGTAGTGCCCTTAATGCCCTGCTGATAGCCGCTCTGTGTATCTACCAGTTCAGGGGTTATTTTCCAGTAATCACGCAGCAATACTTTTGTCAGCGCTGCCGATGTGCGGCTCTGGTAATCGATCAGCACGGTTTTTACCTGCTCAACAGGAACTTCACTGAACAGGCAAACAGACGCTACTGGCCCATCACAACCAATGCAAAAATCAGTTACAATGTGGTGCTCCTTCAAACGTGGAATAACGGCTACCGGAATAATGCCAATATCAGTTACCCCATCTATCAGCTTTTGTGCAACCAGGGCAGGATAATCGGGTACCAGCTCAATTTCTTTGCTAACAGGCGAATGCTCAATACCATATAACATGGGCTGGGTATTGAGATAATTCACCATTCCAACCTTAATCTTCTCCAATTCATTTAATTTTGCGGCAACAAAGGTACAGGCCGGGCCTTAATTATACATCAACTATTGTTCATGGAACTACAAACACTTACTGCAATTTCTCCTATTGATGGTCGCTATCGCAACCAGGTACACAACCTGTCTGATTACTTTTCAGAGTTTGCGCTAATTAAGTACCGTGTGCTGGTAGAAGTTGAATATTTTCTTTTCCTGGCAGATAAAAAGATATTTTCATTGCCGGCATCTGCCCGCAAACAACTGCGTGAAATTGCTGAAAATTTCAGCCTGGCCGATGCACAGCATATCAAGGAAACAGAAAAAGTAACCAACCACGATGTGAAAGCCGTGGAGTACTTTCTGAAAGAAAAACTGACCGACCCCAAAGCTGTGGATATCAAAGAATGGATCCATTTTGGTCTTACTTCACAAGATATTAATAACACCTCTATTCCCCTTTCATGGAAAGAGGCACTTGAATTTGAATACCTGCCCGCATTACTAAACCTGAACAGGCAACTGGAACTGCTGGCAAAAAACTGGCTGGATATTCCCATGCTGGCCCGTACACACGGACAACCGGCAAGCCCTACAAGACTGGGTAAAGAAATACAGGTGTTTGTAGAACGTCTTTCTAACCAGATTGAGCTGTTGATACAGGTACCGGTTTCGGCCAAATTTGGCGGTGCTACCGGCAATTTCAATGCACATTATGTAGCATTTCCTAAAAAAGACTGGGTAAAGCTAGGCAATGAATTTGTAGAAGGTACACTGGGACTGCAACGCCAGCAATTTACTACACAAATTGAGCACTACGATAATTTTGCAGCACACTTTGATGCCATGAAACGCATCAATAATATCCTGATCGATTTCTGTCGCGATGTGTGGACCTATATCTCCATGGATTATTTCAAACAGAAAACAAAAAAAGGAGAGATCGGCTCTTCGGCCATGCCACACAAAGTGAACCCGATTGATTTTGAAAACGCAGAAGGTAACCTGGGACTGGCCAATGCGCTTTTTGAGCATCTTGCTGCCAAACTACCTATCAGTCGCCTGCAACGCGATCTTACAGATTCTACTGTATTGCGCAATATCGGTGTTCCCTTTTCACACACCATACTGGCATTAAAATCTATTGAAAAAGGACTGGGTAAATTAGTGCTGCATGATGAGAAGATCTATACAGACCTGGATAACAACTGGGCTGTGGTAGCAGAAGCAGTACAAACTGTATTGCGTCGTGAAAATTATCCGAAACCTTATGAGGCATTAAAGGAACTGACCAGGGGAAAAGGTGGCATTAACAAACAAACCATGCATAAATTTATTGATGGTTTAAAGGTGTCTGCTACTGTAAAGAAAGAATTGAAAAAGATCACCCCGCACAATTATACCGGTATTAACCCTGAAATATAGCAGTATCTCATTTTCAATATGCAGATGTAACGCACTGTTGCATCTGCATATTAGTTTATAGCTGTATTGTGTTGGATATATTTCTTCAGTAGTTTACCACCCCGTTCGTAAGTTTTGTCCTCTGTAAAACCAGTGCGCAGCAATACCTGTTGTGAGGCAATATTAACAGCTTCGGTAACAGCCACCACATAGGACAAATGAAGCCGTTCAAATACATAACTGATGCCTCCCTGCGTGCTTTCAGTAGCATAGCCCTGTCCCCAGTATTCGGGGAAAAGCGCATATCCCAACTGGATCTCTTCTGTATTCTCAAGTGGAAAAACCGCAAAGGTACCAACCATTTCGCGGGTTTTCTTTAGCAACATGGCCCAGCGTCCGTAAGCGGGTGTATTGTGGTACATTGCCAGGTTCTCCTGTAAAAAAATATCGCTTTCCTGCCTGTTTTTGGGAGGCCTGATATGCCGTATAATTGCCTCTTCGCTATTGAGACGGAAAAAAGGCTCTGCATCATCTGTTGTAAAAGGACGCACCAGTAACCGTTCAGTTTCAAAAATGATAGCTGCCATAGTAGCAAGTTAACAAGTTGAATAGCTGATAAGGTAACATGGTGATATGATCCCTGTTAACTTATCAACTGGCTTTATGAATTTCTGAAGTAAAGTGGAATTCAATATCTGGATTGTTGCTCCGTTCGGTGTTCAGGAACCATTCGCTCTGGGCCAGGTATACCAGGTGACCGTCTTTATCTTCTGCAATATTGCTGGATTTGAAACGGGTAAAATCATCCAGCTTTTTCGCATCCTTACTGGTTATCCAGCAGGCTTTGTACAAAGGCTGTGCCCTGAACTCGACTGAAGCTCCGTATTCCTGCAACAGGCGGTATTGTATTACCTCAAATTGCAGTTCACCCACGCAACCAATGATTTTTTTATTACCACCAAACTGGG
>OFTX01001181.1_pt1 | contig 9953 bp, 5 predicted proteins | sample 1775051 | NCBI WGS metagenome assembly OFTX01 (sample SAMN08195772, study PRJEB24354) | sludge metagenome | isolation source: sludge from phenol fed wastewater aerobic bioreactor A | place: India: Nagpur | collected 2016-09-15
GTGGCGTACTCGATGGCCCTGGCCACGCCCGCGCGAAATTCCTCGGTGCGATCGGGCAGGCAGGCGATGCCGCGCTCACCCGCGTCCCAGTCGCCCGCAGGCAGGTTGTGCAGCACGAGCTGGAGCCGGTGCTGCCTGAGCAACTCCTGGATTTCCCTGGCGGGCCAGGCGTAGGGAAAGAGGAACTCGACGGCGTCGAAGCCGGCCGCGCGCGCGGCGGCGAAGCGCTCCAGGAACGGGCGCTCGGTGAAGAGCATCGTGAGGTTGGCGGCGAATTTCGGCATGGTGGGTTTCCTTTCAATTGAGCAGGGCGAGGGCCGTGGGTGCATCGCTTTTGTCCGTGGCCAGTTCTTCGAATTCGGTCACGTTGTCGATCTCCGTGCCCATGGCGATGTTGGTCACGCGCTCCAGGATCACTTCGATCACCACCGGCACCTTGTATTGCTCCATCCAGGCTTCGGCCTGGCGGATCGCGGGCGCGATCTCGTTTTGTCCGTGCACGCGGATCGCCTTGCAGCCCAGGCCCTCGGCCACCTTCACGTGGTCCATGCCGTAGCCCTGCACCTCGGGCGAGTTGACGTTCTCGAACGCGAGCTGCACGCAGTAGTCCATGGCGAACCCGCGCTGGCTCTGGCGGATCAGCCCGAGGTAGCTGTTGTTGACGACGATATGGATGTAGGGCAGCTGAAACTGCGCGCCCACGGCCAGCTCCTCGATGAGGAACTGGAAGTCGTAGTCGCCCGAGAGCGCGACGATCTTGCGCTGGGGGTCGGCCACGCGCACGCCCAGTGCCGCCGGCAACGTCCAGCCCAGCGGCCCTGCCTGCCCGGCGTTGATCCAGTGCCGCGGCTTGAACACGTGCAGGAACTGGCCGCCGGCGATCTGCGACAGGCCGATGGTCGAGACATAGCAGGTGTCGCGGTCGAACGCGTTGTTCATGCATTGGTACACGCGCTGGGGCTTGAGCGGCACGGTGTCGTAGTGGGTCTTGCGCAGGTAGCGCAGGTCCTTCTTGCGCGCCCGGCACTCCCGCGCCCAGGCGCTGTAGTCGCGCAGTCTGCCCGCCTGCTTCCATTGCCGGGCCACGTCGATGAAGAGTTCGAGCGCGGCCTTGGCATCCGCGACGATGCCCAGCTCCTCGGCGAGTTCCCTTGCCAGGGCCGAAGTCTCGGACTCCCCCGGATCGACCTTGCCACCGGGAAGCTCCCACCTGCCGGCCAGGTCCGGCGGCGAGGTCCGCCTGGCCACGAGCAATAGGCCGCCGACTGTACCGGCACCGGCGACCACGACCTCCGCGGCGAGATCCGTGACCGGGTCCGGAACGTGCGCCGCGGCCGGATCACACATCGCCCGGGGCCCGATCCGCGCGGCCTGCGACGGGTCGAAGCGCAGCCGAACACCCTGCCCGACCTCCAGAGTGCTCCCGGTGTCCGCGACGGCGGGGAATGCGGTTTCGGCGAGAACAGCGTCATGGGCGGCGGTTTCACCTCCGGCCACGCGAGCATCGACGCGCACGGTGAGCACCTGCCGCTCGGGTCCCGGCACCGCGGTCAGGACGGTCGCGGCGATCGTTCCGGCCGGGTCCACCACGAGCGCGGCCGGCCGCAGCCCGACCTGTTCGGCGCGACCGGGAACTGCGCCGACCATCGTCCTGGTGACGCACGGCCCGCCCGCGTCTTCGACCCACCCGGGGATCACGACGCCGCAGCCGAGGAACCGAGCCGCCTCGGCGTCCTGCGGCGCCTGCCACACCTCTTGCGGCGCACCGGTTTGCACGATCCGTCCGCTGCGCATCAGCGCGATCCGGTCGGCGACGGCGAACGCCTCACCCTGGTCGTGCGTCACGAAGATGGCGGTGGTTCCCGTCGCGGCGAGCACCTCCTTCAGGTCGACCAGCAGCTGGTCGCGAAGCGCGCGATCGAGCGAGGCGAGCGGTTCGTCCAACAGCAACAGCAGCGGGCGCGGAGCGAGCGCCCGGGCGAGGGCGACGCGTTGTGCCTCGCCCCCGGACAGGGTGGCGACCCGGCGATCCTGGTAGCCGGCGAGGCCCACCATCTCCAGCAGCTCCGCGACGCGATCCGGCGCATCGGGCCGGCCGCGGAGCCCATAGCCCACGTTCCCGGCGACGGTACGGTGCGGAAACAGCACACCGTCCTGGAACATGAGGCCGAACCTCCTGCGGTGCAACGGGATCCGCGCCAGATCGACGTCGTCCCACAGCACGGAACCGCTCGCCGGCGGTTCGATCCCGGCCACTGCCCGAAGCAGCGTGGATTTGCCGCAGCCGGACGGGCCGAGCAGCGCGAGCACACTCCCGTCGGCGACATCGAGCGTGACCGCATCGACGGCCGTCACCGCCCCGAACCGCACCGTGAGGTTCCGCACGTGAAGCACCTAGAACCCCCCGATCCCGGATCCGTTCGCCGATCCGTTGCCACGGCGATTCGCCGTCAGATCGACGAGCAGCACCACGACCCCGCAGGCGGCCGCGAGGATCACCCCGGCCGCGAGGGCCATCCCCGTGTTCACCGGGCCGGGGCGGGAGATCAGCCGCCCGATCACGACGGGAAGGGTCACCGTCTCGGGCCTGGCCACGAAGGAGGTCGCCCCGAACTCGCCGAACCCGGTCGCCAGCGCGAACGCGAACGCACCGATCAGTGCTCGGGCCGCGATCGGAACATCGACGCTCGCCCACACCCGCACCGGCCCGGCACCGAGCAGCGCCGCGGCCTGGCGGAGCCGGTCGTCGGCGGCCCGCAGCACGGGTAGCACCATACGGACGACGAGCGGTGTCGCGACCATCGCTTGCGCGATCGGCACCAGCAGCGCCGACGACCGAAAGTCCAACGGGGGCTTGTCAAGTGCGATGAGGAATCCGAAGCCCACCGTCACCGCGCTGACGCCGAGCGGCAGCATCATGACGGCGTCCAGTGCCGCCGTCGCACGGCGGGCGACACGGCTCCGCGAACGGCGGGTGAGCACCATGGACAGCATCACCCCGACCGCGGTGGCAATACCTCCGGCGATCAGGGCCGACCGCAGCGAATTGACGAGGGCGGCGACGCCGGAGATGAGCAGGGCGTTGCCCTCGCCCACACCGGCCAGGTTGCGATAGTTGCTGAAGGACCAGCCGGTGGGGGTGGTCAGCGACCGCGTGACCAGGATGGCGATGGGCAGGATCAGCAGCACCATCGCGGCGGCGGTCACGACAACGGCGGGCAGGTCGGCGCGTCGGATTCTCCGGACGGTGTCGATCGCGCCGCGCAGGCGCAGTGCCGTTTCGGTCCGCCGCCGAAGCCAGGCCGCGACCACGAGAACCGCTGCTACCAGAACGATCTGCAGAATGGACAGCACCGCGGCGGTGGCCAGATCGCCGACCTGCGCGGTCTGCCGGTAGATCTCGGTCTCGATCGTGTTCCAGTGCCCGCCGCCCATCACCAGGATGATGCCGAAACTGGTGGCGCAGAACAGGAACACCATCAACGCCGTCGATGCGATCGCCGGCGTCAGCGCCGGAAGGGTGACGGTAAGAAACGCCCGCACCGGCCCAGCGCCGAGGCCTCGCGCCGCGAGGACCGGCCGATCGTCCAGGTGCGCCCACGCCGCGCCGACGGTGCGGACGACCACGGTGTAGTTGAAGAACACGTGCGCGGCGAGGATCGCGGCGACCGACCCGCCCCACCCCCAGGACCCGAGCCACCCGTGCGGCGCGAACAGGGTGTTGAACGCGAGCCCCACCACCACCGTCGGCAGCACGAACGGAACCGTGGCGAGCGCCCGGACGACGGCGCGCCCGCGAAAGTCCCTGCGGTACAACAGGAACGCACCAGGAATGCCCAGTGCGAGGGACAGCACCGCCGACGCGGCCGCCTGCGCAACCGTGAACACGATGATGCGCAAGAAGCGGGCACGGCCGAGCACACTTCCGAAGGCGCCCAGGTCCCAGCCCGCCGCCGGATGCAACCCAAGTCCGATGATGGACGCGACCGGGTAACAGAAGAAGACACCGAGCGTGAGGGCAGGCACCGCCGCGACGGCGATCAGGCCGACGCAGCGCCCAGCGGCGCCCACCCGATACGCGCGGCGGGCGACGAGCGCCGCCCCAGTCATCCCTGCATGAGGTCGGTCCACGCGGAGATCCACTGCGATCGATTCGCGTCGATGTCCGCCGTGCTGAGCGTCTCCGGATGCGGCGCGATCGGCGCGAACTTCGCCCAGTCGGACGGCAGCGGCACGGACTTGTCCACCGGATACATGTACATCTGCGCCGGAATCTGCGCCTGGAAGTCCGCGGAGAGCAGGAAATCGATCACGGTGCCGGCGGCGCCCGGATTCTTCGTGCCGGCGAGCACCCCGGCGTATTCGATCTGGCGGAAGCAGGTGCTGAGCAGCGCACCGGTCGGCGCGGTCGTGTCGCCCGCCTTCACCTCGCTCGGCGGGGACGAGGCGTAGGAGACCACCAGCGGCCGATCGCCCTTCCCGGTGGATCCGGAGAAGTCGACCGTGTACGCGTCGGTCCAACCGGAATCGATCTTCACGCCGTTGGCCTTGAGCGACTTCCAGTAGGCCTGCCAGCCGTCCGGGCCGAAGTGGGCAATGGTGCCGAGCAGGAACGCGAGGCCCGGCGACGAGGTCGACGGGTCCTCCGCGACGAACAGGTTCTTGTACTCGGGCTTGGCGAGGTCTTCGAACGTCGTTGGCTCGGCGAGGTGGTGTGCCGTGAAGTATCGGTGATCGACGTTCACGCACACATCGCCGTAGTCGGTGGCGGTGAGCCGGTGCTCAGGGTCGATCGTGTACGTGTCCGCACCCTTCGGGGCGAGGGGCGACGTGTACGGCTCGAGGACGCCCGCGGCCAGCGCCTTGCCGGCGAACGTGTTGTCGATCCCGTAGACGACGTCACCCAGCGGATTTCCCTTGGTGACGATCAGCTTGCTCACCATCTCGCCGACGTCACCCTCGGTGAGGATCTTGACGGTGATGCCGGAGTCCTTCTCGAACCGGTCGAGGACGGCGGGATCCACCGCGAACGAGTCGTCGGTGATGAGGGTGACGGTGGCGTGCTGGGTCGGACTCGCGCCGGATCCGGAGTCGGAGCCCGTACCGGACGACGAACTGCCACCGGTCGCCCCGCCACCCCCGGTCGTGGATCCTCCCGTCGCCGCCCCGCACGAGGACAGCGTCATACTTGTCACTGCGGCGAGCGCGACGGCCAGTAGTGCCGCGCGCGGAAATCCGGCGAGGCGGCGGCCGCGCCTTGCGTGTGCGGAAGTGAGATTCATTCGTGTGCCCCTTCTCTCGGGCACGGGAAGAACCGATGAGAGGACGTCCCTTCGCCGGCATGATCCGGATCAGGTTCGACGGTCCAGGGCTCCGTGCCCTGCTCTCAGTCCGGCGCACCGGACTCCCGTGTCGGTATCAAGTCTACGACACCCCGGTTCCGTCGTGCGGGTGAACGGCCTGGGTCATCGGCCCGGCAGGCCGGCTCACCTGCCCGCCGTCCCGCTTTCCGGGTATGACGATGTTCTCGCGAATGCGGTGTCTGCGAGGATCGGCGTCACATCGGACGGGATCCTGACGAGCGCGATCAACGCTCCGCTGTCCATCGGCATCTTCGTGTTGCCGTTGACGACCTCGACGATGCCGGCACCGCGCATGACGAACATGACGACGGCATCGTCGCCGTAGCGGGCGTAGAAGTCGTCGAGGGTGAACTCGGGTGCCAGGTCGACCCGGGTGACGGTCATGCCGCTGGCGACCCGCTCGGCCATCTCGGCCCGGGAAACCCATGGCGCGAACGCGAATCGCGCCGATAGGTGCCTGGCGATGTCGCGGCGTTCGACCTCGGTCCCGGTCGGGTAACCGTCGCGCCGCAGCTGATAGGTGTTGGCTTCGCCGAACACCCGCGCGAATTGGCGGGCCGCCGTCGCGTTCACCTCGTCCTCCGGGGTACATGCGATGAAGTAGCCGAGCCCGGACACGTCCAGGTCCTTCACCGCGAACTCGGACAGGATGTTGGCCGTGACGGTCGCGAGCCCCGCTCGGCGGGCGGGCGCGAGGGTCGCGCTGTTGCGCGCCACGATGAGCACCGGGATACCCATGGCGCGGAGCAGCACGGCGGCGTCGACGACCCAACTGTGGACGCCGGCGAACAGCACGCCCTGCGGATTCGCCGATGCCAGGCCCAGCCGCTCTGCGAGGCGGTTGACGCCGATGCCGTACAACGCCACCGTGCAGACGATCACGACGAAGACGAGGGGCACCATCTTCGCCGCCTGGTCGGCCAGCATCGCAAGATCCTTCGACCGGGCGAGGAGCGCGTCCCGGTCGTGCCCGGCCGCCTTTCCGGCCTGGGCGGACAGTGCTGCCGACGCCTGGCCGAAGCTCAGCGCGAAGATGCTGGTGACCGCCGCGGCGACCACTCCGCGCGGCGCCATGCCGACCAAGAGGATGCGTTCGCGTCTGGTCACCTTCGCGCCGGCGAGGCCGATCAGCACGCTCACCGGGCGGACGACGATCACCAAGGCGGCCAAGAAGATGAGGGCCGTCGGGAGCACATCGACGAGTTGCGCGGGTGTCACCCGTCCGGCCAGCACGATGAAGAGCGCGCCGACGAACAGCACCTGCAGGTGTTCCGAGAACTCGGCAACCTGCTCGAGGCGCAGCTTCGGCCGATTACCGAGGTAGATGCCCAGCAGCGTGACGGTGAGCAGGCCGCTTTGCGGCTGCAGGACGTCCGAGAGCTCTAATGCCCCGACAGCGGCAGCGAGGAAGACGACGCCGTGCAGGAAATCCGGAATCGCGCGGCGCCGCATCAGGGCTTCCAGGGTGACGCCGACCACGCCCGCGCTCACGACGGCGATGACGACGGTCTTCACCAGCGCCGTGATCACACTGGTGACCGCGGCCTCGGCCTCGCCCGCCGTGACGGCCTGGAACACGAGCAGTGCCAGCACCGCGCCGATCGGATCGACGACAACGGCCTCCCAGCGCAGCAGGGACGCGACTCGGCGGGTGGGCCGAAGCGATCGCAGGATCGGGTTGATCACGGTCGGGCCGGTGACCACGAGGATGGCGCCGATCAGCAGAGCCACCCGGATGTCGAAGCCGAGCAGCCAGGCCGACGTCGTGATGAGCGCCCATGCGATGAGGACCGTCACGCTGGTGAGCCGGCGCACGGGCCGCCCGAGGCCGCGGACCTGCTGCAATCGCAGCCCCATGCTGCCCTCGAACAGGATGACGCCGACCAGGATCCCGACGCCGTCGAACAGGATCTGGTGGCCGAGCACGTTCTCGGCGCGAACGACCTGGCCGATGCCGAAACCGACGATCAGGAGCAGCAGGATCGAGGGCACGCGAAGCCGCCACGCGACCCATTGACACGCCACGCTGATCGCGATGACGAGCGCGATATACGCGCCGGGCTTCATGGCGCCGAGCGCGTGCAGCACGTCTGCGGCGGACCGCGGCATGTCGCTCAGCCGTGGCAGTGCGTGCAGCGCATCGAACGGGGCCGCGAAAAACACCCCTTCTACCATTCCAGCCCGTGTGGCCTTCGCGCAAACCGCCCGGCGGGGCCGGAGTCAGCGCCGAACGTGGTCGATGGCGTCCTTGAGCGCGGCGAGCAGTTGCAGGGCGCGATCCGGCCGGGCGTTGTGCCCCATCAGGCCGATCCGCCAGACCGTGGCGGCGTACTTGCCCACCCCGCCGCCGATCTCGACGTTATGGACGTCGAGCAGGTAACGACGGACGGCCGCGGAATCGACATCGGCCGGCACCTTCACGGTGGTGAGCTCGGGCAGCCGATGCCCATCCGCCGCGAAAAGCTGTAGCCCCATCTCGCGCACGCCCTCGGTGAAGATGCGGCCGGCCTCCGCGTGGCGCGCGTACACGTTCTCGAGTCCCTCGGCGAGAATCGCCCGCAACGCGGCGCTCAGGCTGGACACCATCGATGTCGGCGCGGTGTGGTGATACGTCCGCTGCTGCTTGTGCGAGGCCTCGCCGACGTATCCGCCCAGCAGCCCGAGATCGAGGTACCACGAGCGCGGGTGCTCCACACGACGGGCGAAGGCCCGGTCGTTGATCGTGAACGGTGCCAGGCCGGGCGCGACGCCGAGGCACTTCTGGCTGCCCGCGTAGGCGACGTCCACACCCCACGCGTCGCAGGGCGTGGGGATACCGCCGATGGACGTCACCATGTCGACGAGAAGCAGTGCGTCGCCTTTGATCTCGCCGAGCGCAGCGATATCCGACTCCACGCCGGTGGACGTCTCGGCGTGCACGGCCGCGATGATCGCCGGGTTGGAGTGCGCTTTCTTCATCCGTTCGGGGTCGATCGGTGTGCCCCATTCGTGATCGACCCGCACCACGGTCGCGCCGCAGCGCGCCGCGACATCGCACATGCGCTCGCCGAACAGCCCGTTGACGCCCACGACCACCACGTCGCCGTCGTGCACGGTGTTCACGAAGGCGGCTTCCATCCCGCCGGAGCCCGTTGCCGACAGCGGTAGGGTGCGCCGGTTGTCCGTCGCGAAGACCGTCTTCAGCCCGTCGCACGCGGAGTCCATGATGTCCAGGAACTCCGGATCGAGGTGCCCGAGCAGCGGGGCTGCGAAGGCGGCGGCCGCCTCCGGATATTGGTTGGAGGGTCCGGGGCCATAGAGGTGCCGATCACGCATGCGTCCGACCCTAGTACTCCGTCATAGACGATCGGCGGCACCGGACCGCCGCAGCATGCGATCGCGATGTGGGCCTAGGCTGGCGACACCGCGCCGGGCGCACCACCCGCCGGACCGACCCTGACCGACATGGAACGGACCTCGAGGACGACATGACCGACCACACCCTGTCCATCGACGACATCGCCGCGCTGCGGAAGGATTTCGCTGCGAACCCCGTCTATCGAATCGCGCAGAACGCGGTGACGAAGACCACCATCGACGACATCGCCCTCGACCGGGAGGTCGTGACCGGCATCGACACGTCCATGTCGCATCGGCTGGATGACTGGGCGGTGACCAACCAGAAGAAGTCGGGCCGGTGCTGGATGTTCGCCGGGCTGAACCTGTTGCGGACGGGCGCGATGAAGAAGCTCGGCACCACCGACTTCGAGTTCTCGCAGAACTACATGCTGTTCTTCGACAAGATCGAGCGCGTCAACTACTACCTCGACGCGATCATCGCGACGGCCGACGCGGATGACGACGATCGGACCGTTGCCTTCCTGCACGATTCGCTCATGGGCGACGGCGGGCAGTGGAACATGTTCGTCTCGCTGGTGAAGAAGCACGGGCTGGTGCCGAAATCGGCGATGCCGGAAACGGAATCGTCGTCCTCGACGGCGAAGATGAACGCGTCGCTGCGCGCGATCCTGCACCAGGGGGCGAAGGCGCTGCGCGAGGCCGGGTCCGACGAGGCTCGAGCCGCCATCCGGACTGACGTGATCGCTGCCTGCTACCGCATCCTGGCGATTCACCTTGGCACGCCGCCGGAGTCGTTCATCTGGCAGTGGACGGACAAGGACAAGACGTTTCACCGGGACGGGGAACTCACCCCGCTGCAGTTCGCCGAGCGCTACGTAACGGTCGACCTGGACGACTACGTGTGCCTGGTCGACGACCCGCGCGCCGCCAGCCCGCGCGGCCGCACGTTCACCGTCGATTACCTGGGAAACATCGTCGGCGAGCGCGTCACGTACCTGAACGTCGAGCCTTCGGTCCTGAAATCGGCTGCTGTCAAAGCGATCACGTCGGGCGAGCCGGTGTGGTTCGGCTGCGACGTCGGCCAGCAGATGCAGCGCGAGTCCGGCGTGTGGGACGCCCGTCTGTACGACTACGGCGCGGTCTACGACACCGAGTTCACGCTGGACAAGGCGGCCCGCCTCGACTATCACGAGACGCAGATGACGCACGCGATGCTGTTCACCGGCGTCGACGTGTATGACGATGTTCCCC
>OFTX01001182.1_pt1 | contig 9952 bp, 12 predicted proteins | sample 1775051 | NCBI WGS metagenome assembly OFTX01 (sample SAMN08195772, study PRJEB24354) | sludge metagenome | isolation source: sludge from phenol fed wastewater aerobic bioreactor A | place: India: Nagpur | collected 2016-09-15
TGTCGTTTCACCATCGCGTTGATTCGCCACGTCGCAAGGGCTTCGTTCCGCCATTTGCCGAACAACGATGGAGTGGTGCCACGTCTCAGGGCTGCTGCAGCGTGATCATCTGCCCTCGACCGTGCGGGGTGTCGAAATCCAGTCGTGGGCCGAGCGGTACGATGCCGGTCGGATTGATCGTGCGGTGGCTCTCGTAGTAATGCGCCTTGATGTGCTGGAAATTCACCGTCGCGGCAACGCCGGGTTGCTGATAGATGTCGCGCGTATAGGCGTACAGGTTCGGATAGTCGACGATGCGACGCACGTTGCACTTGAAGTGACCGACGTAGACGGCGTCGAAGCGAATCAGTGTGGTGAAGAGTCGGATGTCCGCTTCGGTCATGCGCTCGCCGGTGAGAAACCGACGGGTGGCCAGACGCGCGTCGAGCATGTCGAGGGTGTCGAACAGCGGCGTGACGGCTTCCTCGTAGGCCGCCTGGGTGGTCGCAAATCCGGCCTTGTACACGCCGTTGTTGACCGTGTCGTAGATACGCGTGTTCAGCGCGTCGATCTCCTCGCGCTGGGCCAGCGGATAGTAGTCGCCGGGGATTGCGCCGAGTCCGTCGAACGCGCTGTTGAACATGCGCAGGATCTCGGACGACTCGTTGCTCACGATGGTACGTCGTTCGGTGTCCCAGAGTACCGGCACGGTCACGCGGCCGGTGAAGCGCCTGTCGGCGGCAAGATAGACGTCGCGCAGGAACGCGGCGTCGCCTACGGGATCGCCGGTCACGTTCGGCCCGGGCTTGAAGGTCCAGCCGTCGTCGAGCATCAGCCAGTTGACGACCGCGACAGGCACCATGTCCTGAAGGCCTTTCAGGGCACGCATGATGAGCGTGCGGTGCGCCCAGGGGCAGGCGTAACTCACGTAAAGCAGGTAGCGGCCACGCCGCGCGGCGAAGCCGCCGTCGCCGCTGGGGCCGGGAGCGCCGTCGGGCGTCACCCAATGACGGAACGTCGCGGGGCGGCGCTCGAAGCGGCCGCCGGTGGCGCGGGTGTCATACCAGTCGGTGTGCCACTCGCCGTCGATCAACAAACCCATCGCATCACCTCCTGACGGAAACGTTCAGCATACCTGCAATAACGAAAAAACCCCGCATGAGCGGGGTTTTCGGTTCGGGCAGGCGTTGACGCGTTGCCCGAGTCGCATCGACCGCTTACGCGATCGGCAGCGAATGCGTCGCTTACAGCGGCGTGATCTGGCTGGCTTGGCGACCCTTCGGACCATCCTTCACTTCGAAGCTGACCTTCTGGTTTTCCTGCAGCGACTTGAAGCCCTTTGCCTGGATTTCCGAGAAGTGGGCGAAGAGATCTTCACCACCTTCGTCCGGCGTAATAAAACCAAAACCCTTGGCGTCGTTGAACCACTTGACGGTACCAGTTGCCATTTCTTAAATCCTTAAAGTTTTCAAATGAGCGAGCGAGAAGCTCAGCGAGCGCATGACATTAAAGCTGATCAGGTACAACCGAGGTGACGCAGAGGGCGACATTAGATGAACACAAGACTCGCCATACAACGTTCATGCACCCGTTTTTTTACGGGAAAGGCTGGAAGGTGTCAAGCAGGGAAACTTTTGGATTGTTGATCCACGCCAGTTTCCAGCCAGTTTCCCTACCGCTTTCGCTGCGATGCGACATGCGTGTTCCATTAACGGACGACCGGCCGGGTCACTTACCGATCCTCTCATATCTGTGAGGGGTAGTTATGGCATCTCCGCAAGCCATACATAGCGTAACGCCGGGACTTCGATACCAGGCGACACCGCAATCGGGTGTACCGCACCGGCGATGCCGCCGAGCCGCTCGTAGAAGCGGCGCGCTCGCACGTTTCCCGCCAGGACCCACAAATACAGCGAGGTGTGCGGATCGAGCGCAAACGCCCAGTCCCGCACGCGGTGGAAGAGGGCGCGGCCGATGCCTTGTCCCTGCCAGGCGGCCGCCACGTGAAGGTTGTCGAGCAGGATGCCGTCCGTGCCCGACAGGGCGCACACGAAGCCCGCCAACGGTCCGTTGTCGGTATCGGGACAGGCTTTCCATATACGCAACGCGGGGTCATCGGCACGCAGTAGCCGCTCGCGCCACAACGCAGCGTGTTCCTGTTGCAGCTGCATGCGCATAGGTTCAGCGGGAAGCGCATGTGCGTATGTGGCGTACCAACTGCTGGCATGCAGCGCGGCAATGTCGGCGACGTCCTGCATCGTCGCACCCAGAATGCGAGTCGTCGTCATGCCGCCGTACCTCGCATTCCTGCTTGGCGGGAAGCGCATCGATTGAGTTGAGAACCGGGGATGCAGAAAAACGAGACCCAGAAGACCGCGCCGGAAAAGGATTCCGGGCGCATGTCTTGTGGCGTAGGCGCAACGTGTGCGCCGACATGCCGGCGTGTCATGGAGGTGTCACCGCGTTATGCGGTCCGAGCGAATGGGGAGCATGACGACGTCTGAACGTCTGCCGTCCTGCGCCAACCACTATAGCGCGGTTACGTCGTCCCGAGGCGTACTGCAAGCGATGGCTGCCTCATACGCGAGCGAGCGTGAGCGTGGCGACGACCGGCGATCGTCGGTCGCGACCTGTGCTGCGGTGTGGACTTTGGCGTGGCGGGCGGAGGCAGCGGCGCATGCCGGGCCGCCATATTCGCTTGTCGAGAGGGTCGTCCGACCGGCCGCGCGGCACATGACATCGATCGATGGAAATTTGGTGCGGTGCCACATTGATTGCACGCTGACTAAGTATTTTCCCTAGGAGTAAAGAAAACCGCGCCACAGCTTGATTTCGGGGCGGCAAAATTCGATTTGTCCACCCTACAAAATGATCGGCGATTGCCGTTAACGGCCTCATGGCGGCCGTTTCGACACGGCGCCATCGAGGCCTCGACCCAGGTCCGGCGGACGAAACGATCGCTGAGGCCCGCTCTTGTTCCGGCGCGTTCGTCGCAACGCCGGGCCCACAAGGTGCGAGATACCGGGCAAGCACGCTAGGCGGCCGCGAAGTGCCGCGTGTCTTTCGAGACCTTACGTGGCAACCAACCAGGCACCGATGCTCGACGCACTGCAATCGCTGCTGGCGACCGTCCAGCGCAATGAGCGCTCGCTAAAACGTTTTCAGGACATCGAGCTGGCGCTCATGGGGGCGCCCGATTTCGGCCAGTTCCTGGAAGTGGTGCTCAATCGCCTGCGCCACGATTTCGACCTCTCCGGCGTTCACCTGATGCTCGCGGAGGTCGACGACACGCTGCGCGACCTCATCGACACGGCCGAGGGTATCCGCGCGCTCGATTCGGGTCTGTGCATTGCACAGGATGCCGGTACGTTTTCCGCCGTCTGCGGCGATGGGCAGCTCTGGATCGGCGCACCGCGCGAGCGTCATGCGCCGTTGTTCGGGGCGCGCATTCCGGCAAGCGCGGTGATCATGCCGCTCGCGCGCAATGGCCGTCATCTCGGGGTGATCGCCCTGGGCAGCCGCGACGCGCGCCGCTTTACCGCCGAGATGGCGACCGATTTCATCGAGCGCTTCGGTGCCGTGGTGGCGGTGTGCCTCGAGAACATGTGGAATCGCGAGCGACTCAAGCGCATCGGCCTGACGGACCCGCTCACCGGGTTGTCGAACCGACGCTACTTCGATCAGCGTCTTCGCGAGGAGGTCGTGCGAGGCGCGCGCTATGGGGCGCCGCTCGCTTGCCTGCTGATCGATATCGACCACTTCAAGCGTGTCAATGACAGCTATGGGCATGCCACCGGCGACCGCGCCTTGCGGGCCGCAAGCGCGTGCATGCGGGCGCAATTGCGCGTGACGGATACTCTCGCGAGATATGGCGGTGAGGAGTTCGCGGCGCTGCTCGTGCAGACGGAACAGAACTGGGCGGGCACCGTGGCCGAGCGCGTGCGGCGTGCCGTCGCCCGACTCGAAGTGCCCGACGATGGCGGCACGCCGGTGCCGCTGACGATTTCCATCGGTCTGGCCAGCGTGCATCCGCGCGACATGACCGATCACGACACGTTGCCGATGCGGCTGCTCGGCGCTGCCGACGCCGCACTCTATGCCGCGAAACGCTCCGGGCGCGACCGCGTGGTCGTGGCACCCGCGGCCAGTCTGCTCTGAGTGCTCTGAGTGCTCTGAGTGCTCCGAGTGCTCAGAGTGCTCTGAGGCGGCATTGATCGGGTATCTCGCTGGTACGAGGGGGACCTTCCCGGGTGGCGCAACGATCGGGCCGATAGACGTATGCGCGACTGACGCACACGTCTAGCGCAAACTGAACCACCCGATCAGCAACGACACCGTTACCACCGACAGCACTGTCGAGATGAGGATCGCCCGCGACGCGACAGCCGCTTCACGTCCATACAGCTGTGCCAGCATGAACGGCCCGGTGCCGATCGGCAATGCAGAGAGCAGCAGCGCGCTGTGCGCCCAGATCGGGGGCAGGTCGAACACGCGAAACGCAAGAAAGCCCGTCACAGCCGGTTGAAATACGAGCTTTAGCCCGACCAGGCGACCTACGGCGCGGGCGATGCGCGGCTCGCGAACCTTGACGGAACGCTGTGCGAGGAACATGCCAATGGCCACCAGTGCGCAGGGACTGGCGGCGCCGCCGAGCAGTGTGGTGAAGTGCAGCACCGGCGCCGGCAGCGTCAGGCCGAGCGCCGCAAAGGCCATGCCGACGAATGGCGAGACGACCAACGGATTGCGCGCGAGCGCGCGTGCGACGAAGCCAGCCGTGCGGCGCCAGTCGGGCGTGGCCTGAAGATCCGTCTCGATGATTGCGATGGAGATCGCGAAGAGCACCGTGGCGGTGAGCAGCATGGCCACGACCACTGCGGGAACGCTGGCGGGACCAAAGGCCACGAGACAAAGCGGCAGTCCCATGAAACCGGCATTGGGATACGCCGCGCCCATGCCTTCGATGCTCGCGTCGGTCAGGCGCCCGCGCACTGTGCGGTCGAGCAGTAGCGAGAGCGCGAACGTTGCGGCCATGCCGCCGCCGAATGCGCCCAGAAAGCCGGGATTGACCAGTTCCGCCCAGGTGATCTGCGCCATCGACTGAAACAGCACGGCAGGCAGGGCGAGATAGACGACAAACCGATTGAGCGCGTCGAGTGCCGCGTCGCCGAGCCATGCGCGACGCGCGCAGAGATAGCCGACAAGGATCAGGCCGAACACGGGCAATGCGGCGGAGATGACGGCTTGCATGATCAGCGCCCCGTCGCCAGTCGGGCGAGCCATTCGCGGCGTGCATTGCCGCCGTCGGCTTCGGTGTGCTCGCGGGCTGCCGTTTCAGCGCCTCGCGCGTCGCCTGCGATGATGCGCGCCACGATGTCGCCGTGCTCGTGCCACACGACTTCCTGCATCGGCATCGCTCCGAGCGTGGCGGCCATGGCGCGCATGATGTGCGGCCATTGCGGAGCAACGGTCTGCGCGATCAACGGATTGCCCGACGCGTCGTGCAGCGCCGTGTGAAACGCCACCTCGACGCGAACCTGTCGCGCCACCGGCGTGCCGTGTGTCATGGCCATCCCCGCGGCGACGGCGTCGTGCAATCGTCGCAACTCGGCGTCGGTCATCGTGTTCGCCGCGACTCGTGTCGCCGCCAGGCGTGCGGCCAGACCGTCAAGCGCAGTGCGCACTTCATAGAGACGGCGCAGATGATCGGCGTCGATGGGCGCGACCTCAAGGCCCTGACGCCCGCTGTCGCAAACCAGCCCGTCGCGCTTGAGCAATTGCAGTGCGTGGCTCACGGGTTGGCGCGACACGCCCAGTGAGTCGGCCAGTTCGGCCTGCCGGATGCGCTCGCCCGGCGGCAGGGTGAGGTCGGCAATGGCGTCGCGCAGACGCGCGTAGACCTGATCGATGAGGACCGGGGCATTGGTCACCGGTTCGAGCGGCGGTAGTGGCGAGTCCGGCGAGTCCGGCACGCAGGACGCCTCGGCCGACGCGCCGGAAGTTGTGAGGTGGGCCATCGGATGCCGGTCGTCGCCGGTATTCGTGATATCTGGAATTCCGAATTCTACGTGAGTGCGCCGATGTGGGCGAGGCTTATTTCGGAATGACGGCGAATGAGGGAAGGGGCACGCGCCTGACCCGAGCCGAGAAATGACGCAGGTGGGACCGGACGCGGCGACACCCGGCGACGCGGTGCGGCAGTGCCTCGCCCGATGGCGAACTCAGTCGCTCGCGTCGAGTTCAGGAGGAAAGACGATGGCGGCCCGCGCCGGCGTTTGCAGCAGCGCCTGGACGGTCGTGCGCGTGCGCTGGAGGCGGCGGGCAAGCGCCCAGGCATCGGCCTCGCGTTCGAACAGGCCGACGATGAGGTGGGGTTCCGCAGCGAACCCGTCGGAGAACAATCCGACATTCTTGGCGATCATCTCGCTCGCGCGCTCCACGGACACGGTGTACTGGCGCGGCGAGCGGTATTGGTTGATGACAACGGCAAAGGCGCGGGAGAACGCGTCGGACATGCGGGGACCTCCTTTGACGGCGAGCTGCGCGATGCCGGACGACGGGCGCCGATGTCGCGCACCCCGCGGTGCACTTCCGCTGATTGTAGGCGATGGCCGTGCGCGTGTCGGGACAAAACGATGATGCCGCGCAGAAGGCGACAGCGCATGAAAAAGCCGCCGGGCGTGTCGGCGGCACAACGGGGAGAGTGACAGCGCAACCGCAGTTGCCGAAGACGATCCTCGCGCGTGCCGACGACGGCGACGTGATGCGCATGGGGGGGCGCATGGGGGGCGCATGTGGCGCGCATGGGAGGCGGGGATACAAACGGGAAAAGGCGACCCGCCGCGCGCACCGCGCGTCGATCGCCCCATGGGACGTCCGGGAGTGGTCGGTGCGTGGTGCCGGCTATACGAGCACGGGCAACGCCTCCACCACGAGGAACGCGACGAGCGCGCCGACCACGGCACCGACGGCGCGCAAACTGTAGCGCGTGGTGCGGGTCGCGACGGGGATACCGCCGACGAGCAGCGCACCCGCCACCGCCATCGGCAGGAACAACGTCAGGTCGTAAAGATTGAAGTGGAATGCGGGCATCTTTTTGTCTCCTCACCTGAATCGCCTTTCCACTATAGGACGGTGTTGGAGGATGCCCAAGTTTGGTGCGACGCAACATGTTGCGCTGCGCGTACGGGAGGGGCGCGGCAGGCGAGCCCCCGGTCCGTGCGGGAACGTGTAGCGGGGCCGTCAGTCCTCCTGACGCACCGCGTGCATCTTGCGGCGCGCGTTCCACATGGCCATGTCCTTGCGTGTGGGTGTTCGGTCGTTCACGGAGATGCCGGACGACGTGCGTTTGTCGTTGGCAGCGACGTCGCTCGTTTCGCTGCGCGCCTGCACCATCATGACGAGCGTAAACAGCGAGGCGGCAAGCGCCAGCAGGATCAGCTTCATATGGCCCCCGGGTGAGTCTCTGGTCGATCTGGTCGGTTTTATGCGTCGTCGTCCGCATCCTGACCGGTTCTCGTGGTGGAACCGTGCCGGTGCTTGTGGCGCGACGCTTCTGTAGTGCACTGCTTGACGGACAACTCTGACGCGACTGCCTGACGTGCCTGACAGGACGGGACCCGGTGCACCGGATGCCCCGGACGTGTCGCAGCGCCACGCATTGCGCGACGCATCATAGCCGGCGCATGTGACAACTTGTCGTCGCACGCTCGACCGGCCGCGTGCACCGGGTTCGCCGACGCCGTTTCACGTCCTTCTACGTATAGCGACGCGCGCGCGGAAAAGTTTAGAAATCGTGACGATTTTTTTTCGACACAGGCCGAAAGCGTCGAACGACGCGCCGGCGGCCTGCGCCCACCGCGGGCGGCGCGCGGCGTCGACGCGTCCCGGCGCGGGGGCACGCCGGCGGTGTCACGCGTCGTACGGCGAGGTAAGATAGCTGCCACCCATCGCGATGGCCGGCGGCGCGAGTGCCGCGCGCCGCCATTGCCGACTCCCTGAGGATTTCCGGATTCCGTCATGCTCGAACTCATTTCCGAACACCGCTGTTTCGGAGGCGCACAACGCTTCTATCGCCACGCTTCGTCCGTCATCGGCCTGCCGATGCGCTTCTCGGTGTTCATGCCGCCGCAGGCGCGCGACGGTCGCGAGGTGCCTGCGTTGTTCTATCTCGCGGGTCTGACCTGCACGGAAGAGACATTCATGATCAAGGGCGGCGCGCAGTGGTTGGCCGCCGAGCACGGCGTGGCGCTGATCGCTCCCGACACCAGCCCGCGGGGCGCGGGGGTGCCGGGCGAGACGGACGCGTGGGATTTCGGCGTCGGCGCGGGTTTCTATCTCGACGCCACGCAGGCGCCATGGTCGACGCACTACCGCATGTACAGCTATATCGTCGACGAACTGTACGGGCTGGTGAGCGCGTCGTTGCCGATCGATGCCGGACGTATCGGCATCTTCGGACATTCGATGGGGGGGCACGGTGCACTCACGCTGGCGCTGCGCAACCCGGACAAATTCCGCTCGGTGTCGGCCTTCGCACCGATTGCCGCGCCGATGCATTGTCCCTGGGGCGAGAAGGCGTTCACCGGGTATCTCGGCGCGGACCGCCAGGCGTGGCGCCAGTACGATGCGAGCGAGCTGATCGCCCAGGCGGGGCGGGCGGTATTCCCCGAGGGCATCCTCGTCGACCAGGGCCTCAACGACCAGTTCCTCGAGGCGCAACTGCATCCGGACATCTTCGAGCGCGCCTGCCGCGACGCCGGCCAGCCGCTGAACCTGCGTCGCCACAATGGTTACGACCATGGCTACTACTTCATCCAGACCTTCATGGCGGACCACCTGACGCATCACGCCGGGCAACTGCGCGCGTACTGAGCGTCATTCTCCCGCCCGCGGCCGCCGGGCGTGCCATTGCGGTCGTCGAGCCGGTTGACGGTAGCCAGCCCCGGCGGGGATTGCGACCGCGCACAGGTCTAGACCGCGTGCGCGACATACCGGTTCGGCGGCGCCACGATGTCGTCCTGCGCCCGCACGATCTCCAATTCGTAGCTTCCGGCCCGATGCGTGGCGTGCAGCACGGCGTCGACTGCGGCCAGTGTGTGCTCGAAGGCGTCGCGCACCGAATCGCCCTTGAGCCATCGCGCGAGAAAAATGCCGGACGTCAGATCGCCAACGCCCACCGGGTGACGCGAGAAGGGGTAGAGCGGCCGCCGGCCGTGCCACGCCTGATCCTGCGTGACGACCAGCATTTCGAACTGGTCTGCGGGCTTGCCCGCGTATTCCAGGTGCTTCACCAGAATCATCTTCGGTCCGCGAACGAGCAGGGCGCGGCAGGCGGCAAGCGCATCGTCGAACGTTTCGATCGGATGCTGCGACAGCTTCTCCAGTTCGAGATGATTGGGCGTCATGATGTCCGCCGCCGCGGGCATGTGCTCGACCAGAAACTGCTCGATGCCCGGTTTGACCCGGCAACCCTTTTCCGGATGTCCCATGACCGGGTCGCACAGGTAGATCGCCCCCGGATTGGCGGTCTTGACCCGCTGCACGGCCGCCAGCACGAAACCCGCCTGCTCCGGGGCGCCGAGATAGCCGGAGAGCACGGCGTCGCAGCGGCCCAGCTCGCCAATGTCGGCGATGCCGTTCACGAGATGCAGGATCTCCTCGCTCGGCAGCGCCTGTCCGGCCCATTTGCCGTATTGCGTGTGATTCGAGAATTGCACCGTGTTGATCGGCCAGACGTTGATCCCGAGGCGACGCATGGGAAATACGGCGGCACTGTTGCCGGCGTGGCCGAAAACGACATGTGACTGGATGCTGAGAATGTTTTTCATGAGGTGACGGAAAAAGGACAACGCCCGCTGGCGGTGCGCTCCCGTCCGGAGACGAAATCGCGCCCGTCGCGGGCGTTGACCGTCAGGTCACCGGACGCGGCGAATGCCGCATCGCGATGCCCGACACGTTACTTCTTGGACGTGAT
>OFTX01001183.1_pt1 | contig 9949 bp, 7 predicted proteins | sample 1775051 | NCBI WGS metagenome assembly OFTX01 (sample SAMN08195772, study PRJEB24354) | sludge metagenome | isolation source: sludge from phenol fed wastewater aerobic bioreactor A | place: India: Nagpur | collected 2016-09-15
CCACGGTGGCGAAGTACCACGCACGCGCGAAGCGCTGGAAGCCCTGCCCGGCGTGGGCCGCAAGACCGCCAACGTGATGCTCAACACCGCCTTCGCCGAACCTACCATCGCGGTGGATACGCACATCTTCCGCGTCGCCAACCGCACCGGCCTCGCCCCCGGCAAGGACGTGCGCGCGGTGGAGGACAAACTGCAGGAGGTGGTGCCTGCCGAATTCAAGCACGATGCCCACCACTGGCTGATCCTGCACGGCCGCTACGTGTGCACCGCGCGCAAGCCGCACTGCCCGGAATGCATCATCCGCGACCTGTGCCGCTACAAGTTCAAGACCGTGGCTGAACCAGACAAGGCCGCCACCGCGGATGCCGCACGGACTGCCGGCAAGCCCCCGCACGCGCGGCCACGCCGCTGACCCGATTGCGATCGACGCCGGTGGCCTTGCCCCCCGTCCATTTGACCATGGTCAAGGCGCCGCACCGCACCCGGCACAAGACTGGGAGCGATCCAGCCGCGAGGCAGACGGCCACGCGGCATCCTGCGGAGGAGCGAGTGCCATGCGCAACAACGTCCTGATCATCGGTGCCGGCCCGGTCGGCCTGTGCCTGTCGCTGGCGTTGGCGAAGCGGGGCCTGGAGGTCGACCTGGTCGAGCGCCAGGATGCCGAGGCGCTGACCGCTCCCGCCTACGACGGGCGCGAGATTGCACTGACCGAGGCCTCGATCCGGCTGCTGCAGACGCTCGGTGTATGGAAGCGCCTCCCCGGCGAGGCGATCGCGCCTGTGGCGCGGGCGTACATCATGGACGGCGCCGACGACGGCTTCGTGGTCGATGCCGCGGCGCTGGAACGCGAGCGGTTGGGCGTGCTGGTGTCCAACCACGCCATCCGCGCGGCGGCATGGCAGGCCGCGGCGGCCGAGCCGCGCATCCGCGTGCATGCCGGGGTCGCGGTGGAGCAGGCCAGCACCGACGCGGTCTCGGCCCACGTCCATCTCGCCGATGGCCGCGAACTCGAGGCCGCCCTGCTTGTGGCAGCCGACAGCCGGTTCTCCGAGACCCGGCGCGGCATGGGCATTCCGGTGCACATGCGCGACATGGGCATGAGCATGCTGCTGTGCCGGGTGCAGCATGCCGAAGCCAACCACGGCACGGCCTGGGAGTGGTTCGGGCAGGAGCAGACCCGGGCCCTGCTGCCACTTGCAGAGCATCTGTCGTCGGTGGTCCTGACCGTGCCCGACGGTGAGGCGCGGCAGCTGCAACACCTGGAACCGGAAGCGCTGGCCGGAGAGCTGGCCGCGCGCTACGAAGGCCGGCTGGGCGCGATGAGTGTGGCCAGTACGGTCCACCGCTATCCGCTGGTCGCCACCTGGGCGCGGCGCTTCGTCGGTCGACGCTTTGCCCTGGTCGGCGACGCCGCCATCGGCATGCACCCGGTGACCGCGCATGGCTTCAACCTCGGCCTGGCCGGCGTCGAGCACCTGGCCGCCGCGGCCGGCGACGCCGTGCAACGCCACGGCGACCCGGCCCATCCTTCCCTGTTGGCGCGCTACCAGCGCCGGTTGCGCATGAACAGCGCGCTGCTGTTCGTGGGCACGCAGACCGTCGCCAGCCTGTTCACCGACCAGCGTGCGCTGGCGCGCCCGGCGCGCCACGGCATCCTGCATCTGGGCCGCCGACTGCCGGTGCTGCGTCGCGCCCTGGCTGCCAGCCTGGTCGACGAATCGCCGCGCACAGGTTCGCTGCCGCATCACCTGCACACCGCGTTCAGCGTGCTGCGCCCACGCCTTGGCTTGCGCCGCGCACTTCGTTGAAGTGCCGGCGCCGCTTGGCCATCGCCAACGCGCCCTCACATCAAAGCCTCGATGCGCCTCAGGGCCGCCTGCAAGGTGGTCAGGCAGGCATCGAAGGTGACGTTCATACGCTGCACTTCTCAACGGCCCACGTCACAGCACGTTGCTTCATGCATCAAAACAAGACCTGACCCTCATGTTCTCTTGACCCTCATGTTCTGTGTTCTGTGCTCATGTTCTGATTGCGTTCCTGAGCCTTGACTCGTTAGCCTTCCGCCTCTTTATCGATATGGCTGCTACATGTCCAGCCGGCTCTTAATTCTCTCGTCAAACACTTTTGCAAACAAAAAACCTATTACCGCAAAACCAATGGAAACTATCAGGTCAGGTACGATATCAACACCAGACATATTGAGCTTGATTGCACTTATGCTCCCAACGCATATCATTACCACAAGCAACCACACATGCAGCTGTTTCACCATCCAGTTCGGCCGCATTAGGAAGATTGACGCAACTATGCTGACAAAAATAAAGTAGCATACCCAAATCATCATCGAATCAGTGCCCGTGAGATCAATATTTACACGTGCCGCATCGGCTACCAAGAGGAACACGAACCATCCCGCCGCAAATATCGCGGCCACGGAGACTCCATCACCTTTACGAGTATGGGTAATCATCTACTTCTCCAGATGGTTGATATACACGGATCAATGTTCGCGTATATCAACCGTGCCAGTCGTTAAATACCAATCCACTCATCAATACCCGTCCCTATTGCCCAACCCACCCCCCATGAGAATCCCAGAGCCGCACCCACTGCGCCACCACGGGCAGCGCCGGCAGCAGTATTACTAACAATTATTCCCAGTGCCGCTCCTGCACCGCCACCAATGCCGATCGCGCCAGCGAGATCGCCACCTGAAACAACTTTTACCTCATTATCAGTCAAAATTTCCATTTCAATTCTCCGTTCGCTTGCTTGAAAGATATGGCCGTCCAAGCTTCGGCTACCGCGCCACCTCCACTTCAGGGGGTGGCGACGAGATTGGATGCACCCCCTCGCCAAAAACGACCAGCACGCGCTGCGCAGCGGCAAAGGTCTGAGGGCGGTGGGCCATGACAAGGCGAGTAATGGACAGCGCGCTGACGTTCGTGCCAACTTCCTGTTCGCGTTGCATATCCAAGTGACTGGTCGCCTCGTCCAGCACCAAGAGCCTGGGCTGCCGATACATCGCCCGCGCCAAAATCACTCGCTGCTTCTGGCCGCCGGATAGGCTTGAGCCCATGTCGCCGACCAGGCTTTGATAGGCCATGGGCATCGCCATGATGTCGTCGTGGATGGCCGCAAGTCGTGCGGCGGCTTCGATTTGCGCCTGGTCCGCAGCGGAATCGAAGAAGCTGATGTTGTCGGCGATGGAGCCCGCGAAGAGCTGGTCGTCCTGCATCACGGCGCCGACCCATTGGCGGTAGGTGTCCAGGCCGAGCTTGCGGATGTCGATGCCGCCAAAGCGGAATTCGCCTTCCTGGGGTGTGAGCAGGCCAAGCGCCACTTTCGCCAGCGTTGACTTGCCGCAACCACTCGGGCCGACGATCGCAACCGATTCGCCTGGCTCGACGCGCAGATTGCAGTGGCGCAGGATCCACGGCTCGCTGTCCGCGTAGCGGAAGCTGACGTTGCACAATTCCACGCTTGCCTCGGGAACCGGGCCGCTCCACGGTGCAGCGACCAGCGTCTCGGGTGCGCTCAGCGCAATGTCCGCGACGCGCTCGGCGTGCAGCTTCAGCATGCTGAAGTCCACCCACTTGTCGATCAGGCTGGCGGCGCGGGTGGTGAACTGGTCGGCGTAGGCGATGAAGGCGATCAGCATGCCGGCCGAGACCTTGCCTTCGAGGGCCAGCGTGGCGGCGATCCAGATCATGGCCACGCGGCCGATGCCGAACATCAACTGGTTGCTCAGCGCAAAGCCGATGCCCAGGCGCTGGATGCCGATGTTGCGGTTGGCCGTGGCCACGGTGGCGTTCGCGTAGCGGCCCAGGCGCTCGTCCTGCTTGTTGGCCAGCTTGATCGGCATGGCGCCGCGGATGGACTCCAGCAGTTCGCTCTCCTGCCGCGCCACGTAGACGATCTGTTCCTCGTTTGCGCGCCGCAGCGGATTGAAGAACGCCCAGCGGATCAGGCCGTAGACGATGAACAGCCCGACGACCAGGGCGGTGAGCCACACGCTGTAGAGCGCCATCACCGCCAGGGTCACCAGCGACATCAGCCCATCCAGCAACGAGCCGATGAATTGCGTGGTCAAGGTGCGCTGGATGGTCTGGATCGAGCCGAAGCGCGAAACCACGTCGCCCACGTGGCGCTTGCCGAACCAGTCCAGCGGCAGGCGCATGAGATGGCTGAAGAGGTTGCTCGCCCACTGCACGTTCAGCGTGGCGCCCAGCCACATCACTGCCCAGGAGCGCGCGGCGGTGATGAGTGCGGAGAACACGGCGATGCCAATGAAACCCAGGCCGAGCAGCGTCAGCAGGTCATGGTCGGCTGAGACCAGCACCTGGTCCAGCACCCATTGCAGGTAGAACGGGCCGGCCAGCGCAAAGACCTCCAGCGCAAGCGCCAGCAACAGGATTTGCGCCAGGGCCGGCAGCAGGCCGTGCACGTTGCCGGCCAGTGCGCGCAAGGTGATTGCCTGGCGCGCCTGCACCGGCTTGAAATCCGCACCTTGGCGCAATTCCAGCGCCACGCCGGTGAAGTGCTCGGCGACCGCCTTCAGCGGGAGCTTGCGCACCCCACGGGCCGGATCGTGGATGACCACGCCGCGCTTGCCAACCCGCTTCAGCACCACGAAATGATTCAGGTCCCAATGCAACACGCATGGCAGCGCCAGCTGACCCAGCTCGTCCATGTCCAGCTTGAGCGGGCGGCAGGCAAAGCCGAGCTGGCCGGCCACGCCCATGAGCTGCGCCAACGTCGCGCCCTTGAGCGAGGTGGAAATCCGTCGGCGCAGCCCAGCCAAGTCCACGTCGTGGCCATGAAAGCTGGCCAACATGGCGAGGCAGGCCAGGCCGCACTCGGCCGCCTCGTTCTGCAGCATCATCGGCAGCGGCCGGCGCCAACCAAACTGCAGCGCGGCACGATAGCCGCGTGGTGGCCCAGACACCGTCTCGCTGGCAGTCCCGTCAGCCATGGTTGTCGGCTCCGGCCAGATGGTGGGCCATGCCATACAGCGGCTCGAACACCCATTCCAGCAGGCTGCGCCGCTCCAGCAGGATGTCCGCATTCAGCGCCATGCCAGGCTTGACCGGCTCGCGCCTGCCATAGGCCATGACGCTCTGGCTGTCCAGGGCGACCTGCACGCGGTACAGCGGCTCGGACGGCTGCTCCTGCCCGCCAAGCAAGGCCCGCACCTCGGCCGGGCCAAGCGCGCTGCGCGAGATGTCGGTGACCCGGCCGTATTGCTGGCCGAACTTCTGGTACGCGTACGCCTCGTAGCGCATGACCACGCGGCTGCCGTCATCGATGAAGCCGATCGCGCGGCTGGGCACCAGGAGCTGGGCCTGCAGCGTGGAACCTGCAGGCAGGATGGACAGCAGTGGTTGGCCCGCGCTGACCATCTGGCCGTCCTTCAACAACAGCGCCGAAACCACGCCATCGCGTGGCGCGCGCAAGACGACGGCGCGCTGCATCTCGTTCTGCGCGACCGACTGCGCCACTCCGGCCAGTTGCCGCTCGGTGTCGTTGCGTTTGCTTGCCTCGTCCAACGGCAATTGTGCAAGCTGCTGCTCATCGGCCTGCAGTTGCTGGCGCGCATCGAGCTGCTGGCGCAGCAAGGTCTTGTACTGGGCCCGGGCATTCAGCGCAGCCGCTTCCTGCTGCTGGATCTGCATCGCGGACACGTAGCCCTTGGCGCCGAGCGGCTTGATGCGCCCCAGCAGCCGACTCGTGCTGGCAACCTCCTGCTGCTGCAGTCCCAGCTGCCCGGCAATCTGGACCAGCTGCGCGCGCAACAACGTGGCCTTGGCTTTCAGCGCATCGGCTTGTTGCCTGGACAACTCACGTTGGGTCTGCAGGTCGGCCTGCAGGCGTGAACGCTGGGCTGCCAGCTGCTGGCCGACCACGGCGTGCACGTCACCGAGTGCCGCACTGTCCTGTTCGCTGGAGAGCCGCAGCAGCACGTCGCCGGCCTTGACCTGCTGGCCGTCATGCACACGCAAGCGCGTAATGGTGCCCGCGCTGGGTGCCGCGATATTCAACAGCCCAGCCGTGGGCACCAGCTGGCCACGTACCGTGGCGCGGCGGGTGTAATGGCCGAAGAACAGAAACGCCAGGATTGCCGCGGCAAGCATGAGCGCCAGCGCGGTGAGCACCCAGCGCGACAACGGCGCCGCCACCACGATCGAACCCAGCCAGTCCGAACGCTGGGCCTCCACCACTTGTTGCCTGAACAGCTTGCCCGACATCCGCAGGCCCACCGTTGTCAGATTGCCCTGTAGCCGTGTTCCGCCGGCTCGATCCCCGCTCCCTGTCCGGGGCAAGCATGCGACCGTCAAAATTACCGCGGCGTGAAAAGTGCGCAGCCCATGCAAACGCAGCCAACCGAGCTGGAGTGCGACTGCCGCCTTCGCCACATACACAAAACCTTGATCCATACCGGCCTAGAACAGGCGCCGCGTACCGTACGGAACGGCCCGCTTACCATCGTCAGCTGCAGGAGAACATCATGAGATCACTGGTCGAGGAAGAGTGCGCCAAAGTGGGCGGCGGCTTGGATACCGGCGCACAGATGTGGGGATCGTGCAACGTCATCGAAGCGACTGACGTCGCCATCGGAACCAGCGCGGTGCAAGTGGAAACGCCGTTGGACGGTGGGCTCAATTGCAGCGCCACGGGCCAGGTGGCCTGGGCCATCTCGACGAACTGGCTGGGGTTGTCGCCTTTTTGAGCTCGGAGTCCACGCTCCCGTTGCAGAGGAGCTGACGCCCGCGGCCACCGTGAGCGGCGTGCCATTTGGGCTGGTGGTGTTCCCGCCGCCAGCCCTCCCCCGTCAGCGCCTGAGTTGTCGTACCGAGACGCAACCCCGCGCCGCTATCTTGCGGCGCGATTGACGTACCAGATGGTCTTGGTTTCCTGGTACTGATCGAGCGCTTCCAGGCCATTGTCGCGACCACCGAAGCCGGACTGCTTGTAGCCGCCGAACGGGGTGGTGATGTCGCCTTCGGAGAAGCCGTTGACCGAGACCGTACCGGCGTGGATGGCACTGGCGACGCGTTGGGCACGGTGCACGTTCTCGGTGTACACCGATGCGGCCAGGCCGTAGCTGGTGTCGTTGGCGAGACGGATCGCCTCCTCCTCGCTGGCGAAGCCGGTGACCGCGAGCAGCGGGCCGAAGACTTCCTCGCGGAACAGGCGCGTGTGGGGGGCGACGTCGGTATACACCGTCGGCTCCACGTACCAGCCGCTCAGGTAGTCCCCGCGCACGTTGCCGCCGGTGACGGCGTGCAGGCCATCGGCCTTGGCCGATTCCAGGAAGCCCTTGACCTTCTCGAAGTGCGGCCCCTCCACCATCGGCCCCAGGCGCACGCCGGACTCGCGCGGATCGCCGAGTTTCCAGTCGCCCAGGCCGGCGACGAGTTTTTCCAGCAGCGCGTCCTTGATCTCGTTGGCCACCAGCAGGCGCGAGCCGCAGCTGCAGTTCTCGCTCATGTTCCAGAACGCGGCGTTCAAGATGTCCGACACCACGGCGTCGATGTCGGCGTCGGCAAACACCACCTGCGGGTTCTTGCCGCCGCATTCGAGCACGATCTGTTTGAGGTTGCTCTCGGCCGAATACTTGAGGAACAGACGGCCGACGTCGGTGGAGCCAGTGAACGACACGACGTCCACATCCATGTGCCGGCCGAGCGCCTCGCCGGCGTGCTCACCCAGGCCGTTGACGACGATGAGCGCCTCGGCGGGAATGCCCGCCTCGCGCGCCAGCTCGGTCATGCGCACGGCTGACAGCGGCGTGAGTTCGGCCGGCTTGACGATGACGCTGTTGCCGGTGACCAGGGCCGGGCCGACCTTCCACGCGTACATCTGCGCCGGGAAATTCCACGGCAGCACGGCGCCCACCACACCAACCGGCTCCTTGACGATGAGGCCGGTGGCGTTGGGGCCGGTCGGCGCGATGCGGCCGTAGACCTTGTCGGCCGCCTCGGCGTACCAGCGCAGGGTGTCGATGGTGGCCGGGATGTCGGTGTTCTCGCATTCGTCGATCGGCTTGCCGGCGTCGATGCAATCCAGCGCGGCGAGTTCTTCGGCGTGCTCCTGCAGGAGATCACACCAGGCGAGCATCGCCGCCTTGCGCTCGCCGGGACTCCGCTTGCGCCAAGTGCCGGCCTCGAAGCAGGCACGCGCCACCTTCACCGCGGCGTCGATCTCCGCCTTGCCGCCGTCACCCAGGCTGCCGATCACGCTGTTGTCGATCGGCGTGCGGTTTTCCAGGCCGTCGTCGTTGCCCTGGAAGCCGGGAATCAACTGTGGTGCCTTGAGGTCGCCACGCGCGGCGCGGGCGAAGACTTCCTGCTTGCTCAGTACCATGGTCTCAACCCCTCCGTACCAGTTCACGAAATGCCTGTTTGGCCGCCGCATCCAGCGGCGCCAGCGGCAGGCGCACGTCGCCCGCATCCAGCGTGCCATTCAAACAGCCGGCCTTGGCCTTCTGGTTGTAGTCGCCCGATTCCATCGAATGCAGGGCCGGATACATGGCCCGCATCATGGCGCGCGCGCGGTCCCAGTCGCCGGCCCGCGCCGCCTGGTGCAAGGCCACCTGCTCGCCGGGGAAGACATTGGCGGCGCCGGCGATCCAGCCCTTGGCGCCCCAGAAGAAGAAGTCCACCGGCTGGTCGTCGCAGCCGCAGATCACTTCGAAATCCTCGAAGCCGGCCTGCAGCATGCGCAGCGCCTGGCTGAAGTTGCCGCTGGATTCCTTGATGGCGACGATGTTCGGGTGCTTGGCCAGCGCGGCCACAGTCTCGAACTCGACGTTCACCCCGACCCGGGCCGGAAAGTTGTAGATGATGATGGGCAGCGCGCAGTGCTGCGCGGCGTATTCGAAATGCGCGCGGATGCCATCCTGGCTGGGCAGGCTGTAGGGCGGTGCCGAGAGCAGCAGGCAGTCGTAGCCAATGGCCTTGGCCTCGGCGGCGCGCTCGATCGAGCGCCGGGTGGACAGGTCGCCGATACCGGCAATCAGCTGCACCCGGCCCGCGGCGACGCGGTGCACGGTCTTCAGCACCTGGCTGCGCTCGGTGTCGCTCAGCGCGTAATACTCGCCGGTGGTGCCGCAGGCGGCGATGCCGGCCACACCCTTGGCTATCATGGCCTCGACCAGGGTCTCGAGCCTGGCCTGGTCGATTTCCCCGTCGCCCTCGAATGGTGTCACCAAGGGCACGTAGATGCCGTCGAATTGCATGGCTTGCCTCCAGGTATGCCGATCCACTTGGCCCATGGCTGCCGGCGCCAATGCCGCAGCCAGCCAGGGCCGCTCATGTTCCCGCAAACGTCAGGCGCTGCCCAGCCCGTATTCGCGGCCACCTACCGTAGCAGCTGCGCGCGCTCGAGTGCGGCCACGCGCTGCTGCAACCGCGGCCCGAGATAGCAGTGCGAACCGCAGGGCAGCAGGCCGACCGCGGCAAACTCGCGCAGGTACCAGACCGGGGACCGCGCCACGTAGCCCTCGCGATCGCCAATCACATCGTCGCGGCTGGTGAATACCTCCAGGAACGCCACGCCCTCGAGCATGTCGGCGATGCCGCCCAGGCCGGCGCGGATCTCGGCGGGCCCGAGGTAATGCAGCACGTCGCTGCACACGATCAGGTCGAAGCGCTGCGGCAGGCGCAACTGCCCCAACTGGCCGAAGCGCGCCAGGCCGATCCCACGGCTGCGGCCATAGCGCGCCACCACGTATTCGCTGGCGTCCAGCCCCTGGTACAGCAGCCGTGGGCGCAACGCCAGCAGCGGCGCGCGCCACGCCGCCTCGCCGCAGCCGACGTCCAGCACGTTGCGCAGCGGCCGGCCCAGGTAGTACTCCGCCTGGGCCACGGCCAGGGCCACCTTGCGCCGCAGCTCCGCCGGCGCGCCCAGCGGGCGCGCGGGGTCGCGATACCAACGGTCGAAATAC
>OFTX01001185.1_pt1 | contig 9943 bp, 8 predicted proteins | sample 1775051 | NCBI WGS metagenome assembly OFTX01 (sample SAMN08195772, study PRJEB24354) | sludge metagenome | isolation source: sludge from phenol fed wastewater aerobic bioreactor A | place: India: Nagpur | collected 2016-09-15
TTCGGCGCTGACCAGACCGTGTTGCATCACGTAATACGTGAGTTCGGCGTTGTTGTTCAGACGCATTTTCTCGAGCAGGCGGGTGCGATAGACGCTCACCGTCTTCACCGACAGCGAGAGCGCGTTGGCAATGTCCGTGAGGCGCTTGCCCGAGCCGATCATGCACAGCGTCTGGTATTCGCGGTCCGACAGGCGTTCGTGCGGCGGCTGGTCGGCGTCGGGACCGAGGTAGTCGGCGAGCGTTTCGGCAACCATCGGACTCACGTACTTGCGGCCCGACGCGACCTGGCGCACGGCCGAGACCAGTTGCTGGGCGTTCGATCGCTTGCTCAGGTAGCCGGCGGCGCCGGCCTTCAGGGCGCGCAGCGCGAACTGGCCCTCGCCGTACATGCTGAAGATCATGATCGGCAGACGGGGATGCTTGCGACGAAGCGTCTTGAGAATCTCGAGACCGTTGGTGTCGGGCAGCGAAATGTCGAGCAGGACGATGTCCCACTGCGCCGCGTCGGTCATCTCCAGCGCTTCCGCGCCGCAATCGGCTTCGCCGATCACGGCGATGCTCCCGCTATCGGTGAGCAATTGCCGCACGCCCTGACGCACGATGGCGTGGTCGTCGACGATGAGCACTCTAAGCGTCATGATGCGTATCCGTGAAGAGCAAGCGATTCCGGGGCTTGATGGCCGGCGGCGAGTGCGGCCGCCGGGGACGACAGAATCTGGTGCCAGGGAAGCCGCGCACAGACGAGCGTCCCCGATCCTTGAGCACTGCCATTGCCATGACCGATACGAAGTGTGCCGCCGAGCGCCGTGCAGCGCTCGCGCATGCCAACAAGTCCAAAATGTCCCTGCTTGCGACGCGCGCCGCGGGCCAGGCCGCAACCGTCGTCGGAAATCGTGAGTTTGAGTGAGCGATGGCTGCCGTCGAGCGCCACGACCACGCGCGACGCGCGTGCATGTCGGGCGACGTTGGTCAGCGCTTCCTGCGCAATACGGTACAGGGCCAGCATCGCGTCGGCATTGAGATGTGCCACGCGCTCGCGCGTCACGTCGTCGCAACGCCAGATGCAGGCAAGACCGCTTTGCTCGCCGAAGCCGCGCACCCATGCGCGCAGCGCCATCACGAGGCCAGCTTCCAGCGCGGGCGGGCGGTGGTGGCCAACGAGCTCGTCCGCGGCGTCCTGCGCGGCGCTCGCCGCCGTTTGAATCTGGGTACAGAGCGACTGCCACTCGGCGGCGTCGGCCGGCGGGCGCATCGCGAGACGCGAAACCGCCAGCTGCAGTGCCGTGAGATGGGCGCCGAGCCCGTCGTGCATCTCCTGCGCCAGACGTGCGCGCTCGGCTTCGCGAGCGGCATCGATCTTGCGCGCAACGGCTTGCGACATCGGTCGCGCCGCCACCGCCCGCGCAGCACGCGAGGCGGTCTCCGCCGGCAGCGCCGAGTCACAGGCGGCGGGCTGATCCGAAGCCGGGGCGGCGGCGCGCGCGTGCATCGCGTCGTCCGGTGACGACGCGCGACGTCTCGCAGCCTGAGCGGCAGGATCGACGAGATACGACATGAAGGCAAATCCCTGAGAGAAAAAGTCCCGTGCCACAACCCACGTGGCGAGACCCATTTCAATTTAACAAACTTTACATTTCGTCACAAATACACGCGGTGGGCAACCGCATGGTTGACAGCGAAGCCTAACTATTTGATTTGGATCAAGAAGTTTTTGCTTGCGTGAGGAGGATTTCGCGAAGGCCCCAAATATATCAGGGTTTGTCCTAGCGCATCCAGTCGATCGTATGTTTCAAACGACATCTCACGGCTAAATGATTGTAACGCCTTAATTTTTATCCCAACTTCATACGATTGTGATTTTCTTTCAGGCACGCACGCGGGTATACCACGCGCGCCATCGGTCAGGGACTTCGCGTGACGTAGCCTACGGAGCGTTGCTTTCGGTGTCCGAATCCACGGGAAGCGTTACGCTCACGACCAGTCCCGTCCCGTCGTCGCCAGGCGCGAGCGTCACCGTACCGTGACTGGCGGCCACGATCTCCTTGACGATCGCCAGTCCGAGTCCGGTGCCGGGCTGCCCGGGAGGCGCGTTGCGATAGAAGCGCTCGAATACGCGCTGGCGCGCCTCGGCCTGGATGCCCGGTCCGTCGTCGATTACGCGCAGCCGTGCCGCGCCATCCTGACGGTCGATGGCGACGGTCACGCGCCCGCCCTCGTGGATATAGCGGATCGCATTGTCGACAAGATTCATGACCATCGCATGAAACAGCTCGCCGTTGCCTGTGACCCAGACGTGGGTCTCCGACGTTTCCAGTCCCAGATCGATGTCGCGCCGCTGGGCGAGCGCCACCAGTTCCTCGAGCACGCCGGCCGCTATGCCGACGAGATCGATCCGCGAACGGGAGAATGCCGGCGTGTCGGCCGCCTCGGCCTGCGACAGCAGCAACAACTTGTTCGTCAGGTCATTCAGTCCGCGGCTGCTCGCCTGCATGGCGGCGAGCACGTCGGCCAGTGCCGCGCGGTCGTCGAGCTGCGCGGCGAATTGCAGTTGCGTGTCGAGCAGGGTGAGCGGCGTGCGCAGCTGGTGTGCGGCGTCGGCCACGAAGCGACGCTGTTGCTGCGCCTGGGCCGAGAGTCGCTGGATGCACAGATTGATGGCGTCGACGATGGGGCGTAACTCGGTCTGCAACTGACCCGCACGAATCGGCACCAGCTCCTGCGGCGCGCGCCCGGCGACTTCGTCCTTCAGGCGGATCAGCGGGTGCAGCTCGACCGTGAGTCCGATGAGCACCAACAGGGCGGCGAGTGCCGCCATCGCGATCTGGCGGTGCAGCGACGGCTCCCACAACTGCGCGAGCATTTCGTCGTGGGCACGCATCGTCTCGGCGACCACGACCGCAACGCGGTGAGGTTTGCCGGAGTCGTACATCGTGCGCACGAAGCTGATGGCGCGCAGCGTCTCGCCATCGACCGTGATGTTCGAATAGGCGGGCCCCGTTTGCGGAAAGAGCGGCGGATGCGGGAAACCGGGCGGTCCGGCGAGCAGTTGGCCGGTCTCCGTGATCACCTGGTAGAACACCCGGTCGCGCGAGGGCGACGCGAACAACTCCAGTGCCGAGGGCGGCACGGTGGCGCGAAGCGCGCCGTCCACCCACGTGAGCTCGCCCGCGATGACCTGCGCCGACGTCAGCAGCGCGCGATCCTGCACCAGCTCGGCGGTATCGCGCGCGCTTCGATAGGCCAGCCACGCGCTCGCGCCGATATACAGCGACAGTGGCAGCATCAGCCACATCAGCAGCCGCACGCGCAGGCTAAGCATCTTTTTCGCGCAACAGATAACCCAGTCCGCGCAGGGTCATGATGGCCGCGCGGCTCGTCTCGAGCTTCTTGCGCAGCCGGTGGATGTAGATCTCGATGGCGTCGGCGCTCGGTTCGTCGTCCAGACCGAACACGCCGTCGACCAGCGCGCTCTTCGCGACCGTCTTGCCCTGCTTGCGCATGAGAATCTCGAGCACCGCATGTTCGCGCGAAGGCAGCGCGAGCGGCGTGCCCGCGATCGTGAACTGGCGCGTGCCCGAGTGATAGGCGAGGTCGGCGCACACGAGGTCGGCACTCTGCTCGGGGGCGTGCCGCCGCGCGAGCGCCTTCACGCGGGCAATCAGTTCGCGCACCTCGAAGGGCTTGACGAGGTAGTCGTCGGCGCCCGCGCCCAGGCAGTCGACTTTCTCGTCGACGGAGCCGCTGGCCGTCAGAATGATGACCGGCACGTTGTTGCGGCGTTCGCGCAGCCGCCGCAATACGTGCTTGCCGCCGAGCTTGGGCAGCATGAGATCGAGCAGCACCACGTCGTATGTCTCGGTCTGCAACAGGCGATCGGCCGCGTCGCCATCGCGCGCGGCGTCGACGGTGAAGTTGTCGTCGCGCAACATGCGGGCGAGCCAGTGGGCGAGGGTGTCGTTGTCTTCGATCAGCAGCAGTTTCATGACGGCAAGGGCGTGGTACCTACAACGCGCGTACAGGGCATGGCCAACCCGGGGCAGCACGACGCGACGGCGAGTGTGCCCGTGCAGCCGGCGCAAGCCAACAGCGGGTAAACACCCATCCATCTCGCCGGAAAACCTGCATGGGACGAAAGCTTGATGAAAGCTTCCGTTTTCTACAATCGGCTCCAGGGTAGAGGAATCGATATGGAGAGCCGCTGCCCTGGCCCGCAACCGAACGACGCGAGGCCGGCCGGCGCCGACATCGTCGCCCGAGCCATTATCCCTAAAACGATGGAGACACCACAATGCGAGCAAGCCTTGGCGTGCGTGCGCCGAAAGCCTTTGTGAAACCCCTTCTGGCCGCCATGGTCGGCGCATCGCTGGCGCTGGCCGCCGCGCCGGGCTTCGCCGCCGACAACGGCAAGATCACGATCATGGTGGGCGGCATTACCAAGATGATCTATCTGCCGGCCAAGCTTGCCGAGCAACTGGGCTACTTCAAGGACGAAGGCCTGAACGTCGAGCTGCTCTCGCAGCCGGCCGGGGTTGACGCCGAGAACGAACTGCTCGCCGGCGCCGTGCAGGCGGTGGTCGGCTTCTACGATCACTCCATCGACTTGCAGAGCAAGGGCAAGGAAATCGAGGCCATCGTCGTTTTCGGTCAGGTGCCGGGTGAAGTCGAGCTGGTCAACGCGAAGAGCCGCGACACCATCAAGAGCATGGCCGACGTGAAGGGCAAGACCCTGGGCGTGACCGGCCTCGGTTCGTCGACGAACTTCCTCACGCAGTACCTCGCCGCCAAGCACGGCATCACGTCGGCGCAGTACTCGGTGCTGCCGGTGGGTGCGGACAACACGTTCATCGCCGCGATGAAGCAGAACCGGATCGACGCGGGCATGACCACCGAGCCGACCGCGTCGCAACTGATCAAGACGGGCGATGCCTCCGTGCTCGTGGACATGCGCACGATGGAAGGCACGGTCGCCGCCCTGGGCGGCGCTTACCCCGCATCGAGCCTGTATGTGCAGCGCGCATGGGCCGACACGCACAAGGCCGAGGCCGCGAAGCTCGCCCGGGCATTCGTGAAGACGCTCAAGTTCATCCAGACTCACTCGGCGGCCGAGATCGCCGAGAAGATGCCCAAGGACTACTACGGCAAGAACAAGGACCTGTATCTGCAGGCCCTGCAGAACTCGCTGCCGATGTACTCGCCTGACGGGCGCATGCCGAAGGGCGGTCCGGAGACCGTGCTCAAGGTGCTCTCCGCGTTCAATCCGAACGTCAAGGGCAAGCACATCGACCTGTCGAAGACGTACACCAACGCGTTCGTCGACCAGGCGAAGTAAGGCGCCCGCCGCCACGCGTCACCTTTTGACCTCGTAGTACCGGCGCACGCGGTCCCCTCGGCCGCCGCGCCAAACGAGCCGCCCGCACCCGACGACTGTCCGGTGTGCGGGCGAGCTCACCCCGAGAAAACCGCAACGACACCGTTTGCCCTTCGACGTAACTGAGGAGCCGGGCATGACCCAGACCATTACCCCCACGGCGCCGTCTCGCGCAGCGAGCGCCGTCTCGCGCGACACGCCCGCCATCGAGTTCGACAACGTGTCGTGCCGCTTCATCTCGCCCGACGGCAAGGCCACCGTCGCGCTGCGCAACTTCAGCATGTCGGTCGCGCGCGGTGAATTCGTCGCGATCGTCGGTCCGACCGGCTGCGGCAAGTCGACCACGCTGTCGATGATCACCGGCCTGCTGCGCCCGACCGCGGGCAGCGTGCGGGTGATGGGACAGCCGGTCAACGGCATCGATCCGCGCATCGGCTTCGTGTTCCAGAACGATGCCGTCTTCCCGTGGCGCAGCGTGCGCGAGAACGTGGCGGCGGGCCCGCTCTTTCGCGGCCAGTCCAAGGATGCCGCCTACGCCCAGGCCGACGAATGGATCAAGCGCGTGGGGCTCGACAAGTTCGGCAGCCACTACCCGCATCAGCTCTCGGGCGGCATGCGCAAACGTGTCGCGCTGGCGCAGACGTTCATCAACAACCCCGAGATTCTGTTGATGGACGAACCGTTCTCCGCGCTCGACATGCAGACGCGCACGCTCATGCAGGACGAGCTGCTGCAACTGTGGTCGTCGACCTCGGGTTCGGTGGTGTTCGTGACGCACGATCTGGAGGAAGCCATTGCGCTGGCCGATCGCGTGTTTGTGCTCACGGCGCGTCCGGCCACCTTGAAGAACGTCTACACGATCGACTTGCCGCGCCCGCGCGTGATGTCCGAGATTCGCTACGAGCAGCGCTTCATCGAGATTTCGCGCGAGATCTGGGCCGACCTGCGTGAAGAAGTGAAGATCGGTTGAACGAGATCGGATGAACGAGTTTTCGCGGCCCACGGGGTCGCATCAGTGAATCGACGGGCCGCGTTGCCGGGAGTTGCAGCGCGTGCCTTTGCCGTCAGGAGGAGGGCATGAACATGAGTGAACAGGCCGTGCTGGCAGGATTGGGCGACGCCGATCTCGCACGCGAGGAAGCCGCGGCGCAACGTCGCATCAAACAACGTCGCGCGCTGGTGATTTTCCTGCGCGTGGCGATTCTGGTGATCGGGCTCGGCGGCTGGGAACTGGCCGCGCGCGTGGGCTGGATCGATCCGTTTTTCTTCTCGCAGCCGACACTGATCGTGCAGCAGATCTATGACTGGTGCGTGGAAGGCACTTCGCAGGGACCGCTCTGGACGCAGGTGCTCGTCACGCTCGAGGAAACGGTGCTCGGCTTCTTTATCGGGGGGATTGCCGGCGTCATTTGCGGCATCGTGCTCGGACGCAACAAGCTGCTCTCGGACGTGTTCAGCCTCTACATCCAGATCGCGAACTCGATCCCGCGCGTGGTGCTCGGTTCGATCTTCGTGATCGCCTTCGGCCTGGGCATGGCCTCGAAGGTCGCCCTGGCGGTGGTCATGGTGTTCTTCGTGGTGTTCGCCAACGCCTTCCAGGGCGTGCGCGAAGCGGACCGTTACATGATCGCGAATGCGCAGATTCTTGGCGCGTCGCGTCGTCAGGTCACGATGTCGGTGGTGATTCCGTCGGCCATGTCGTGGATTCTCGCCAGCCTGCATGTGAGCTTCGGCTTCGCACTGGTGGGTGCCGTCGTCGGTGAATTCCTCGGCTCGAAGCAGGGCATCGGGCTGCTCATCTCGACCGCGCAGGGGGCTTTCAATGCCAGCGGCGTATTCGCGGCGATGATCGTGCTCGCGGTGGTGGCGCTGGGCGCGGACTATCTGCTTACATCGCTCGAGCGCCGTTTGCTGAAGTGGCGGCCGGCCGCGTTCACGACCGAGTAAGCGCGACCTTGCCCGATGTGGCAAGACAAAGCAACGCGGCGCCACCTTCGCAGGTGGCGCCGCTTTTCCTTTGGAGACGCGCCGGCGCATCGTCCGGCGCGTGTCGGTCAGATGTTGAGCTTCGTGACCTTCGTGCCTTCCACGTTCAGGTTGGCCATCAGGCCGGCATTGGTCATCACGATCACTTCCACCGGCGACGTCGCCGTATTCAGATCGACGGCGCCGTTCGCGCCGACCTTGACCAGCGCGACCGAGGCGTCGGCGCCGGCCGTCCAGCCGTCGGTGCGCTGGAATTTATCGAGGGCGTCCTGCGTCATGAACAGGAAGATCACGGCCTTCGACTGCGCGCCGATCTGCAGGCCGAACGACGCCGTCACGGTGTTGTAGTAACCCCTGGTCGCACCGCCCACACGCAGCGCGCCTTCGCCATATTCGCCGCCCACGACGAAGCCCGCTTGCAACACCGACGGGAACACCAGCACGCCGCGGGCCTTGTTCACGAGCTCGCGCGAGCCCTTCACCGACGCATACATCTTGTCGAGCGCGCCGTTGACGGCGGCGTCGATTTCACGGCGCTTGTTCGCGTTGGCGCCGGGCGCGCTGTCGCCCTTGTCAGCTTGCGACGGCGTGGTCGTGGTACAGCCGGCCAATGCGAAAGCGGCGGCGGCGACAGCGACGGAAGTTTTCATCAGGAATTCGCGTTTTTGCATTTTCTCCCTCCAGGTAGCGTGTACCGCCTCGCGGGGGCGGGGCGGCATGGATGCGGATAAAACGTCATGCCGTCGGGCGGCCCCACAGGGCCCCGCGTCGCGGCAGTGAAGCGGATGACAAGGGCAATGTTTCGGCATCCGATGTGACTGCGACGACGTTTACGGCGTCGCATTCAGGCACGTATTGCGTGCGGCCCGTCGCGCCGGTATCTCGCGATATTGCACGGTTACGAGATCCGGGCGCGGCGCATCGGCATGACGACGATTATGGGGTCTCTGTCGGTATTGTCAAGAAAAGCGCGCATTAAGTTCCGCTAACTTGTTGCTAACGTCGGCTAACTTGTAGGAGTCCGCCTACGTGCACTTGCGCATGTATTCTTCCTTGAGCGCCTTGCGCGGGTTTGTGCGTGTAGGAATGTCGACGCGATTGCCCTCGGGCGAATCGACGCGCTTCTTGCGCGTGTACACCGGCTTGTCCGGCGTGTTGGCAATCTTGTCGGCGAGGGCGCGGCATTCGTCGCGAAGCGAGGGGGAGGCGGCGCCCGCCGCGCTGGCCTGGGCGGCGGCCTGATCGCGTGCGGCTTGCGAGCATTGCTCGGGAGGAAGTGAACGACCGAGGCTGTCGAAGCACACTGGCGTCTGCGCGAATGCGATGCCGCTCGCACCGAACAGTATCGCGGCGGCGGCGGTTTGCCACCAGTGCCGGGACAGACGTTTCGGAGTCCTTGCACTTGCGTCGGGCGGTACCGGCGCGAGGGCGGGGCGAGCGCAGGACAAGCACATCGGGGACAGCGTGGCGGTGCGGCGTGGCATCGTCGATCTCCTCAATGGACCCCGCCGTTGCGCGGGTGACCTATTCTGGCATCGCCCCGGTCGGATTGTCGATAGCCGCGACACGGTGTCGCGCGCCCGATAAATAGGTACGGTCGGCTGACGTTGTCGGCGCCGTTACGATCGAGTGACGGCAGGGTGCAACGCATTGAAAAGACTGACTACGCTTGGTGAATTGGCGCGCCCGACTGGAATCGAACCAGTGACCCTCGGCTTCGGAGGCCGATACTCTATCCCCTGAGCTACGGGCGCTATGCAGACCACCGGTGAGGAGTGCGCGAACGCGCTACCGGCAGGCAAAGAGGTAGAAGCATAGCGGTTTTGCGGCGCGCCGTCCATGCCCCGTGCATCGTCCTGCCCAACAATGCGGCATTTCGTTGCCGCAAGCCGCTCCGGCGCGGATTTCCTGTGGTTGCGTCAGGGCCGCAATTTGCGCACGAAGCACGCGGAACACCGCTTTGCCTTTCGCGTAAGTTAGGGAAAATACGGGACTTTTGCGGCGTCCGCGCACCGCCTTGGCGTGTCATCCGCCGAGGGATTGTTGCTACAATGGTTCGTTATTTTGACTGGATGGCGCAAAGGCCTGTCGGCCGTCCGGTGTGATGCACTCGGTTTCCACAAAAACTATTGAGAGATCCCGCATGAGTGAAGCACATAACGAGCACGAGTCTCCGATCAAAACACCCAAGCAGCTCATCGCCGCCGTCGTTGCAGGTTTTCTGGTTCCGATCGTCATCATCGTCCTGCTGGTCAATTACGTAGGCAACAGCACCCTTCCCGCCGCAGGCAGTTCCGCCATGACCGAAAAGGCCATCGCCGAGCGCATCGCGCCCGTGGCCAAGGTCGAAGTCAAGGACGCCAACGCGCCACGCGTTTATCAGACGGGCGAGCAACTCTACAAGGCCGTTTGCGCTGCCTGCCACGCGTCGGGCGCGGCCGGTGCCCCGAAGGTCGGCACCGACGAATGGGCACCGCGCATCAAGCAGGGCTACGACGAAATGCTCAAGATCGCGCTGGCCGGCAAGGGCGCCATGCCGCCGCGCGGCGGCACCAGCCCCGACGATGTGACCGACTACGAGATCGGCC